>Ga0316626_10000455_pt1 | contig 15831 bp, 8 predicted proteins | sample OWC_Aug_T1_C1_D5_FD_207656 | JGI IMG/M metagenome (GOLD analysis project Ga0316626, IMG submission 207656) | Wetland soil microbial communities from Old Woman Creek delta, Ohio, United States - OWC_Aug_T1_C1_D5_A | ecosystem: Environmental > Terrestrial > Soil > Wetlands | place: USA: Ohio...
ACGGAAGTACCAAAATTGGCGCCGGTCTGGTTCACTTCCTTCTGCCAAATGAGGTTAAGCACGACGAATCCAAAGGGCCCCTCTGCCGCCCTGTAGACGTAGGCTCGCCCCTCGTCGGCCTCGTTGTTGTTGTAGTAGGGCGCTCCGATGATCACGTCGCCGTCGATGCCGAGCACAGAGTCATTCCCTCCGCCGGCGACCGACCTTCCGAATTGGGCTTCTGCTTGCGTGCCAACCAGCGTCAAGTCGCGGGCGACGCCGTTGCCGTTGAAGTGGATGAAGACGGCGCCGGCGCGGGCCATTCCGTCAACAGTGCTGCCCGGCGCTCCCACAATCACGTCACTGAGAATGGGACCTGGAGGGAACGTGAAGATATCGTCCAAGTATCCGGCGCAGGCGACGGAGTATCCGAACTGAGCCTGCGCTGCGTCGCTCTCCTCAGTCCAGTCGGGCGTGGTCTGCACACCGCTCGCCGTGCCCAGGTAGACATAGGCCTTCCCTTCCGATGTTTGCCCATTGTCCCAAAATGGTGCCCCCACGATCACATCGTCGTGGCCATCACCGTTCACATCGCCGGCGCTGGCTACGGCGTGCCCGAAGGCGGCGGCTGCTTGGTTGCTCTCTGCACTCCAGATCGGCGTGGTCGACAGGCCGGTGGGGCCACCAAGGTAAAGGAAGGCTCTCCCTTCATCGGTTTGGGAGTTATCCCACTTTGGTGCCCCCACGATCACATCATCGTAGCCGTCATCGTTCACATCTCCGGCGCCGGCCACGGATCGACCGAAGTCCGACCCTGCTTGACCACTCCTGCTCCAGGAGTGCGTGGTCGCTGGACCGCCCGGCCGGCCCATGTAGACATAGGCTAAGTCGAACTCATGGGCTCCGACGATCACGTCGTCATAGCCGTCGTTGTTCACGTCACCGGCGCTGGCCACCGAGATCCCGAATGCAGCACCAGGGTTTTGGTGCTCGGCGTACCAGCAGGGATCAGCTTCGAATTGGGCAGTTGATGTGGTTGTCAGCAATCCTGTCATGGCCAGTGCCACCAGAGCAATCCATTCGTGACGGATCATCATTCGTACCTCCATGGCGAGGTGGGTCACACCAACGACCTAGCGCCTGCCTAGTCGCTGCAATCCCTCTGATCACCCCGCTTAGCGTATACAAAACCCATGTTGTCCTGTCGCACGCTTCCTCCAACGCCCACCCAGACGGCAGGATCGACACGCGGCGGAGCGCGCTCACGCCGGCGTCGCAGCCGCCCAGCTCCCCGGCGAGCGACCAAACTCTCCACACTGCTCAACTGCCTGCGAACGCCGCGGACCCTCTCACCGGGCCTACGCGGCGGCGCTGTAGCGAGATCGGCTTCAGCATCGACCGCGGCAGCCACCGGGCGCAGTTCCGCAAGTAACGCGGGCTCCGGGGGAACTGGAGTGACTTTCACAACCGTCACTGTACCGAGCAGTTCACGGCTCGTGTCCCCACCGGTGACAGAGATAGAGAAGAGGTGGCTAAAAAGCAGCTGCGCTCTCAGGGAAGGGCCGTCCAGGTAGAAGACTTGGCAACGGCGCTGCAGTGGGAGGGAGTGGGCAACGCCGAGGTAGGTGCAGAGCCGCGCCTCCCGCTTCTCGCGGTTCGGGAAGGTGAGGAAAGGAGCCCCGCGTTTGCAGTCTTCAGCGGGCTGCACAAGGTTGCCCGAACACGAAATCGATGCCCAATAGAAGATTGGATCCAATCTAGAAAGTGTGACCATGGCTATGCCTGCCGGCGCCAATCGCGGTCAACTCCTACAGCTCCATCATCACGAAAGTCTCAAATCGCACTTCTCCAAGCACTTGCGAAGGTGTCTCCGCGACGATGAATGTGTCACTCGGGTCAGGTAGGAGGCGAACCATCAGCTCGCTGCCGAGCGCCTGAACCGGAGAAGGAGATTCGGGGTACGGAATCACAACTCGCGGCCCTGCGTTCCCGCCTCGATCGCTACTGCGACGCGTTCGAGAGCGGCATGCTCAAGCCCGACGTGTGGGGCGAGAGAAGACCGAGGAACGGCACAGAGCCGGACCGTTGTGCCGATGGCGGCAGTCGGGGACAACCGTTACGCGGGCGCCATCCCGTGCCAGCCGCTCGGAACCACGGCCGAGTACTACGTACGGCGCTCGATGCCGCGCTCAACGCCGGCCTAGACCCGTCCGGGGCGCCTTATCGCTTTGTGGTGGAGAAACCGACCGGTGTCCTCGTCAACGACGTCGAGATCGACGGCGGCTCGACGCTCGGGGTGCTGGTAGGTTGGGAGCGCCTGATCGACCCCACCGCGACGCTGCGGGTCCGCTTCCGGGCTGTAATCTCGCTGCGGACACCGTCGAAGCGGCGCTGGACGAAGTCGCGATCTCCCGGTACGACATCGGGACTGCCAGCTCGCTGCCGGGCCGGCCGCTGCCCCTCCGCAACGGCTGCTGGTCAAGGTGGTGCAGCCGGATCCCTTCAATCCGGCCACCCTCGAGTTCTACGAGATCATGGAGAAGGGAAAGGTGAGTCTCCAGGTCTACGATGCCGCAGGCCGTTGCGTGCGTGTGCTCGTCGATGAGGATCTCGATGCCGGCAAGCTAAGCCAGCACGTCGCCGCCTTCGATGGACGGACCGATTACAGGCGCGACGCGGCCAGCGGAACCTACTTCCTTCGGCTGTCTGCCGGCGGCGAGACGGCGGTGCGCAAGCTGAACCTCGTGCGGTGATGCCGCGCCCTAGTCCGGGAGCTTGACGATCTTCTGGATGGCTTCTTGCCCGCCGGCCTCGACGCGGAGAAAGTAGATGCCGGCCGGGGCCTGCTCACCCCAGCCCGTCACGCCGTCCCAGCGGAGTTCGTGCACGCCCGCCGTCTGCTCGACCGCCGGGAACTCGCGGACGAGCCGCCCGTTCAGGTCGTAGAGGCGTGCGCTGAGGGTGCCGGGAGCGGCGAGCGCCACCCGCCACGCGGCGCTGCTCTCGATCGGATGGGCCGAGGCGGCGGTCACGCCGAGCGGGGCGCTCGGCGCCGGCGCCGCGATCGCCATCGTCGCGCGCGAGCGCACGGCGATGTCATCGAGATAGAAGCCCTCGTCGACCTCGTGCGCATCGCTCTGGAAGCGGAAGCGGATCTGGCTCGTCGAACCGGGTGCTAGCGGGAGCGGCACAACATGCTCCGCCCAGCGGACCGCGAAGAGGAGGCCGTCGAGCGCGCCACCGCTCCCGAGATAGGAGAGAGTGCGCCAGGTGTCGCCGTCCCGCGCCTCGATGTAAAGGCCGTCGCTGCCGTAGATGGTGACGTCGAAGTAACACCAGAAGGAGATCTCGGCCTCGGGTGGCACCACGAACTCGGGACTCATGAGCGAGCAGTCGGCGTTGTCCGCATAGCGGAACTCGTCGCTGCCGCAGTACCAGCTCGTCGCTCCCGAGTGCGCGCGGTTCGTCTCGAGCCGCCAGGAATCGCCGGCGCCGGCGTGCGCGAAGCCGCCAGGACCGCCTTCGAAGTCGGTCGCGAACCCGGCGTCACCGATCGCAAGGTGGATCGTCTCGTTCCGCTTGCCGGTCGCATCGTCCAGCTCGAGGGCGAGCGCAATGCAGGCCGGGATCGCGCAGCCGCCGTCGATCGTGACCTCGAAGGGCGGATCGAGGGCGGCAACCGCGCCCGGTGCGAGGTCGCCAGCGGTCGAAGAAAGGCCGCCGCGCACGCGGAGGCCGGGAGACGTGGCATGAAGCCCCGCCGTGACGGCGGCGGCGCGGCCGCGCCCGGAGTTCCTGACGTGCACGGTGAGGGCGACCGTCTCGCCGGGTTCGACCGCCGCATCGGTGTCTCCGACGACCACGGCGGCCGTGACATGGTCGAGGCGGGTGCCCGGGGCGACGACGTCAATCGGGATCGACGCGCGAATCCCGCGCCCGTCGCCGTCGCGCAGGTCGATGGGGAGGATATGGACCGCCTGGGCGGGTCCATCCCCGGACGCGCGCAGGACGAGCGGGGTCGCGTTCGTCGCTTCGCCGCCCGCGGGCACGTCGCCAAAATCTGCGTCTTCCGTCAGAAGTTCAAGGTGAGGATCGGCGGCGGCGAGCGTGCCCTGAACGGCACGGCACGTCGCGCGACCGCGATTGGCGATGGTCACGTAGAGCTCGATGGTCTCGCCGGCCGCGATCTCCCCGTCGCCGTTCCCGGCCGAAGGCGCCGTCGCGTCGTCATCCATGCGCACGGCGGCAACCACCATGAGCGGCGTGTCGCCGGCCGCGATCCGCTGCTCGACGAACGTGCGGTTGGGGGCGGTGGCGGTCAGGGTGAGGACGCCGGCCGCCGGCATGTCGAGGTGGAACGCGACCTGCCCCAGCTCGTCGCTCGTCCCGATCTGATATACCGCGTCCCCGGCGAGGCAGAGCTCTGCCCCGGCGACCGGACCCTGGAGGTCGCTCACGGTGGCCGTGAACTCGCTCGCCCCGGCCGGGAGGAAGGCGGGCGCCTCGACCGTCATGGCGACGGTCTCGGCGAGGTGCGCGGTCATCTCCGGATCGCCGAGCAGGTTCACCTGATACTGATGCCAGCGATAGACGTTCGCATCCTGCGAATAGGGGATGCGGAGGATCTTGGGCCAGGCCACCGCCGGGCCGAGCTCGGTCAAGCCCTCGGCGAGGAGCGCACCATAGAAATCGGAATCGAAGGTTTCCGAATAGCCCCAGCCCGGATTCCCCGGGGAGCCCCAGCCGTAGCGGGAGTTGCCGATGAAGGCGACGGCGCCGCCGAGCCGGTTCGTGTAGAAGTGCTCGGCGATCGAGTCGTAGTCGAACGCCGCGGCCCAGCAGCCGATCGAGAAGAGGACGAACGGGCGGCCGCCATTCAAGAGCAGATCGGCATTGGCGTTCCGGAAGTAGCCGTCGCCGACGCCCATCACGTTGTGGAAGGCGTGCCCGTCGTGATTGGCGAGCAGCGGCCCGCGATTGAGCGCCTCGGTCACCGTGGCCACCGATTCATTGCCGAACGTCTCGTACAACCGCGTGATCGGCCCCGGGAAGAGCCCGGCATAGCGGTCGGCGATCATGTCCTTGCCGACCCCAGCGTCGGTGAAGGGGTCCTGCCACAGGACCTCGGCGAAGAACACCGTCTCGGTATTCGGCAGCGACTGGAGGTTTTTGTCGTAGTACACGAGCTTCTGGACCACCGCGTTCGCCGCGTAGACGTCGCCAGTCGGCGAGCGGCCGACGAATACGTCCGGATAGAGATCGACCTGGTCGCCCACCTCGCCGTAGATCCCGTTCCGGTTGTCGTCCCAGGTGCCGTCGAGATCGGAGTAGTAGAGGTCGGCGTAGAGGTCGTTCTCGTCGGATGAGAGGCGCGCCCGCGAATCGAAGGCGAAGGTGACGCGGCTCGGCACGAGCCACTCGTCGGCGGCGAGGAGCACGTACGAGGTGCCCCAGTCGGCGACCGCCTGCTGGATGAAGCTCCGGATCCGCGCCGCAGGATCGACCCCGGTCATGTTCTCGTTGATCCAGCGCGTGGTGACGACGGTTGCCGGCACACCTTTCTGCGTCTTCCACGCGGCGAGCTGCTGGTAGGCCGGGGCCTGCGCCTCGGTCGTCACGATCACGTACTCGTAGGCGGTGGGATCGACCGCGGTGGCGCGGCCCGTTGCGCCTGCCTTGGCCGGCAGAGTCAGGTCCTCGGCGCCGCGCATGGTCGAGCGAGCGATCGCCCGGGCGATCGTGTCCATGGCGCGCGGCCGCGCGCTCGACGCCTGCGCAGCCTTCGCCGCTGCGCCGGGGTCGGGCGTGATTTCGAGCGTGAGCTCGATCTCTCGATGCAGGATGAGCTCCCGCGCCACGGGGTCGTACTGGATCGGGTGCACCTCGCAGGCCGCGATGTTGAGATCGGCGAAGCGGCCGCTCGCGCGGAAGACGGCAAGCTCCGCCGGATAGAGCGCGGTGCCGTCGTAGATCGCCGGATCGGGCGGCACGATCGCGGGTGGTGGCAGCGTCATGCCCGCAGGGACGAGGATGGCCGGCGGCTGGGCCGCCGGGAGCGCCGGGGCGGGGATGCGAACCGCAGCGAGCGAGCGGGCGCGGACGCCGGTTGCGACCATCCCCGCGGGGAGGACGATCTGCTCGGCGCGCGCGGGGAGGGCCGGAGCGCCCGGGTGCGCGAGGAGGTCCCAGCCCGGCTGGCGGAACGCGGCGAAGAGCGCGAGGCCGGTGGTAGCGGCCGCGCCCATCTTGTTGGCGGCGGGAGCTGGCGGCGAGGCGACGAGGGCCGCGAGATCCCCGTAGTCGAGGCGGACGGCGTGCGTCTCGGCCGCCTGCGCCGCCGGAGAGGCCACGACGAGCCCGAGCGAGAGGAGCCCGAGCCCGAGAGAGGGGAGCGCGAGCCCGAGAGAGGGGAGCCCGAGCCCGAGAGAGGCGAGCGCGAGCCGGGCCCCCCTGGCTTCGCGGTGCAGTGAGCACATGACCGGATCCTCCTCTGGTAGAAACGGAGCGGAGCGCTCGGATTCCTCGCTCACGATTCTACCGCGCCAGCCACCTCGGCCCAAGGCATCCTGGGTCGCGGCCCCGCGTCTAGTAGTTCTTGTTGTAGAGCGTCCGGATCTCGTCGGCGTCGACCGCCGGATCCATCCACACCGAGCGGGGGATCGCGAGCCAGCGTGTGTTGTGCCGCATGCGCGCCACGCGGTGGATGCTCAGGAGGTGGCTGATCGTGATGTTGTCGGTCGTCACGTTCCCGGCGCCGGGGCCGCAGGCCAGCGTGAGCGAGGGCGGCGGATGGTTGTAGATGCCGCCGAGCGCGCCCTCGGTGGTCGGCGTGTTGACGAGGATACGCGCCGCATCCATGCCCGCGAAGTCGTTGATCACGCGCTCGTCGTTGCAGTAGACGCCGACCGTGTGTCCAATGCCGCCGAGATGCGTCACCGCGCGGCAGAGGTCGAGCGCGCGCTCGTAGTCGGGCACGCGGTAGTAGGCGAGGACGGGGGCGAGGATCTCGTAGGAGAGCGGATGCGCGGGGCCGACGCCGTCCGGCTCGGCGATGAGAAGGCGGGTCCCTGCCGGCACCGAGAAGCCGGCCATGCGCGCGATCTCGGCCGCAGGTCGCCCGACGACCTCGGTGCGCATGACCTCGTTCTGCGGATCGAAGCACACCGGCCCGAGAGCAAGCATCTCCTGGCGCGAGCAGAAGTGCGCGCCGCGGTCGGCGATCAGCGGCCGGAGCTGGGCATCCACCTCCGGCTCGACGACGAGCGCTTGCTCGCTCGCGCAGACCGTGCCGTTGTCGAAGGTCTTCGAATGCACGATCATGCGCGCGGCGAGCTGGATGTCGGCCGAGCGGTGCACGTAGACCGGCACGTTGCCGGGGCCCACGCCCAGGGTCGGCGTTCCCGACATCTGGGCGCGGCGCACCATCGACTGGGTGCCGGTGGCGAGGATCAAGGCGAGCCGCCGGTGGCGCATGACCGAGTCGAGATACTCGATCTGCGCCTTGTTCATGCACTGGATCGCATCGGCCGGAGCCCCGGCGGCGACCGCCGCCTCGGCCAGGATGCGCACCGCCTCGCGCCCGCACTTCCGGGCGGCGCGGTGCGGGCTCACGATCAAGGGATTCCGCGTCTTCAGGCAGATCAGGATCTTGAACAGGATGGTCGAGGTCGGGTTGGTGAGCGGAGTCAGTGCGAGCACGGGGCCGATCGGCTGCGCCACCTCGGTGATGCCCCGCTCCGGATCCTGGGACAGGATGCCGACCGTGCGCTGGTTGCGGATGTGCTCGTAGATGAGGAGGCTCGACCACGCGTTCTTGATGACCTTGTGCTCGTAGACGCCGATTCCGGTCTCCTCGGCGGCGAGCCGGGCCAGCTCGCTCCGCGCGTTGAAGGCGGCGCGGAACGCGGCCTCGACGATCCTGTCGACTTGCTCCTGGTCGAGCCGGCGGAAGGCGATGGCCGCCGCGCGGGCGCGGCTGACGATCTTCTCGGCATGGGTGGCGAAGGGGTCCATGGGACGGGAAGTCTAGCGCAAACTGGCGGGCGGTGGGGACTCAGGACGGCTGGATCGGCGGGACGGAGCTCGCCGGCGCGGTCGCGAGATCGATCGCCGAATCGAGTCCGAGTCCCCGCCCGCGCTCCCATGCGCGCTCGAATTCCGCGGCGCCGAGCGCCGTGCGCAAGCCGGTTACAGCCGTTTCGATCTCGCCGCGGCGCACGGGTGCCGCCGGCGACTCGATCTCCTCGCGAAGCGCCGCCACCGCGCCGAGGAGCGAGGCCGCGCGCTCGGCTTCGCCGGCGCGACCGGCGGCGCCGGCCCGCGCGGCGAGGAGGGCGATCGACTCGAGGCAGTCGGCGATGTTCAGCCGGTCGCCGAGTCGCCGCCTGATGGCGAGGCTCTCGGCATAGGAGGCCCGGGCGCGCTCGAGCCGGCCCTCGCGCGCATCGATCGCGGCGAGATTGTGCAGCGATTCCGAGATCCCCATGGGATCGTCCCGCTCCTGCCGGCTCAGGAGGCTCTCCTCGTGGAACGCGCGGGCCGCGGCGAGATCGCCCATCCGCGTGGCCACCATGCCGAGCGCGTTCAGGGAGTCGGCGATCCCCATGAGATCGCCGACCTGGCGGCGGAGGGCGAGGCTCTCCTCGTTGAAGGTGCGCGCATCTTCGAAGCGGCCCATCCGGAAGCAGACTTCACCAAGATTGTGGAGCGACACGGCCTGGTAGCGGAGATTCCCCTCGGCGCGCCGGAGGCGCAGGCTCTCCTCGTGATACGCGTAGCTCTCGGCGTACTCGCCGCGTTCCTGCGCGACCGCACCGAGATTATTGAGCGACTGGGAGATCCCCATGTGGTCATCGAGTGCGCGCCGGATGGCGAGGCTTTCCAGGTTGAGCGCGCGCGCCTCCTCGAGATCGCCTTGCCAGTGTGCGATCCACCCGGTCCAGGCGAGGGCCTGGGCCCGCGCTGCGGTGGCAGGCGCGGCGGCGGGGAGCGCGAGAAGCTCCTTCATGAGCGTGCGGCCCTCGGTCCAGCGCCCGCGCCCGTACCAGTAGCGGCCGAGCCCGGCGGCGATCGCGAGCGCCCCCGGGACGTCCTGGTCCGGGCCGGGGGCGAGAGCACCGGAGATCGCGGCGCGCAGGTTGTCGTGCTCGACCTCGAGCCGCTCGAACCACTCGCGCTGCTCCGGTCCGACGAGGTGGGCCGAGGCGCCGGCGGCCATGGCAGCGTAGTAGGCGCGATGGCGCCGGCGGATCGTCGATGCCTCGCCGGCCTTCTCGAGCCGGGCGCGGGCGTATGCGCGGATCGTCTCGAGCGCGCGGTAACGCGGCTGGCCCGTGCGCCGCCCGCCTTGCACATCGCGCTCGATGAGCGATTTCTCGACCAGCGCCGAATGGAGCTCGAGCACCGTCCAGCGCTCGATGCCGTCTCCCGCCCCCACCTCCTCGACGGCTTCGAGGGTCCAGCCGCCGGCGAAGACCGCGAGGCGCCGGAACAGCGAGCGCTCCTGGTCTGACAGGTAGTCGAAGCTCCAGTCGATGAGGGCGCCGAGCGTCTGGTGGCGCGGCATCACGGTCCGGCTGCCCGTGGTGAGAAGGTGGAACCGATCATCGAGGTGCCGCGCGATCTCGACGGGGGAGAGCGCTCGCACGCGGGCGGCGGCGAGCTCGAGGGCGAGCGGGATGCCGTCGAGGCGGCGACAGATCTCGGCGATGACCGGCGCGTTGTCGGCGGTCAGCGCGAAGCCCGCATCCGCGCTCCGCGCCCGGTCGAGGAAGAGATGGACTGCCTCGATGCGCTCGAGCTCGTCGAGCGGAGGGAGCGCCGCCGCTTCCGGGGTGACGAGCGGCGCGATCGGGAACAAGGACTCTCCGCGCACGCCGAGCCGCTCGCGGCTCGTGGCCAGGATGCGGAGGCCGGGGCAGCTTGCCAGCAGCGCCTCCGCCAGGCGGGCGCTGGCCGCCACGAGGTGCTCGCAGTTGTCGAGCACGAGAAGGAGATGGCGGTTCTTGAGATGGAGCCGGAGCGCCTCGGCCAGCGGGCGCCGCGAATCCTCGCGCACGCCGAGCGTGACCGCGACCGCGTGCTGCACCTGCTCCGCTTCGGTGATCGGCGCGAGCTCGACGAGATGGACGCCGTCGCGGAAGCGCGGGAGGAGGCACCGCCCGACCTCGATTCCGAGTCGTGTCTTCCCGCACCCGCCGGGTCCGGTCACTGTGACGAGGCGCTCTCGTTCGAGTCGCTGCGCGAGCTCCGCCATCGACTGCGCGCGACCGACGAAGCTCGTGAGCTGGAGCGGGAGGTTGCTCGGGGGGCCCGCCGGCTCCTCGGCGGCGGGGAATGCGGGCGTCGGATGCCGCCGGTGCGCGATGTCCTCCTCGAGGATGCGCCGGGCCTGCGTCATGGATTCGAGGCGGAGATCGATCTCCTTCTCGAGACACTGCTCGATCAGCCGGCGGATGCGCTCCGGGGTCTCGGCGGGGAGCATCGGCCAGTCCGGCGGGCGATCGAGGGTCGCCGCGATGCGATCGATCAGCGTTCGCCCGGGGAAGCTCGGGCATCCGGCCAGCATCTCGAAGAGGACGCAGCCGAAGGCCCAGATGTCGCTCCGGAGATCGATCTCCTCGCCGCGGAGCTGCTCGGGGCTCATGTAGCCGGGGGAACCCTGGATGCGCCCTTCCCGGGTCGTGTCGTCGGTGCGTGGCTCGAACCCCGGGTGCACGGTGACAGCGCGCGCCAGGCCGAAGTCGAGGAGCTTTGCGCCCTGTTCCGGCGTGATCTTCACGTTCGCGGGTTTGAGATCGAGATGGATGACGCCGGCGCCGTGAGCGGCCTCGAGCGCGAGCGCGATCTGGCGGCCGAGCTCGATCGCCGCGCCGAGAGAGAGGGCGCCGAGGACGAGGCGCTGGGCGAGCGTATCGCCGGAGACGTACTCCATGGTCAGGAAGTGGAGATCCCCGGCGCGCTCGAGCGAGTAGACGGTGGCGATGTTCGGATGGTTGATCGCGGCGAGGAGACGGGCCTCGCGCTCGAACCGGGCGAGACCGGCGGGATCGGTGGCGATCCTCGCCGGCAGCACCTTGATGGCGATCGGCCGCCGGAGACGGGGATCCTCGCCGGCGTAGACGACACCCATGCCGCCGCGGCCGAGGACTCCGGTCACGGTGTACGGGCCGATGAACTCGGGAACGTCGCTTGCCTGGTGCTGGTCGAGATCGTCCCCCGGCGCATTCATCCGCGCATTTCCTCCACCTCACGCGTGGAGAGCGAGTATACCGCGGCACCAGCGGTCATGGCCGCGCCGGTGCGGCGTCCATCTCCGCGCGCATGCGGAGCGCGGCGGCGGCGAGGGCGGGGTTCGCCGCGGCGCGATCCAGAACGCGGAGCGCGTCCTCGCGCCGCCCGAGCTCGCGGTAGGAGTCGGCAAGCGCGGCGGCGACGTCCCAGCCGTCGGTCCCGGTCGCGCTCGGCGCCGCCGCCGACAGACAGCCGATGGCTGCGCCGTGATTCCCCGCCAGGTTGTAGGCGAGCCCCAGGTAACGCGCGACCTCGGGCCAGCGCGCGCCGGCCGTGGGCCGCAGGAGCTCGCCGACATGGATCGCCTCGGCGACTAGTACTCCGTCTTCCGCCGTCGGCTCGGCGTGCAGATGCCGGTTGCAGACGAGCAGGCGCCACGAGAGCTCGAGGCGCCAGAGGGAGAGGACCGGCACCGAGCGGAGCGCGACGCGGAAGAGGCGTGCCGCCGCGGCGTGGTCGCCGGCTGCCAGGTGGTACATGCCGACCACGAACTCGACCGGCCGCTCGGTCGCGCCGTGCAGCCGCGGATCGCGCCAGGCCTCGACGGCGGTTGAGTCGAGCGGCCCGAGCCGGGCGACGAGCGCGCTGAGCTCGGAGTCGAAACGTTGAAACGCTGACGCGTTGTGTTGCTTCATGAACGGGATGTCGAAGAGCCGGCGCACGTGAGTGACGGCGAGGAAGTCGCTGAACACGCTGTGTCCGAGCCGCTCCGCGTAGCTCTCCCAGCCGGGCAGCCGGGCGAGCGCCGCCGGTTCCACGCGGAGCGGCGGCGGGAGCGACGCGTTCGTCGCGAGCGCTGCCGCGATCGTGCGCGCGAAGAGCGCCTGGCCGCGCAGCGACATGTGCACGTGGTCGTCGAGGAGCTCCCAGCCGATCGTGCCGCCGGGGCTCTCGGCGCGGAATGCTGCCTCCATGTCGCAGAAAATGGCGTTGCCGAACCCGCGCGTCCCGGCGGCGGCCGCAGCGCGCACCGCCTCCTGGGCCGCGCTCGTGGCGCGCCAGGGGAGGGGATCGAGATCGCGGGCGCGCACGTAGTGGGGGCGGGCCTCCGCCGGGCGCTCGAGCGCGGTGAGACAGCGCGCGAGGAGGTGATGGGCGCGCGCGTGCCCGTCGTCAAGGCGGAGCGCGTCCTCGAGCAAGGTGATGGCCGCGGCCGGATCCACGGGGACGAGATCCGCGGCGCGCGCGAGCAGCGACTCGAGACGGGCGGCGTCGGCCGCGGCCAGCTCCGGCGCCCGGTCGGTTCCGACCGGTGCCAGGCCTCGCTCGTTGGTCGGGCTCGTGCACACGATGATCGGTACACCGGCCGCGGTCGCGCGGCGGACCATCGCGCCGAGGTGAGCGCCGAGACTCCGCACCGCCGCGGCACGGAGCGGATCGCGGGCCGCGATATTCCGTCCGGCGGCCATGCGTTCCATGAGCGTGCCCTGCTGCTCGGCGGGGGGAGCGAGAACGGTGGTGGCCCACTGGACGAGTCCCACGCCGCGGAGCGCGCGCACGAGACGCATGCCGAGCGGCGAGCGGGCGGCGGGGTTCAGCGAGGCGACCCCGTAGGTGCCGTAAAACTCGTTATTGCCGGCCATGACGACGATGAGATCTGGCTCGTGCGCGAACACTTCATCGAGGAAGCACCGCACCGGGAAGCTCGCGACCGCCGTCGCGCCGAGGTTGAGTACCTCCGCCCGGCGCCCGTCGCCCCAGGCGTCCTCGAGCATCGCCTCGAGGAAGGACCCGTTGGTCAGCGGCAGCGGTTGCGGAAAGCCCTGGATGGCGGACTCGCCGAGGAACACGATGCGGACGGTGCGGGGCGGCTTGGGGGTTGTCCACTGGAGCTCACGCATGCCGCCGCCCGCGGCGCGGTGCGTGTCGAAGAAGGAATCGGTCCCCGCCCGGTTCGTGCCGTGCCACGTGCGCCCGCCGTCTGTGGCGAGGCGCGCGATGACCGGCGGGTAGCCGCCAAAGCCCGCGTGCCTCGAGGCCAGCTCGGCAAGCCCGAGGAGGACAAGCGGGATCAGACAGGCGATGAGCGTGAAGGCGACGCGCTTCGACGGCGAGAGACTGGCCGGACTCGCCGGCTGCGCCGGGGCGTGGCGTGACCGCTCTTGAGATCCCGGCCGATCCCGCCTGTGCGATTCCCGTTCTTTCACAGGCGCCATGGTAACATCGCTCGCGTGCCGCGGCGGCCGCGACGGGGATCAAGTTCGCTTGGGAAGGTTTGGCTCGCGGATGGACGTGCAGGCGTGGGGATCCTCGATCGTGACGACGGGTTACGGGATCTCCACAACGGCGGCACCTTGCAGACCCGCTACACGGCCTCGTTCAGCGGCACGTCGGGCGCCTCCCCGATGGTGGCCGGCTCCGCGCTCTGTCTTGAAGGGATCGCGCGCGCGGCCTTCGGATCTCCGCTTCCGCCGGTCCAGATCCGGAGCGCGCCACGCGACACGGGGACGCCGCAGCAGGCATGCGGCTGATCGGGCCGCGGCCGAATCTCGGTGCGGCGGCGGCGCGGGTTCTCGAGACGGCGGCCGCTCCGGAGGAGGCTCCTGCTCCAGCCGCCGGCCGGGGCGCGATCGCCGTCGCTCCGAATCCGTTCCGCGACGCGCTGCGCATCACGCGCCGTCAAGGTGCAGAAGATGCGCTGACCCGGCGACCGGTCGCCATCACCGCAGGAGCACGAAGCGCTCGCTCTGTCGCGCATCGTCCACCGCGACCGTGACGAAGTAGACGCCCGCGGCGAGCGGCCTCCCGGCCGCGTCCCGCCCGTCGAAGGGGATGACATGCCGGCCCGCGGCGAGCAGCCCGCCCGCGCCGAGGATCCGCACGAGGCGCCCCCCGGCGTCGTGGACGGTGAGCTCCGCCGCCAAGGGCGCTGCGAGATCGAGGCTGAGCACCGGCGCGCCACGCGCCGGGTTGGGGACCGGTGGGAGGAGGCGGATGCGGGGCGTGGTCGCCGCTGCCGCATTCTCCGCCGCCGCGTCCGCCGCCGTCACGGTCCCGATTACGATCGTGGCCGGTCCCGGCGCGGTTCCACCGTCCACGTAATCGACGGAGTAGGCGGCCGGCGGGACCGGCACCGGGAGATCGGGATCGACGCCGTAGAGGCTCGCGGTCGAATCGGGGCGCACATCGCCGCCCGTGTCGAGCGAGAGGAATGACCGCGTCGAGATCGCGCCATGTTCTCCGGGGCCGGCCCACACCGCGACCAGGTCGAGGAGATGGAAGGCGAAGACATCCCCGGCGGCTGCTCCCGACAGGGTCACGTCAACTGTGAAGAGCGGCGCCGCGGGATGCGCCGGGATGGGCGCCGGAGATGCGGCACCGCCCTCGAGATACTGCACCTCGGGCCCGGAGAAGGCCTCCTGGATCACGGGCTCGCTCTCGAGCAGGATCGTGTTGGCAGGATTGGCGGGGAGTCCGGGGTGGGACGCCAATCCGGTGACGGCACCCGTGTTCGCGGCGGCCGGCACGTGGCCGAAGGCGAGGCCGCGATCGATCCCCCCGATGTAGCCGATCGACAGCAACGGGCGCGTACCGAGCGGATCGCGGAGGGTGACGGCGATCCCGCCGACGAACGTCGTGCCGGCGGACACCGTGATCGCGGGCTGGACGCCCGGAGTCGCCACGTCCATGTCGACGATCACCTCGACGGGCGGCGCTTGCGCGAGCGCCGGCGCCGCCGCGCCGAGGACGAAGGTGGGGGCGAGGACGGAGACCAGCCGGGAGACAGGGCGGAACGGACGTCGAGACAACATGGCGGAGTCCCTCCGCTGCGGCCGCGGACCGCCCCCATCGTACCGCGGCGCGGCCGGCGGCGCTAGTTTCCGTACTTCGCGATGATCCCCTTCTTGTCGAGCCCGAGGATGCCGTACTTGGCGCCCACCTTCTTGAGCGCCTTGACCGCTTCCTCGAGCATCGGGATGTCGTGATCGGCCGACATCTGGGTGCGGATGCGGGCCTGGCCAGCCGGCACCACCGGGAAGAAGAAGCCGACCGCATAGATGCCTTCGGCGAAGAGATCGCGCGAGACGTCCTGCGAGAGCTTCGCGTTGTAGAGCATGATCGGCACGATCGGGCTCTCGCCCTCCTTGATCACGAAGCCGGCCTCGGTCAGCGCTTGCCGCCAGAACTTGGTGTTCCGCTCGAGGCGGTCGCGCCGCTCGGTGCTCGCGCTCAGGATGTCGAGGACCTTGATCGCCGCGTAGGCAATCGGCGGCGGCACCGCGTTCGAGAAGAGGTACGGCCGCGCCCGCTGCCGGCAGAGCTCGACGATCTCCTTGCGACCGGAGACGCAGCCGCCGCTGGCGCCCCCGAGCCCCTTGCCGAGGGTAGTCGTGATGATGTCGATCTTCCCCATCACGCCGCAGTGCTCGTGGGTGCCGCGGCCGGTCTTGCCGATGAAGCCGGAGGCGTGGCTGTCGTCGACGAAGACGAGGGCGCCGTACTTCTCGGCGAGCGCGCAGATCTCATCGAGGAGCGCCAGGTCGCCGTCCATCGAGAACACGCCGTCGGTGATGACGACCCGGATCCGCTTGTCCTGGTGCTCCTGGAGTTTCTGCTCGA
>Ga0316626_10000457_pt1 | contig 15805 bp, 15 predicted proteins | sample OWC_Aug_T1_C1_D5_FD_207656 | JGI IMG/M metagenome (GOLD analysis project Ga0316626, IMG submission 207656) | Wetland soil microbial communities from Old Woman Creek delta, Ohio, United States - OWC_Aug_T1_C1_D5_A | ecosystem: Environmental > Terrestrial > Soil > Wetlands | place: USA: Ohio...
CGCGGAGCATCCGCGTGCGGGCGTCATCGCTGAAACGTACGTCTTTCGCTGCCATGGCAGTAGATCTCCAGAATTCGTTTGGGTTGTGTGCGGGACCGGCTTACTTCTCGATCACCGCCATCACGTCTTCCTCGCGCATGACGAGGTATTCCTGGCCTTCGACCTTCACCTCGGTACCGCTGTACTTGCCGAAGAGGATGTGGTCGCCGACCTTGATGTCGAGCGGACGGACGTTACCGTTCTCGAGGATCTTGCCCTTGCCCACCGCGACGACCTTGCCGCGGATCGGCTTTTCGGCGGCCGTGTCGGGGATGACGATGCCGCCGGGGGACTTGGTCTCGGCATCGAGCCGCTGGATGATCACGCGATCGTGGAGCGGACGAATCTTCAATTTGTCAGCCATTGCTACAAACTCCGTTTGGTTTGTTCAGCGAGTTGGGGATTCAGGGGGTTGTGTTAGCACTCACCCCCGGTGGCTGCTAATAATAGGGGGCGGGCCGCCGAATTCAAGTCCCACTGCGAACTTGTGCCGCACACAGTACGTTTGCCAAAACCGGCCTTCAGAGCATTAATTCGATGATAAATCAAGACTTTATGCTCGTCCTGAGCACCTTCCCGGACGCGGCGGTGGCGGAACGAATTGCCCGGGCGCTGGTCGCGGAGTCGCTCGCCGCCTGCGTGAACGTAGTCCCCGGGGTCCGGTCCATATACGTCTGGAACGAGGCCGTGCAGGACACCCAGGAGGTACTGATGATCGCCAAGACCACTGCCGCCCGGCTCGCGGAATTGCGCCGGCGCCTGGTCGAGTTGCACCCCTACGACGTCCCGGAGGTGGTCGCAGTGCGAATGGCGGACGGGCATGATGCCTACCTTCGTTGGATCGCCGCCGCGACCCGGACCCCGCTCGCATGACACGAATACCGATGCACCTCGCGCGCCTGCTCGCCCTGCTGCAGCTGCTCTGGCTCCTGCCGGGAACGCTCCTTGCCGAGGACGACTTCCTGCCGCCGAAGGAAGCCTTCAAGCCCACCGCGACGGTGGTCGATGGCGAACTCACCGTCAGCTACCAGATCGCTCCGGGTTACTACCTCTATCGCGACCGGCTCGGGTTCGAGTCCGCCACTCCCGGCGTCACCGTCGGGCGGGCCAGCTTCCCGGTCGGCGAGGACCACGAGGACGACTATTTCGGCAAGCAGGTGGTTTACCGGGGCAACGTGGTCATCGGCACTGAACTTGCGTTCGACGGGGCGCCGCGGGATTTCGACCTGAAGCTGAAGCTGCAAGGGTGCGCAGACGCCGGCCTCTGCTACCCGCCACAGACGTGGACGACGCGTGTCATTGCGTCCGACGGTGGCGCGCCGCCGGCTGGTGCGGCGGTCGCCAAGGGCGAGGCCAAGAGCACGGGTTTCAGCCTCAGGCGCCTGCTCGGTGGCGGACCGAAATCGGACGCCGACTTCCTGCCGGTGGACCAGGCCTTCGTGCTCTCGGTCGCGAGCCCCAGCGCCGACCGCATCACGGTGCGTTTCGACATCGCCGACGACTACTACCTGTATCGCGACAAGACCAAGGTGGCCGCGCTGACCGGTGATGCGCAGCTCGGCCAGCCACGGATGCCCCCGGGCGACGTGGAACACGACGATTACTTCGGCGAACAGGTCGTGTACCGCGGCCAGCTGATCGCAGAGGTTCCCGTCGCCGTTGCCGCCGGCACGCGCGAGATTCCGCTCGAGATCAGCTACCAGGGTTGCGCCGATGCGGGGCTCTGCTACCCGCCCACGAAGAAGCGGATGACGGTAATGCTTGCCGCAACGGTCGCAGCAGCGGGTTCGCCGGCAGAATCGGTTGCCGGGCCGGCGCCGACCCGGTCGGAGCAGGATGCGTTGGCCGACAAGATCCGCAGCGGCAGCCTGCTGGCCGTGCTGGCCACCTTCTTCGGCGCAGGACTGCTGCTCGCGTTCACGCCCTGCGTGCTGCCCATGGTGCCGATCCTGTCGGGAATCATCGTCGGCGCCGGTGGCGACCGGCCCGTCTCGCGCGGCCGTGCATTCTCGCTGTCGCTGGCCTACGTGCTCGGCATGGCGCTCACGTACACGATCGCGGGCGCGGCGTTCGCAGCGGCGGGGCAGCAGGCGCAGGCCTTCTTCCAGAAACCGTGGATCATCGTGCTCTTCGCCGGCCTGTTCGTGCTGCTGGCGCTCGGCATGTTCGGCGTATTCAACCTGCAGATGCCCACGGCATTCCAGGCGAAGGTCGCGGACCTGAGCAACAAGCAGAAACAGGGCACGCTGGTCGGAACCGCGGTGATGGGCGCACTGTCCTCGCTCATCGTCACGGCCTGCGTCGCGCCTCCGCTGGTCGCGGCGCTCGCCGTCATCGGCCAGAGCGGAGACGTGTTCCGTGGCGCCGCGGCGCTGTTCGCATTGAGCATCGGCATGGGCGCGCCCCTGCTGCTGGTCGGCGCGTCGGCCGGCCGGCTCCTGCCCAGGGCGGGCGAATGGATGGACGCAGTCAAGGCGGTGTTCGGCGTCATGTTGCTCGCGGTGGCGATATGGATGCTCGGTCGCATCCTTCCCGGTCCGGTCAGCCTGGCCCTGTGGGCAGCGCTGGCGTTCATTTCCGGATACACCGTGCTGGCCAGCGGAGGAGCGCGCGAACCGGCCGGCGGTGCGGGAATCGTTCGCCGTGGCCTGGGCGCACTGGCCATGGTCTACGGCGTGTTGATGCTGATCGGTGCACTGGCTGGCCGCAGCGACCCGCTGCAGCCGTTCGCCGGGGTCCGCCTTGGCGGCGGTTCCGGTGTCGACGGCGAAGCCGAGCACGTCGCGTTCAAGCGCATCAAGTCCGTCGCCGACCTGGAACGTGAGGTGACGACGGCCGCCGCAGCGGGCCGCCCGGTCATGCTCGATTTCTATGCGGACTGGTGCGTCTCCTGCAAGGAAATGGAGCGCTTCACGTTCACCGACCCGGGCGTGCGGGCGGAGTTCGCGCGGGCCGTGCTGCTGCAGGCGGACGTCACGGTAAACGACGCGGAAGACCAGGCACTGCTGCAGCACTTCTCGATCCTGGGGCCGCCGACGATCGTCTTCTTCGGCACGGACGGCCGCGAGCGACCGCAGTATCGCGTCGTCGGCTTCAAGCCGGCGGAGGAATTCCGGGCGCACGCTGCACAGGCCTTCGGCGGCAGCGGCGCATGAAGCCCATCGCGCTGGCCACCGTCGTGGTGTCCGCGGCTGCGGCGGGAGCAGCATTCTTCCTTTACCAGCAGCGTGCTCAGCGGGTCGAGGCCCCGCCACCGCTTGCCACCCAGGCACCGGTGGCGCAGCTGTCAGAGACGATCCCGGAATTCCAGCTTGCCGACCGCGATGGGCGGATGCGCTCGCTCGCGGACTGGGACGGCAAGTCCCGGATCATCAATTTCTGGGCGACGTGGTGCGCGCCCTGCCGGAAAGAGATCCCGCTGCTGCAGCAACTCGAGCGGGAGCACGGGCCGGAGGGCTTCCAGGTCATCGGAATCGCCGTGGACTTCCGCGACAAGGTGCTCGCCTACGCCGACGAGATGAAGATCGACTACCCGATCCTGATCGGCGAGCAGGAGGCGCTCGACGCTGCGGCGGCGTTTGGCGTGGACGTGATTGGCTTCCCGTTCACGATCTTCACGGATCGCCGGGGCCGCATCGTGGCCGCCCACATGGGAGAGTTGACCGCGGCGGAAGCGGGCCTCATTCTCGCTGCGGTTCGCAAGGTCGACGCGGACCAAGTGACGCCTCTCCAGGCCCGGGCCGAGATCGAAGCCGGCCTGCCCGCCCTGCAGCACGCGCCCAGCACCCCGGACTGACGCGGATTCGGCCACGGACCCGGGCCGCCGGCCGCAAAGTCGCAATCTTGCCGGGATTGGCGCTAAACTCGCGGCCAATTTCCAGGATACGGCTCCCTTCATGGCACACATACTGCTGTTGAACGGCCCGAACCTGAACCTGCTTGGCCTGAGGGAGCCGGGTCTGTACGGGCACGTGACGCTCGAGCAGGTTCATGAACGAATGGCGCAACTCGCCGCCGAGGCGGGGCACCGCTTGACGGCCTTCCAGAGCAATTCCGAGTCGGAATTGATCGCACGCATTCACGAGGCGCCGGCCGGCCACGTCGCGTTCATCGTGTTCAACCCCGCCGGCTTTACGCACACGAGCGTTGCGCTGCGAGACGCCCTGCTGGCTGTGAAGATCCCGTTCGTGGAAGTGCACCTGACCAATGTGCATGCGCGTGAGTCGTTCCGGCACCACTCTTATTTTTCCGACATCGCACTCGGCACCATCACCGGGCTGGGTGCGGTCGGCTACGAACTCGCCATGCGCGCCGCGGCCCATCATCTGGCCACGCATTCACAGCCGCGCGCCTGAGCACAACTGACTCTCGGGGGGTCGAGATGGATATCCGCAAGGTCAAGAAGCTCATCGAGTTGCTCGAGGAGTCCGGCGTATCGGAGATCGAGATCAAGGAGGGCGAGGAGTCCGTGCGCATCAGCCGTCATCCGACCGGCATGGTGCACACGTTCTCGGCGCCGATGTCTTATTCCCAACCGGCGGCGTTCGCGCCCGGTGCTCCAGCGGCCGCAATCGCCGCTTCGCCCGCCGCCGCCCCGAGTCCCCCCGCGCACTCGCCGGACCAGGTCGTCACGGCGCCGATGGTCGGCACCTTCTATGCGGCGCCCGCGCCCGGGGCAAAGGCATTCGTCGAGATCGGCAGCGAAGTCAAGGCCGGCGACACCCTGTGCATCATCGAAGCGATGAAGATGATGAACCAGATCGAATCCGACAAGGCCGGACGCGTGGCCTCGATCCTGGTCAAGAATGGCGACCCCGTCGAGTTCGGTCAGCCTCTCTTCGTGATCGAGTAATGCTCGACAAGGTCGTCATCGCCAATCGCGGCGAGATTGCGCTCCGCATCCTGCGGGCCTGCCGCGAACTGGGCATCAAGACGGTTGCCGTGCACTCGACGGCCGACCGCAACCTGAAACACGTGCTGCTCGCGGACGAGACCGTCTGCATCGGCCCGCCGCCTTCGCGCGACAGTTACCTCAACATGCCCGCGATCATCAGTGCGGCCGAGGTCACGGACTCGGTCGCGATCCATCCGGGCTACGGCTTCCTGTCCGAAAACGCCGACTTCGCGGAGCGGGTCGAGAAGAGCGGATTCACGTTCGTAGGCCCGCGGGCCGAGACAATCCGCCTGATGGGCGACAAGGTGTCCGCGATTCAGACCATGAAGAAAGCCGGCGTGCCGTGCGTGCCGGGCTCGGACGGACCGCTCGGCTCGGAGCCCGACGAACTGCTGCGCATCGCGCGCGACATCGGCTTCCCGGTGATCATCAAGGCCTCGGGCGGCGGTGGCGGCCGTGGCATGCGCGTGGTGAACAGCGAGGCAACGCTGCTGCACTCGGTCAACGTGACCCGGGCCGAGGCCCTGGCCGCGTTCGGCAACGACCAGGTCTACATGGAGAAATTCCTCGACAGGCCGCGCCACATCGAGTTCCAGGTGCTTGCCGACCACTATGGCAACGTGATCTGCCTTGGCGAGCGCGACTGCTCGATGCAGCGCCGGCACCAGAAAGTGATCGAGGAAGCCCCGGCACCCGGCCTGAGCGCCAAACTGCGCAGGCACATGAGCGAGCGCGTGGCAGCCGCCTGTGCGGACATCGGCTATCGCAGCGCCGGCACGCTCGAGTTTCTGTACCAGGACGACGAGTTCTTCTTCATCGAGATGAACACGCGCATCCAGGTCGAGCACCCGGTCACGGAGATCATCACCGGCATCGACCTCGTGAGGGCCCAGTTGCGCATCGCCGCGGGCGAGCGGCTGCCCTGGACGCAGGATGACGTGCAGATCCGCGGCCACGCGATCGAGTGCCGCATCAATGCCGAAGATCCGAAGAAATTCACGCCGTCCCCGGGCCCGGTGAAGCTGTGGCACGCGCCCGGCGGCCCCGGCATCCGCGTGGACAGCCACCTGTACACCGGCTACAACGTGCCGCCGTATTACGATTCGCTCATCGCCAAGGTCATCGCCTTCGGCGAGGACCGCGACACGGCGATCGCCCGCATGCGCAACGCGCTGACGGAAATGGTCATCGAGGGCATCAAGACCAACGTGCCGCTGCACCAGGAGATCTTCCAGCATGCGGCGTTCCGGGCCGGCGGCACGGACATCCACTACCTGGAGCGGCGCCTCGGGCTCAAGTGACCATTGCGAGTTCGGACTTCCCCGAGAACGAGTTCAGGCGACGGTGACAGGACGGCCGTTCCGGGCTGGTTTGGGCTCGCGAAGAAGAAAGGCTCGCCCAAACCAGCCCGGAACGGCCGCCTGAGCGACCGCGCCTGAGCGAGTTTTCGGGAGGAACCCGAAAACTCGCACGGCGCACGTAACGTCGAGGGTCGCACCAGACGCTTCGTTGCACGTGGGTGGGCGATACTTGCGCCGTGCGATTCCGCAAGATCACGACGACACCAGGCGCCGACTCGATGCCCTTCCTGCAACTCACGCTCGACATCGCCACCGCCGACCCGGCACCGTTCGAGGACGCCCTCTTCGAACTGGGCGCGCTGTCGGTCACGCTCGAGGATGCCGCCGACGATCCGGTGCTCGAACCCGCCCCCGGTGAAACGCCGCTGTGGCCCACGCGGGTGGTCAAGGCACTGTTCGAGGAGTCGACGAGCCGCGACGACCTCGCGACCGCGCTGGCGCATGGCTTGCCTGGCGCACCGCCGCCCCGCTTCGAGGCCATTCCCGACAGGGCCTGGGAGCGCGAGTGGCTCGTGGACTTCAAGCCCATGCGCTTCGGACGCCGACTGTGGGTTTGCCCGGGCGGGCTGCCGGCCGGCGATTCCGACGCGGTCCGCATCGAACTCGATCCCGGCCTCGCGTTCGGAACGGGCACCCACCCCACGACCGCGCTGTGCCTCGAATGGCTCGATGGTCGCGACCTCCGCGCCCGAACGGTCGTGGACTACGGCTGCGGCTCCGGCATTCTTGCGATTGCGGCGCTCAAGCTCGGGGCACGCGCGGTCCGGGCGATCGACATCGACCCCCAGGCGCTGATCGCCACCCGGGACAACGCCCGGCGCAATCAGATCGACGACGGCCTCGTGACCAGCTCCGACCCCGAACTCTACGAGCGCTCGGCGGACGTGCTGGTCGCGAACATCCTCGCAGGACCGCTGGTGGCACTGGCACCGAGGTTCGCCAGGGCGGTCAGGGCCGGTGGCGAGCTGGCGCTGAGCGGGGTTCTCCTCGAGCAGGCGGAAACCGTGACAGCCGCTTACCGGCCGTGGTTTGATACCGCACTGTCCGCGACGCGCGCAGGGTGGGCGCTGATCAGCGGACAGCGACGCGCGGACTGACGAGAACGAACCAGGCTGATGTACTCCCAGTGTCCTGAATGCCAGGCGCGCTTCCGCGTGACGGCCCATGCCCTGCGCGCAGCACACGGTACCGTGCGCTGCGGCCGCTGCGGCTGCGCGTTCGATGCGCTCGCCCGGCTGAGCGACACTGTCCCGCCCGCCTCCGGCGACGCGACGATCCAGCGCCTGGGCGCCGGCGACGCAGTGCTCTCGGTCACGCCCGGGGCGGTCATCACCAGCGAATATCATTTCTCCGCGGACGACCTCGAGAAAGTCTTCATCGACGCGCGTGACTGGCAGCAGCAGTTCGGTGGCGAGCCGGCGGCTGCGGACCCGACCGTGCCTGCGGGCCCGGGCGCAGAACCCTCGGTGGTCGAAGTGGACGAGAATGAGCGCATCGAGGACATCACCCTCGAAGGCGAACGCATCCGCATCGAAGCTCCGTCGGGTTTCGACGCCAATGACCTGGATTCGACCGACGAATTCGCAATCCTTCGCGACGTGCGCGAGTCGGCGTATCCGGCAGAGGGCGAGACGAGCCAGGATGTCCAGCCCCTCTCCGAGGCGATGGCCGCAGCCGCACCGCCCGCCGAACCGGTGGTTGAACTTCACGCCACTCCTCGGGGTGCGGCGGCACCGGCGCCGGTCGCCGCTTCCGCAGCACCCACTCTCGCGGCACAGCGCTGGCGCCGCGAGGTCGACGAGACGGTCGTCCCGACGGAAGACGTCGAGGAACGCGAAACGTCCGGCTGGAGTGCACTTGCCTGGACCCTGGGCAGCCTGGTCCTCGCACTGGTCCTGCTGGCGCAGCTTACGCACCACTTCCGTCAGGACCTGGCACGCCATCCGCAGATCGGCCCTGCGCTGCGCGAGGTCTACGACCGGCTGGGCCTGCCGCTGTCACCCGACTGGGACCTGCGCGCTTTCGAGCTCCGCCAGTGGGGCAACGATTCGAGGGCCGCCACCGACGGGCGACTGAGCGTGCGCGCCAGCCTGACCAATCGCGCAGCGTTCGCCCAGCCGCATCCCGTGCTGCGCCTCGAGTTGGAGGACCGGTTCGGCGACTCGGTGGCCGTACGCGATTTCGAACCCGGCGAGTACCTCAAGGATCCGTCGCAAGCGACGCGGCTGATGGGCAGTGGCGCAACGACGGAGGCCGAGTTGCTGATTGCGGATCCGGGTCGCGACGCCGTGGGCTACCGGCTCGACGTCTGTATCCACGAATCAGCAACGCTCCTGCGCTGTGCCCAGGGCCGGAGCTGACTCCTGTGGATTCGCTGCACATCGGCCCGTACCGGCTGGGCGGCCGGGCAGTCCTGGCACCGATGGCGGGTGTCACGGACTTGCCCTTCCGCCGCCTGTGCCGCCGAATGGGCGCGGCCCTCGCCGCGGGCGAGATGCTGTCCGCGGACCCGCGATTGTGGGACACGCGGGAATCCCGGCGCAGACGTGATCATTCCGGCGAGCCGGAGCCGCGCGTCGTGCAGATCGCGGGCGGCGATCCTGCGATGATGGCGGAGGCCGCGCGCCGCAACGTCGATGCCGGCGCGCAGATCATCGACGTCAACATGGGATGTCCCGCGAAGAAGGTGTGCAACAAGGACGCGGGGTCGGCACTGCTGCGCGATGAGCTGCTCGTCGCGGCGATCCTCGAGGCCACCGTCGAGGCGGCGGGCGTGCCCGTGACGCTCAAGATCCGCACCGGCTGGGACGCAAGCCTGCGAAATGGCGTCGACATCGCGCGCATCGCCGAGTCGGCAGGCGTGCAGGCGCTCGCGGTCCACGGCCGCACGCGCGCTTGTCGCTTCGAGGGCACGGTCGACTACGCGACGATTGCGGCCATCAAGCAGTCGGTCCGCATCCCGGTGATCGCCAACGGCGACATCGATTCACCGGCGAAGGCCGTCGAGGTCATGCGCGCCACCGGAGCCGACGGCGTGATGATCGGCCGCGCCGCCCAGGGCCGGCCCTGGATCTTCCGGGAAATCGACGCGCTGCTCGCGGGACGCGCGGCAACACCTGGCCCGGGCACCGCCGAACTGCGTGATATCATGCTAGCTCACCTGCGCGATTTGTACGGCTTCTACGGCACGGAAGCGGGGGTCAGAATCGCGCGCAAGCACATTGGCTGGTATTGCCGGGGGCGTCCGCAGGCGCAGGCCTTCCGTCAATCCATCCTGCAGGTCGACGCGGCCGAGGCGCAGCTCGGGGGAGTGCGCGACTACTTCGACGCGCTTGAGCAGGCGCCGGCGGCCGCCGCCTGAACGACAGAAGAACGCCCAGACCGAGGACCCGTGCCATGAGGCCGCGCAAGAAGACACGAAGCCGCCGTGAATCGAAGCCCACGGCGCCGGTCGGCCGCAGCGTGCCGTTGCGCTCGCTCACCGAACAGGCGCTCGACAGTTATTTCGCGAACTTGAACGGCCATGCGCCCGGCCATCTCTATGAACTCGTGATGCGCGAGGTCGAGGAGCCGCTGTTCCGCGCGGTGCTCGACTACTCCGAGGGCAACCAGAGCCGCGCGGCCGACATCCTCGGCATCAATCGCGGCACTCTGCGCAAGAAGCTGAAGACTTACGGCATTTCCGGCTGATCCGCCGGGACACGGGGATTCGACAGTGAGCGTAACCATCCGCCGGGCATTGCTGAGCGTCTCCAACAAGGAAGGACTTCTCGACTTTGCGCGCGCGCTGCGCAGTCGCGGCGTGACGATCCTTTCCACCGGCGGAACGGCCGCGCTGCTGCGCGAGGACGGCATCGAAGTCACCGACGTGGCCACCGTTACCGGCTTCCCGGAGATCATGGACGGGCGCGTCAAGACGCTGCATCCGAAGATCCACGGCGGACTGCTCGGGCGGAGCGGCCGGGACGAGGCCGTCATGGCGGAGCATGGCATCGATGCCATCGACCTCGTGGCCGTGAACCTCTATCCCTTCGCGGCGACGATCGCGAAGTCCGACAGCAGCTTCGATGACGCCGTCGAGAACATCGACATCGGGGGTCCGGCGATGGTGCGCGCCGCGGCCAAGAACCACGATCGCGTCACGATCGTGGTCGATCCACTCGACTACGGCACGGTGATCGCCGAAATCGATCGAGGGGGCGGCGGAGTGTCGGCTGACACGCGCCGGCGGCTCGCGACCAAGGCGTTCGCGCACACGGCGCAGTACGACGCCGCCGTCGCGGCGTACCTCGATCGCGCGACACGCGCATCGGCCGGGGAGTTCCCGGAACTCCTCGCGTTGCAGTACCGCAAGCGCCTGGACCTGCGCTATGGCGAGAACCCGCACCAGCGGGCGGCGTTCTACGTTGCCACGGACGCACAGGGCGCCTCGGTCGGCTCGGCCGCGCAGCTGCAGGGCAAGGAGTTGTCGTTCAACAACCTCGTCGACGCCGACACCGCATTCGAATGCGTACGGCAGTTCGACGCGCCCGCCTGCGTCATCGTGAAGCACGCCAATCCCTGCGGCGTAGCCGTCGCCGGCGGGCTGCGCGAAGCATACGACCGTGCCTTCCGCACGGACCCCACGTCGGCCTTCGGGGGCATCATCGCGTTCAACCGTCCGCTGGACGGCGAGACGGCGCGAGCCATCGTCGAGCGACAGTTCGTCGAGGTCATCGTGGCGCCTGCCGTCGAGGCGGAAGCACGGGAGGCCTGCGCAAGGAAGGAGAATGTCCGGCTGCTATCCGCCGGCGGCCTCGCTCGCAGCAGCACGCGCTACGAGATCCGCAGCCTGAACGGCGGCCTGCTGCTGCAGACGCGCGACGAGGGCATGGTGCTGCGCGAGTCACTGCAGGTCGTGACGAAGCGCGCGCCGTCGTCCGCCGAACTCGCGGACCTGATGTTTGCGTGGCAGGTGTGCAAGTACGTCAAGTCGAACGCCATCGTGTTCGTGAAGGACGGCATGACGGTGGGCATCGGCGCCGGCCAGATGAGCCGCGTCGTCAGCACGCGCATCGCGGCGATGAAGGCGGCCGACGAGGGCCTCGACCCCAGGGGCTCGGTGATGGCATCCGATGCATTCTTCCCGTTCCGTGACGGGCTCGACGCCGCTGCGGTACACGGCATCACCGCCGTGATCCAGCCGGGTGGCTCGAAGCGCGACGCCGAGGTCATCGCCGCCGCCGACGAACACGGCATCGCGATGGTCTTCACCGGCATGCGGCATTTCAGGCATTGAGAGAGGGAGAGAGGTGCCGGGTTTAACGTTTTAAACGTTTGGCGTCATGCAAGCCAAACGTTTAAAACATTAAACCCGGCACCTCGGGGACGGCACCTCGGGGAACATCATGAAGGTCTTGATCATCGGTTCCGGCGGCCGCGAGCACGCGCTGGCCTGGAAGGTCGCGCAGTCGCCGCGTGTCGCGCACATCTACGTCGCCCCGGGCAACGCCGGCACGGCCCTCGAGCCGCGCACGAGCAACGTCGGCATCGCCGCGGACGACGTGCCGGGGCTCCTCCGGTTCGCGGTCGCGGAGCAGATCGATCTCACGATCGTCGGGCCCGAAGGACCGCTAGTGCTCGGCGTCTCGGATGAGTTCACGGCAGCCGGGCTGAGGTGCTTCGGCCCCAGCCGCGAGGCGGCGCGCCTCGAGGGTTCCAAGGCCTTCACCAAGGACTTCCTGCAACGCCACGGCATCCCGACCGCGGCCTACGCGACCTTCACACGCGAGGACTTCGATGCGTCGTGGGTGCACGCGCAGCGGGCGCCGCTGGTCGTGAAAGCGGACGGGCTCGCGGCGGGCAAAGGTGTGGTGATCTGCGCCACGACCGGGGAAGCGGTCGAGACTACACAGGCGATGTTCGCCGGGCGCTTCGGCAAGGCCGGTGACAGGGTCGTGGTCGAGGAATTCCTCGAGGGCGAGGAAGCGAGCTTCATCGCCATGGTCGACGGGCAGCACGTGCTGCCGCTCGCCACGTCGCAGGACCATAAACGCCTGCGCGACGACGACGAGGGTCCCAACACGGGCGGCATGGGCGCCTATTCTCCGGCGCCGGTCGTGACCCCGGAGATCCACGATCGCGTAATGCGTGAGGTGATGTGGCCCACGGTTCGCGCGCTCGCCGATGAGAACACCCCATACGTGGGATTCCTGTACGCAGGACTGATGATCGCCGTCGACGGCACGCCGAAGGTCCTCGAGTTCAACTGCCGGTTCGGCGATCCGGAGACGCAGCCGATTCTTGCACGCATGCGCTCGGACATCACCGTGCTCTGCGAGGCCGGCCTCGACGGGCAGCTGGCCGGCATGGACGTCGAGTGGGACCCGCGCGCCGCCGTGGGCGTCGTGCTCGCGGCAGGCGGTTATCCGGAAACCGTGCGGACAGGCGACGTGATCCACGGCCTCGATGCCGCGGCGAAACTTCCCGGCAAGGTGTTCCACGCGGGCACGGCCTCGCGCGATGGACAGCTCGTCACCAGCGGCGGCCGGGTGCTCTGCGCCGTGGGCCTCGGCGACAGCGTGCGCGCGGCGCAACGCCAGGCTTACGACCTCGTCGGCACGATCTGCTGGGACGGCATGCAGTACCGGCGTGACATCGGCCACCGGGCGATCACGCGGGAGGGCTGACCCGCGATGACTGCCATCGTCTCGGGATCGCAGCGGCCGGAACTGCGGTTCTGGGGCTGGGGGTTCGCGAGCGAGCACCTCGAAGCGGCTGAGGAGCAGCGCCTGCGACAGATGGTCGCCCTGCTGTCTGCGGGAGCCTGCCCAGCCGCCCCGCTGCCGAAGCTCGAGGACTTCGTGCTGCCCGAGCCGGCGGTGACCGTGCCCGCTTCCCTGCGCGACATCGTGTCGGCGACGCCTTACGACCGGCTGGTCCACGCCTACGGAAAATCTTACGCGGATTGCGTGCGCATGCTCCTGCGGCACCTGCCGCAGACGCCGACGCTGGTTGCCTTCCCGCGCTCGGAACAGGACGTCAGCGACCTGCTCGACTGGGCCGCGCGCGCCAATGTCGCAGTCGTCCCGTTCGGCGGAGGCACCAGTGTTTGCGGCGGCGTCGAGGCGGACCCCGGCGAGGGTTACGCGGCAGTGCTGTCGCTCGACCTGCAGTGCCTGAACGAGGTGCTCGAGATCGATGCGGTCAGCCGCGCCGCTCGAATCCAGGCCGGAGCGTTCGGCCCGGCGATCGAGGCCGCGCTGCGACCTGCGGGCCTGACCCTGCGACATTTCCCGCAGAGCTTCGTGTTCTCCACGCTCGGCGGCTGGATCGCAACGCGCTCCGGCGGGCACTACGCGACCGTCCACACGCACATCGACGACTTCGTCGAAGGCCTGCGGGTCGTGACGCCTCGCGGCACGATCGAGACGCGCCGTCTGCCGGGCTCGGGCGCGGGGCCGGCGCCGGACCGCCTGTTCATCGGCTCGGAGGGATCGCTCGGCGTCATCACCGAGGCGTGGATGCGCCTGCAACACCGTCCGAGGTTCCGGTCCTCGGCGAGCGTCACGTTCGACACCCTGACGCAAGCCTGCTCCGCGGTACGCGCCATCGCGCAGTCGGCGCTCTTTCCTGCGAATTGCCGACTGCTCGATGCCGCGGAGGCGCGGCTCAATGGCGTTGGCAACCAACCGGTCCTCGTGCTGGGCTTCGAGTCCGCGGACCAGCCGGTTGAAGCGTCGCAGGCACGCGCGCTCGAAATCTGCCGCGACCATGCCGGCACGCCTGCCGCCGCTCGCGCAGCCGAGAAACGCGATGCGGCGTCGGATGCCTGGCGCAATGCATTCCTGCGCATGCCGTATTACCGCAATTTCCTGACGCCGCTTGGCGTGATCGCCGACACGTTCGAGACCGCCGTCACGTGGGACCGCTTCGAAGCGTTCTACCAGGGCGTGACGCAACAGGTCGGCCGGGCGATCCGCGAGACCTGTGGTCACGCGCCCGTACTTTCGTGCAGGTTCACGCACGTGTATCCGGACGGGCCCGCGCCATACTTCACCTTCTTCGCCGCCGGCACGACGAACGGCGACCTGAGTTCCGCCCTGGCCCGCTGGCGCGTGATCAAGGCGGTGGCCAGTGATGCGATCGTGGCCCACGGCGGCACCATCACCCACCATCACGCCGTCGGTCGCGATCACCGGTCAGGTTACGAGCGCGAGACGCCGGCGCTGTTCCGCCAGGCCCTGGCGGCCTGCAAGGCGGAACTGGATCCGTATGGCGTGCTCAACCCCGGCGTGCTGATCGACCCGCGTGGACGACCGGTCGGCGTGCGCGGCGTGATGGCGCCCGACGCCCGCTAGCTAGCCGCGCCGTTCGCGGGCGACGAGATAAAGCCCGGCGGCCACGACGATGCCGCCGCCGGCCAGTGTCACCATGCCGGGAATCACGCTCCAGAAGACGAAGTCGAGCGCGCCACCCCAGAGCAAGGCCGTGTATTCGAACGGCACCACGACCGACGCGGCCGCGTGCCGGAATGCCTCGGTGATGTAATGCTGGCCGGCGGCCCCGATCAGGCCGATGCCCGCGATCCAGGACCAATGCTCGGGGCGCACCGCCACCCACGAGGGCGCCGCGAGCGCCCCTGCACCGAGTGCGAGCATGAGCATGACCCAGAACACCATGCTCTCGGTGGTGTCGGTCCGGGTAAGCACGCGCACCGAGATCACGCTCAGCGAGTAGCAGGTGGCCGACACGAGAGCGGCCAGTCCGCCGAGCGTGACCCACTGTCCCGCAGTGGGCCTCAGCATCACCAGCACCCCGGCAAGGCCGACGCCAATCGCAATCCAGCGACGGAAATCCACGCGCTCCCCAAGCAGCGGCACCGACAGCGCCGTGACCACGAGCGGCGCGCACAGGAAGATGGAGTAGGTGTCTGCGAGCGAGAGTTTCCGCACGGAGTAGACGAACGCCCACAACATGATCACGCCAAGCACGCCCCGCAGCAGGTGCAGCGACCAGCGCACCGGCACGAGGCGCCGGTAGGTGCCCCTCAGCACGATCGGCAGCAGCACGAACGGCAACGACGCGAACCCGCGCATGCTCGCCACCTGCATCGGCGGGTAGTTGCCGACGAGGTGCTTCATCATCGCGTCCATGAACGCGAAGAGCGCGACGGCGAAGAGCATCGCGACGATGCCCCGCATGGCGGTTGACTGCACGGCTCCCACCTGGCGGCACGCAGGTGCCGCCGCACGCGGTCAGCGCTTCATCGAGTCGAAGAACTCGCCATTGGTCTTGGTGTCCCGCATCTTGTCGATGAGGAACTCCGCGGCGGCCAGCTCGTCCATCGGGTGCAGGAGCTTGCGCAGAATCCAGATCTTCTGCAGCTCGTCCGGCATCGTGATGAGCTCCTCGCGGCGCGTGCCCGAGCGGTTGATGTTGAAGGCCGGGTAGACGCGCTTCTCGGCGATGCGCCGGTCGAGGTGGATCTCGCTGTTGCCGGTGCCCTTGAACTCCTCGTAGATCACGTCGT
>Ga0316626_10000463_pt1 | contig 15728 bp, 13 predicted proteins | sample OWC_Aug_T1_C1_D5_FD_207656 | JGI IMG/M metagenome (GOLD analysis project Ga0316626, IMG submission 207656) | Wetland soil microbial communities from Old Woman Creek delta, Ohio, United States - OWC_Aug_T1_C1_D5_A | ecosystem: Environmental > Terrestrial > Soil > Wetlands | place: USA: Ohio...
TCGATCGCCCAGTCGATGGTCGAGGACGGCAGCGCGGCGTAGAACGGCACGCGGTTGTCGTGAGCGGCGAGCGCCTTGAGGTACGTGCCGATCTTGTTGGCCACGTCGCCTGCAGCCGTGGTGCGGTCGCTGCCCACGATGCACAGGTCGACCTCACCGTGCTGCATCAAGTGCCCGCCGGCATTGTCGGCGATCACCGTGTGCGGCACACCGTGCGCGCCGAGTTCGAATGCCGTGAGCGCCGCCCCCTGGTTGCGCGGCCGCGTCTCGTCCACGTAGACGTGCACCGGGATGCCCGCCTCGTGCGCGGCATACACCGGCGCGAGCGCCGTCCCCCAGTCGACGCAGGCGAGCCAGCCGGCGTTGCAGTGCGTGAGCACGCGCACGACCTGCCCTGCTCGTGTCTCGTGAATTCGCTCGATGAGCGCACGACCGTGGCGCCCGATGGCCGCGCACGCCGCGACGTCTTCGTCGGCGATCCGTCCCGCCTCGTCGTACGCACGCTCGACCCGGTGGCCCGGGGGTTCGACGGCAAGCGTCGTCCGCATCCGCTCGAGCGCCCAGCGCAGGTTCACCGCCGTCGGACGCGTGGTGCCCAGCATCGCCACCACTCGCTCGAGACTGGCATCGCTCGGGTCGGCTCGCATGCCGAGCGCGACGCCGTAGGCGGCCGTCACGCCGATCAGCGGCGCGCCGCGCACGATCATGTCGCGGATTGCCTCCGCCGCCTGTTCGGCCGACTGGAGGTGATGCAGCTCGAACGCGAACGGCAGGCGCGTCTGGTCGATGACCGCGACGGTGAAGCCGTCGTCGGCCACGAAGATGGTGCGGTACTGCTGGCCGTGGACGCGCATCTGGAACGGAGCGCCCTATGCGCTGCCGAGCACGCGGCCGGCGATGGTCTTCAGCTTCGCCAGCAGTTCCGGATCGCGGGCGCCGGGCTGCGTCAGGATGGCGCCGTCGAGCGCGCGATCGGACCCGACCGGGCACGGCACGTGCTCGGCCGGGAAGTCGCGCGCCAGCCGCGCGAACAGCCGCTGCGCCTTGCCGCGGTTCTCGTCCATCACGCGCAGCAGGCTCGCCACGTCCACGGCACCGTGCACCTCGTGCCAGCAGTCGTAGTCGGTGACCATCCCCACCACGGCGTAAGTGATTTCCGCCTCGCGTGCCAGCTTCGCCTCGGGCATCGAGGTCATGTGGATGATGTCGTAGCCCAGCTGCTGGTAGGTGAGCGACTCGGCGAGCGTGGAGAACTGCGGCCCCTCCATGCACACGGCGATGCCGCCGCGGGAGCACGGGATACCCTCGGCCTGCGCTGCCTGCCACACCAGGTCCTGCAGTGCGGGGCCCACCGGATGGGCGAAAGAGACGTGCGCGACGCAACCGGGCCCGAAGAACGTGCTCACCCGCCGCACCGTGCGATCGACGAAGTTGTCCACCAGCACGAAGGTGCCGGGACTCAGCTGCTCCTTGTACGAGCCGCAAGCCGAGAACGACACGAGGTCGGTCACGCCGAGCGTCTTCAGCGCCGCGATGTTGGCGCGATAATTGATGTCGGACGGCGGCAGGCGGTGACCGCGCCCGTGGCGGGGCAGGAACACGACCCGCGTCCCGCCGACCCGCCCGACGCGCAGGACGTCCGACGGCTCGCCCCATGGGGTGTTCACCTGCTGTTCGTGCACGTCCGCGATGCCCGGCAGGTCGTAGATGCCGGAGCCGCCGATGATTCCGAGTACCGCCTGGGTCATCCGATCCACCTGCCGATGGGTGACCGGCAGAGGTTACCCGAGACGACGACGGCGGGCACTGCCGGGATCCGCGTCAGGCGGCTGTGGCGTCGGCGAGCGGCGGGATCAGCCCGGCCCGTACGAGGCCTGCTGTCTGCTTGCGAACGCTGTCGCCGATTTCCCCGGATATCGCCATCAGGTAGAGGCGGGTGCCCTCGGGGCGGAAGCGCGGGTTGTGCTCCTGCGCCCGCTCGATCGCGCGCCGTGCGCCCTCGGCGTCGCCGAGCATGCCCAGCGCGTTGGCGAGCAGCACCCAGCCGAGGCAGAAACCCGGATGGACGTTCACGGCAATCTGCGCATGGTCGCGGGCCGACGCGTAGTCCTCTCCCTCCGTGCAGGCGAAGGACAGGAAGTAATGCCAGAAGGGGAACGACGGGTGGTTGGGCGCGACCTTGAGCAACCGGTGCAGGATCGCGAGTCCTTCCGATCGCTCCGCGTCGGTGCCGCCCCAGGCCAGGCCGCAACCCAGGTAGCCCCACGCGATCATGTTGAACGGGGCGATGGCCACGACGCGCCGGGCCGTCTGCATGGATTTCTGGCGCAGGCCGCAATTGAGCCAGACCAGCGACGCGTACTCCATGACGGTGGCGTCGCGCGGCGCGAGCCGCAGCGCCGTCTCGACCTCGGCCAGGGCCCTGCGGTTCTCGCCCACCGGGTCCTCCGCGAACGAATTGATCACGCGCTGGTTCAGCACGAAGCCGAGCAGCACATGCGCCATCGCGTTGCCGGGCTCGAGCGCCAGGGCCTGCTCCAGCCAGCCGATGGCGTCGGCCGACGCTTCACGCGTGAACGACACCGTCCAGAACGTGAGCGCCTTGTGGGTGAGGCTCCACGCCGACAGCCCCTGCGGCGGCTGCCGGCACAGGTCGTCGGAGATGATGTTGAGATAGCGGGACCCGGTCTCGATCGCGATCGCTTCCGCCAGTTCGCGCTGCACCTCGAACAGGTCGTCGATGTTGCGCTCGTAGGACTCCGACCAGGCCTGCTGGCCCGTGCGGGCGTCGCTGAGCATCGCGATCACGCGCAGGCGGCCCGCGGAGCGCTGCAGGCTACCGGCCAGCACGTAGCGCACGTTGAGCTCGCTTGCGACTTCGCCCAGCTTGCGGCCCGCATAAGCGGCCGACTGCAGGAACGGGACGACGCGCAGGTCGGCCACACCGGACAGCGCGCGCACGATCTCCGCCGAGAAGCCTTGCGCAACCAAGGCGTCTTCCGCCGTGCCCGACAGGTTCTCGAGCGGCAGCACGGCGACGGAAGCCTGTGCGGTGTCAGACAGGGGCGGTGCCGCGACCACCTCTGGCTCGCCGTGGCCTCGCGCGGGCGCTGCAGTGACGACAGGGAAGCTCCACGCCAGCAGTGCGGCCAGGACCAGCCCGCCGATCGCGAGCAACTGGTGCAGCCCGGACGTGAGTAACGCAAGTTCCGGGCGGGTCAGCCAGGTCAACGCCACCAGCAGCAGCAGCGCAAACCCATAGGCCCCCGCTGCGCGCCAGACCCCCCGGTGCCGGGCTTCGGCGAACACCCCCGCCCCCTTCGCCGCCGGTGCCGTCATTCTTGCCCAGTTTTGATTTCGGCCCGCGGCATTCTATGCTCGGTTCCCGCCGGGGAGCAAAGACCGGTCCCGCGGCACCCACGGAGGCCATCGTCGGGTGACGGAACACACCGCAGCGCCTGCCCTGCCCGCCACGCCCTACGTGTTCGTCTGCTATGCGCACGACGAGCGCGACGTCGTGGTGGCGCAGATCGCCTGGCTGAAGGAGCAGGGCTTCCAGGTCTGGTACGACGAGGCGATCGAGGCCGGCAGCCGCTGGAGCGACGACCTGGCGCGTGCCGTCGACGGCTGTGCCGCTTTCCTCTACTTCCTGAGCCCGCGCTCCGTCGGTTCCCGCCATTGCCTCGACGAAGTGCACTTCGCGCTGGAGTGCGGCCGCCCGATCGTCCCGGTCGAGATCGCACCGGTCATGCTGACGCCGGGCCTGAAGCTCAGCATCGGTGGCAAACACCGTCTCTTCATGCACCGCATGGAACCGGGCGAGTTCCGCCGCAAACTGGCGCGAGGCCTGCAGGACGCGATGACGGGCGCCGGCCGTGCACACCCCATCGAATCGCGTGCGCCGGCCGTGCAGCGCCTGCCCCTCGAGCCGATGTTTGCCGTGAATTGGCGGCCTGTCGTGTTCGGCATCGCCACGGCCCTCACGGCCTTCATCGCGATGATGATCGCCGCGCGCTGACCATTCGGCGCCGCTGCTGCGTCCGTGCGTCGGCAGGCGTCAGCCGGACGGACGGCCGGACTTGAACCGCTTCAATCGATAGTGAGCTTCGCGCTCCCGTTCGCCGAGGTACTGCGCGATGGCGCGGATCTGCGTCCGCAGCCGCGGCAGCATGCGCTCCTCCAGCACCCGGATCCGGCGCGTGACGCCGAGGATTTCCTCGCCGAGGATCTTCAACCGGCTCTCGAAGGCGGCGATCTCGAGCATGGACGCCAGCACCTTCTCGAACCCGTGGATGGCCTCCTCGAGGTGCGGCGTCGTGACGGTGTAGTCGTAGTCGCGCTCGGCCGGCGTGCGTTCGAACGGCCCATAAGGCACGATTTCTCGGTACCGCAGGCCCATGACGTTGCGGTCCGCAACGTCCACGCCGATCGGGCGTTCGGCGTTGGCCGCGAGCGCCTCGATCGATGCCCCGCCCTCGTGTCCCCTGCCCAGGCGCAGTTCGGCCAGCGCCCGGCCGTAGTCGCCGCGGATCGTGTCGCGCGAGCGGACGAAGGGCTGCACCGAGTCCAGGAAGCGGCGGATCAATGCCTGTCGCCGCGCCTTGAGGATCGCCACGCTGTTCGTGACCGAGGCGGCACGCTCGCGCAGCTGCAACAGGTTCGTGCGCGTGGGATGGATCACGGTCCGGGCAGCCCGAAGCGAACGAGCAACGCACGGCTCAGGTCGAGGGTCTCGCCGATGCTGCGACGTGCGGCACCCTGGTGCACGATCTCACGCTCGAAGGCATCCGCGAAATCGAGCATGTGCCGGTCGCCCTCGCCCATGCCCTCGCGCCCGACGATGGCCTCGAGCCGCCGCAGGTCGCGCCCGCTCGCGTAGTGCATGTAGAGCGCATTGGCGATCGCGCGATGGTCCTCGCGCGTGCGGCCCGGGCCGATGCCTTGCTGCATCAGCCGCGACAGGCTCGGCAGCACGTCCACCGGCGGGAAGATGCCGCGCTGGTGCAGCTCGCGGCTCAGCACGACCTGGCCTTCGGTGATGTAGCCCGTCAGGTCGGGGATGGGGTGCGTGATGTCGTCCTCGGGCATGGTCACGACCGGCAGCAGGGTGACCGACCCCGGCTGCTGCTTGATGCGGCCCGCGCGCTCGTACAGCGAGGCGAGGTCCGAATAGAGGTAACCGGGATAGCCGCGCCGCCCCGGCAGTTCCTCGCGCGCCGTGGACACCTCGCGCAGCGCGTCGCAGTAGTTGGTCATGTCGGTGATCACGACCAGCACGTCACGCCCATGCCGGAACGCGAGGTACTCGGCGACCGTGAGCCCGAAGCGGGGCGTGAGCAGCCGTTCGACGACCGGATCCTGCGCCAGATTGATGAAGGCCACGAACTCGCCCTGCATGCGCTCCAGCGTCTGCCTGTAATAGGCGTACTCGTGGTGCGCGAGACCCAGCGCGACGAACACCACGACCGAGCCGGCCGCCCCGCCGGCCGACATGGACGCGCTGCGTGCGTGCTCGAGGATGCCGGCAGCGACCTCCCGCGACGGCAGGCCGGCGCAGGAAAAGATCGGCAGCTTCTGCCCCTTCACCAGCGTGTTGAGGCCGTCGATCGTCGAGAATCCAGTCTCGATCATTTCCTGCGGACGCGCGCGGGCGACTGGGTTCATCGGCAGGCCGGCCACGGGCGCCCATTCGTCGGGCACGAACATCGGCAACCCGTCGAGCGGCTGGAACGATCCGCTGAATACGCGGTTGAGCGCCGCAAGCGACAGCGGCGCGCGCTTCACCGCGTCGGTGAACACGATCCGCGTGCGATCCATGTCGAGGCCGCGGCTGTCGCCGACCACCTGGATGAGCACGGTGTCGCGCTCGATCCGGAGCACCTCGCCTTCGGTCTCGCGGCCGTCCGGGAAGACGATCGAGACGACTTCGCCCATGCGCGCCTCGATGACCTTTTCCACGAACACCAGCGGACCCTGGATGCTGCGCAGCGTCGAGTAGCTGTGGCGACTGAGGCGCATGGTCGGGCTACCCGTGCGCCGGCGGCGTGGCCGCGTGACTGGCGAGGATTTCGTCGAGCCGCTCGCCCTTCGCGAGCCGGGCCGCCGCTTCGCGGTAGCCGGCGAGGATCCCGCGGATCTTGTCGTGGGTCTGCCCGGGCGCGGAGAAAGCGTCCTCGGTGAACGCATTCTGTGCCAGGAACTCCCGGCGCACGCGCTCCGCCGTCCGCATCAGCAGGCGGTCGGCGTCCTGCAGCCCCTCGGTGCCGACGATCTCCGCCACCTCGCGCAGGCTCTCCTCGCGCTGCAGCAGCGCGCGGGTCTCGCGGCGCAGCGCGCTCCAGTCGGGTGCCACCTGCTGGTCGAGTTGCGCTGCCACGTCGGCCTCGTAGAGGGAGAAGCTCTGGAACCAGTGGATCGCGGGGAAGTGGCGCCGGTGCGCCAATGCAGTGTCGAGCATGAAGAAGGCGCCGGTATTGCGCATGCAGGCCTGGGTGACCGGTTCCGTGAAGTCACCGCCGGGCGGCGAGATGGAAAGCAGCACCGTGAGCGAACCGGTCTTGCCATCGAGCGTCTCGACGACGCCCGCGCGCGCGAAGAACTCGGCCATGCGTGAGGCGAGGTACGTCGGGTATCCCTCCTCGCCCGGCATCTCTTCGAGGGCCGACGAGATTTCGCGCAACGCTTCGGCCCACCGCGACAGGCTGTCCGCCAGCAGCAGCACGTGGAAGCCCTGGTCCCGGTAATACTCGGCCACGGTCACGGCGGTGTAGATGGACGCCTCGCGCGCTGCCACCGGCATGTTCGACGTGTTGACCACGACGACCGTGCGGGTCATCAACGGCCGTCGGCTCCACGGGTCGCTCAGTACCGCGAAATCGTCGAGCATTTCCGCCATTTCGTTGCCGCGCTCGCCGCAGCCGACGTAGATCACGATGTCCACGTCGGCGAACTTGGCGATCGACTGCTCGAGCAGCGTCTTGCCGGTGCCAAAACCGCCGGGAAAGATGGCGCTGCCGCCGCGCGCCAGCGGAAAGAGAAAGTCGATGCACCGCTGTCCGGTCACGAGCGGTTCGAAGCGCGACAGCTTGCGGCGGTACGGCCGCGGCACGCGGACCGGCCAGTCGTGCCAGGCCAGGATGCGGCGCCCGTCCTCGAGCACCGCGACCGGAGCGTCCGCGGTGCACGCGCCGTCCGCGATCGAGCGCACGACACCGTCGCCGCCGGTCACCCGGATTGCGTGGCGGAAGGCACCCTCCTCCACGTGACCGACGGTCTCGCCGTCGCCGACCGCGTCCCCGGGTTCCCTGGCCGCGATGAAGCGCAGCGGCGGCAGACTCAGCGTCACGCCGCGGCCGCCGCCCGGCTGTATGAACGGGCCCTGCGCCTCGCACAGCGCCGCCAGCGGCCGCTGCAATCCGTCGAACATCTGGTTGAGCAGCCCCGGCCCGAGTCGCACGGTAAGCTGCGCACCCGTGCCTGCAACCGGCTCGCCGATGCACAGGCCGCGCGTGCTCTCGTATACCTGCACGATCGCGCGCTCTTTCTCCAGCCGGACGACCTCGCCCATCAGGCCGGCGTGGCCGACACTGACGCGCTCGTACAGCCGAAGACCGGCCAGTTCCACGCTGACGGTCGGGCCCGAGATGCCGACGATCCTGCCGATCATGCACCCAGCCTCACCTGGTAGCCGATCGCCCGGCGGATCAGGCGCAGCACGTATTCCTCCTCGGGCGGCGGGCCTGCCTTGGGTGCCGGCAGCAGCACGACCACGCCCGGAGAGCGCCGCTCCATCTCCCGCAGGGACGCCTGCGTCGCACCACCTGCCAACCGCTCGTCCACCATGACCAGGCCCACGGCCGGGTCGGCGAGCAGCACGCGCAACTCGGTGAACAACTGCTCGGGTACGAGCGCCAGCTGTCGCACGCCGGCCAGCGCGAAGCCATGGCGCGCGTCCGCGGGCGTCATGACGACCACCTTCCTCACGCGATCAACTCCCGCTCCAGCGTGGCAACGTCCACGCCGCCAGCGTGCAGGCGCAGGGCCCGGTTGCGCGCGTCGACGTAAACACCCCACAGATAATCGAGGATCCGTGCAACGTCGTCGGCTCCGCGACCCGCATCGTGCAGTTCGCGCGTCAGGCACGAGAGCAGGCGGCTCTCGAGCGCCACCTCGCTCGCGGCCATCACCGGAGCCGCGTCTCCCGCGATCTCCCGCACGCAGGCGTCCAGGCAACCGGCATCGCCGCGCGACGAGGCATCTGCGAGTCGCGACGTCTCGAGCGTGCCGCCCGGGACGAACGATGCTGCATCGTCGAATCCCCAACGCAGGTGCTTGTAGAGCGTCATGACGTTGCGCAGGTCGATGAACGCAGCAAAGAACCGGCGGACGACCGGATGCAGCGGTTCGGCGGCAACGTGGCGCAGGTAGTCGCGCGTCAGCCGTGTCTCCAGCGCCTTCAGGCCGCCGACGGCATGTGCGTCCGCGAGTCCGCGTGCGTCGCCAAGCACGGCGCCGAACGCCTCGACGACGATGGCCACTGCCGCGCGCACGTCCGGCGCTTTCACCAGTGCGTCGCGCAGGTCCTCGGCGAGCAGGTCGTGATGCAGCAGCCGCTCGACTGCAGCATGCCGTTCCGCGGCCTTGTTGCGCAGGCACAGGACCAGCGTCTTGATGACGAACAGCGTGAACACCGGCCCGAAATGCCGGCGCAGGCGAGGATTCATCTGCCGCCGCAGCCAGTCGAACTCCGCCAGCATCGCGTCCCAGATCGCTTCGTCGGACGCCGCCCCCGGGACGCGCGGCGTCGTCGCGCGGCGCCCTTCCGCCAGGAGTACGGCGCGCCTGCCGCGCACCCGCGCGACGAGGTAGTCCGTGGGGTACCCGTCTGCGGCGATGTCACGCAGCAGTTCCATGCGGACGACTCTCGGCTGTGGTCTGCGCAATCAGGCGGGGCAGCAGGTCCGCCCAGGCGATGGCGAGACGCGTCTCCAGCGTGTTGCTGACGCGGATGCGTCCGTCCTCGCACTCGAGTTCCATGCCGCCGCTGATCGCCGGATCGACGTCGACGGCCGCGTCGGGAAACTGCCGCGCGGCCAACTCGACGTCCGCGGGATTCACCCGCACGCGCTGCCAGCGGCGCAGCGGCAACTCGCGCGCGAGCGCCTCGAACAGTCGTGCCGGCGCCCCGCCCCGCAACTGCGGCAGCTCGGCGCGAGCGAGCGCCAGCAGGCGCTCGGCCAGGCGGACTGCGGCGCCGGCGCGCAACTCCCGGGCTCTGTGTTCCGCCGCCGTCGCGCCCTCGGTCTCGAGACGACGCACTTCGGCCGCAGCAGCCAGATCAAGGTTGATTCGTTCCTGTTGCAGCGCTGCAGCAAGATCCACGCGCAGGCGTTCTGCTTCCGCACGGGCCGCCTCCCCGACGGCCTGCACGTCGCGGGCCGCCTGGCTGCGCAGCGACTCGATCAGCACGGAGCGGGCCATCGCTCACCCGAGCAGGATCATCGCCGCGATCACGAACCCGAGGATCACGATGGTCTCGGGGATGGCCAGCAGGATGATGATGGTCGCGGTGAGTTCCGGCTTCTCGGCGAGTGCGCCGGCACCGGAAGCACCGATCCGCGACTGCACCCAGGCCGTGGCCAGTGCACTGACACCCAACGCCAACGCGGCGGCAAAGGCCAGCAGGACCTTGTCCCAGTTCACGACGGCATCCATGGCAACTCTCCTCAATCGGCTTTCCCGAGCGGCTGGTAGCGCTTGCCGCCGGTTTCGATGAACTTGCTGAAGAACTCGACGTAGTGCAGGCGCAGGGCGTGGATGGTCGGCGCAAACACGCCGAGCACGATGTTGAAGGCATGCAGCAGCACGGCCACGACGACGCCGACCCAGACGCTGCCCGCCGCGCCCGCGAGGCGATTGGCGACGTAAGCGAGCAGCACCGAGGCAAGGCCCACGGCCATTATGCGCACGTAGGAGATGACGTTGCCCACGTGCCGCAATAGTTCGAACGGCGCAAGCATGCCACCGGTGAGCAGCAGCACGGGCGCGATCACCAGCAGCGCCATGAGCAGCGGCTTCCGCAGGAGATCCGCGACCGGCGCGAAGTAGGATGCCAGCACTCCCGCCAGGCACAGCATGGCGAGCATGCTGGCGAGGCGCGCGAACGCCTCACGCGTGCGGTGCCCCCTGAGCGAGGAGGCAAAGCCGAGCGCGAGGCCGACCGTTATGTGCACGCCGCCGACCGCAAGGGCGAAATAGAGCATGGGCAGGATGGCCGTGCGGCGGTCGAGCCAGGGCGCCTCGAGCCCGAGCAGGCGGAGACCGAGGTCGCCGAAGAACTCGCCGTAGACCACGCCGAACACGATGGTGTAGAGCGACGACACGAGCAGGATCTGTCCGGCCTGGCGCAGCGTCCGCCGCTGCCTGGCGAAGAACACGATGCCCGCGGCGGCGAGGAGCAGCAGCAATCCGTAGCCGATGTCGCCCAGGATCATGCCGAAGAACAGCGGGAAGAAGATGCCGACGTAGGGCGTCGGGTCGATCGACGTGTACCGCGGCGTCGGCAGGAGGCGCACCAGCAACTCGAACGGCCGGAAATAGGCCGGGTTGCGCAGCGCCACCGGCACGTCCTCGAGTTCCTTCCGGAGGATCTCCTTCTCCTCGACCACGATGGCATCGCCGTGCCGCTCCACCAGCGCCCGCCGCAACGCGTCGATGCCCGCCGAAGGCATCCAGCCGAACAGCACGAAGCAACGATCGGTCTCGTACACGGCGGCACTGGTCCTGAGCAGCCCGAGCCGGTGCCGCAGCCAGTCGAGCACGTTTGCGTACATGCCCCGCCAGGCGAACGCGAGGTCGTGCGCTTCGTGCTCCAGCGCGGTGAGTTCGGCGGACAGCTTGTCGTGACGGGCACGCGCGGCATCGAGCTTGGCAGGCAGCGACAGTCCCGCGAGGTAGTCGGGCAGCGCGACCTCCGGGATCTGGTTGCCGCGCAATCCTTCCTTTAGCTTGTCCGCGAGTTCCTTCTCAGTGGTGAGCAGGCCGAACCAGGAGCCGTCCTCGGCCCGGGCGGTGCGCACCTCCGCGCCGAGCAGCACGCTGCCGGCGACGCGGGTGAGTTGTTCGAGCGCGGCCGGGTCGCGCACCTCGACGCCGATGTACTCGAGGCCGGCCTTCTCGGCGTCGCGCGGCGCGAGCGACTGCACGGTGGCAAGGAACACGAGGTAGCGGTCGAGTCCCGCCAGCTCGGCCTGCAAGGCGTCCCGCCGGCGGGCCTGCGCCTCGCACGCCTCCAGGTGCCTGGTGACCAGGGCGGCGACGGAGTTGATGGCGCGCGCAGGACTCAGGTAGGACTCCCGGGCCTCGACCACGGGCAACAGCTCGAGCAGCCGCTCGACCTTGATCCTCAGGTCCTCGAGGAACAGGCGCTCGGCCAGCGTCCGGCCGTCGAGCGCCAGCGGACGAACGTCGCGCTCGGCACCTTCCTCGGCGCGTTCCCTGAGCGAGGCATCGATCTGCAGGACCCCCGTCCGCTCGATCGTCTCGAGCGCCGGCAGCAACAGCTCGCGTGGTCCCGCGATCTCCACCTTCGACATGCGGATGATCACCGCACGTCCTCCGGCAGGATGGCGGCAATGTGACGGCGGATCAGCGCCCGCAGCGCGTCGTCGGTGAGGAGCCCCTGCTCGGCGGCTGCAGACTCGGCAGCCTGGACGATCGTGGAGGCACGGTCGCGCGCGGCCCGCAGGCCTGCGTCGCGGCACAACTGCGCTTCGGCCTGCAAATGGGCTAGGTCGGCCTGGTGCGCCTGTTCGATCTCCCGCCGGGCGTTCTCGAGCCAGCGACTCGCCTGCTCACGCTCGGCGTCGAGCTGCGCGCGGATCTCCTTTTCGACGCCGAGGATCTCTGCGAGGGTGCTCTGCTCCATTGGGCGGAACCCGCACGGCCATCCTCTTGGCCCCAGGCCGAGGTAATGGCCCGGCCCAGCCAGTCTAGTCCGTACTGGCCCCCGCACAATCCGCAATAGCGGAAGCGCCGCCAACCGCCCCTGCGGCGGGTGCTGGGAGGCTATGATGCGCGCCGGCTTACCTGCCCGGGGGGGGTTCTCATGCCAAGGTTGCTCGCTGTTCCGGCGCTCCTCGCGCTGACCTGCCTGTTGTCCGGCCCCGTGCCGGCCGCCGCAGGCGGCGGCGGGACGACAACCACACGCCTCGCGTGGCTGGACGCGTCGGCCGCAAAGGTCCGGACTGAGCTGGTGGCCACCCACGGCGAGGCCGTCCGCTCGCGAGCCGAACGCGGCGTGAAGCAGGTGGCGAGCCTATGGCGCGAGGAGGACGGCGACGCCGCCGCATTCGAGCAATTCGTGCGCAAGCAGTTCGCCCCCGACCAGGCCCGGCTCGACACCATGTTCACCCGCATGGACGCCATGCACGAGCAGATCGACGGCTCGATGCTCGGCATGCTGCTCGCCCTGCGCTGGCAGACCGACCTCGACCTCGGCCCGATCGAGCCCTACGACCAGCTGTTCGCAGGCTATAACCCGGCCGCGCACCTCAACGACGATCTCTTCGCCAACAAGGTCGCGTTCGTCGTGCTGCTGAACTTCCCGCTGACCACGCTCGAGGACAAGCTGCGCGACGGTCCGCAGTGGACCCCTCGGCAGTGGGCGGAGGCACGGCTGGCGGACCGCTATGCGCGGCGCATTCCCGCGGCAGTGTCGCAGCAGATCTCGGCGGCCTATGCGGCCGCCGACAGCTACATTTCGACGTACAACATCTGGATGCACCACCTGCTCGACGAGCAGGGCCAGCGGCTGTTCCCGGCCGGCCAGCGACTGATCACGCACTGGAACCTGCGGGACGAACTGAAGGCGCAGTACTCGTCGCAGGACGGGCTGCCGCGCCAGCGCATGATCGCGCAGGTGATGGAGCGCATCGTCACGCAGTCCATCCCCGCCGCGGTCGTGGACAACCCGCACGTGGACTGGGCGCCGTTTGCGAACAAGGTCGCGCCGGCCGCAGTGCAGGACAGCGATCGGCCGACGCCGGCCAGGGTATCGGCCAGCACGGATCGCGAGCCGGACACGCGCTACGAGCGCCTGCTCGGCATCTACCGGGCCGTGCGCCTCGCCGATCCTTACTCCCCGACGGCCCCCACGCACATCGCGCGACGCTTCGAGGAGGACCGCGAGCTGCCGGAGGCGCGCGTCGAGCAGATGCTGGTCGAGGTGCTCTCTTCGCCGCTCGTGCCCGAGGTCGGCAAGCTGATCGAGGCGCGGCTCGGCCGCAGGCTCGAGCCGTTCGACGTCTGGTACAACGGCTTCAAGCCGCGCGGCGCCTACTCGGAGGCGCAGCTTGACGAGATCACTCGCAGGAAATACCCGACGGCGGACGCCTTTGCGGCCGACATGCCGAACATCCTGACGGGCCTCGGTTTTGCGCCCGACAAGGCAAGCTATCTTGCCGAACGCATCGCCGTGGATCCGGCGCGCGGCGCCGGCCATGCCTGGGGAGCCGCCAGGCGCGGGGACAAGGCCCGCCTGCGCACGCGCGTCGGCGCGAACGGCATGGACTACAAGGGCTACAACATCGCTGTTCACGAGTTCGGCCACAACGTCGAGCAGACCTTCTCGCTGTACGACGTGCCCTACCACTCGATCAGCGGCGTGCCGAACAACGCGTTCACGGAGGCGCTCGCCTTCGTGTTCCAGGACCGCGACCTCGAATTGCTCGGGCTGGCGAAGCCCGACGCGATGAGCGACGCGCTCGGTACGCTGGACGACTTGTGGGGCGCTTTCGAGATCTCGGGCGTGGCACTGGTGGACATGCGCGTGTGGCGCTGGATGTATGCGCATCCGGCGGCGAGCCCGGCGGAGCTGCGCGAGGCGACGCTCGCGATCGCGCGCGACGTCTGGAACCAGTACTTCGCGAAGGTTTTCGGCCGCCGCGACGTGGTGCTGCTCGCCATCTACTCGCACATGATCGACGCCGGCCTGTACCTGCCGGACTATCCGATCGGCCATATGATCGCGCTGCAGATCAAGGAGCAGATCCGGCGCGCCGGCGATCTCGGCGGCGAGTTCGAGCGCATGACCAGGCAGGGGCGGCTGACACCCGACCTGTGGATGCAGCGCGCGACCGGAGCACCGGTCGGACCCGCCGCGCTGCTTGCGGCCACCCAGCGCGCGCTGGCGACCGTACAACGCTGAGCGTCACGGCGCCCCACGCAATGCGGTTAATCGTCGCGCTCGTGATCGCGGCCCTGGCCGTGCTCGGGTCGTGGTGGCTCGATGCACGGCCGGTGCCGATCGCGGACGGTCCGGCGACGCGACTGCAGTGCATTTCCTACGCGCCATCGGGCGGGGAATACCGGCCGCTGCGGCCGGTGACTCGCGAGGAAATCCGGCGCGACCTCGCAGTGCTCGCGCAACGCACCAGCTGCATCCGCACCTACACCGTCGCTGACGGCTTCGACCAGGTGCCGGCAGTGGCCCGCGAGCTCGGGCTGCAGGTGATCCTCGGTGCCTGGATCTCGGGAGATGCGGAGCACAACGAGGGCGAGGTCGCACTCGCGATCGACGTCGCGAACCGGCACCGCGACACGATCCGTGCCATCGTGGTCGGCAACGAGGTGATGCTGCGGCACGAGATGCCGCCACGGCAGCTCGCGTCTCTCATCCGCCGCGTGGGGTCGGCCACCGGGCTGCCGGTGACCTACGCCGACGTCTGGGGCTTCTGGGTGAAACACCGCGTGCTGTCGGAAGCGGTGTCGTTCGTCACGGTGCACATAATCCCCTATTGGGACGACGACCCCGTCGGCATCGACGAGGTGATCCCCTACGTCGACCAGTTGTACGCGGAGATGCAGCGCCGGTTTCCCGGCCAGGCCGTGTTGATCGGCGAGACCGGCTGGCCAAGCGCGGGACGCCCGCGCGGAGCCATCGAGCCCGGCCGCGTGAACCAGGCGCGCTACGTGCGTGAGTTGACTGCGCTCGCCGAGCGGCGCGGCATCCAGTACAACCTGATCGAGGCTTTCGACCAGCCGTGGAAGCGCGTGCCCGAAGGTACGGTCGGGGGACACTGGGGATTGTACGATCCCGGGCAGCGCGCGAAATTCCCGTGGGTCGGGCCGGTGGCAGAGGCGCCCCGCGGCAACACCGTGCTCGTGCTCGCGCTGGCGGCCGGCGTCCTCGGCGCCGGCATCGGTCTCATCTGGGGACGGCTGGCGCGAGCCCGCGTCGGCATGGCGTTCTCCGCTGCGGCGGCGCTGCTGGTCGGCATCGGTGCGCGGCAGGTGCAGGACCTGGTCCTCGGCAACGCAACGGCACTCGACTGGATGGCGACATTGGTAGTCGCGCTCGCCGGCTGGCTGGCGTTCGGTATCGCCGTTCGCGCGCTGGCGAAGCCTGCGCCGATGCAGGACCCGATGCCGCCCGTGCTGACGCTGCTGCTGCTGCTCTGCTGTGCTTACGTCTGCCTCGGACTCGTGTTCGCCGGGCGCCACCGCGATTTCCCGGTGTGGCTGTTCCTTCCGGGCGCGCTCGGCCTGGCTCTCACCGCCGCCGTGAATCCCCTGGCGCGTGCCGTGATGCTGCGGCAGAAACGCGCCACGGAGCAGGTGGTGCTCGCGGCGTGGCTGCTGGCGGCGGGCTGCCTGATCCCCCTGCAGGAAGGATTCCAGAACAGCCGGTCGATCGGCTGGGGTGCCTTGGGCGTGCTGCTGGGCTCAGC
>Ga0316626_10000464_pt1 | contig 15701 bp, 17 predicted proteins | sample OWC_Aug_T1_C1_D5_FD_207656 | JGI IMG/M metagenome (GOLD analysis project Ga0316626, IMG submission 207656) | Wetland soil microbial communities from Old Woman Creek delta, Ohio, United States - OWC_Aug_T1_C1_D5_A | ecosystem: Environmental > Terrestrial > Soil > Wetlands | place: USA: Ohio...
TACGGCGCGCGAGCAGTTCCAGCACCAGGTCCAGACGCGCCTGCACGTTGAGCGTTTCCAGCATCTGCTGTTTCTCTTCGAGCTTGATGTCGAGGAAGCCCGCGACCATGTCCGCCAGTCCGCCCGGGGAGGTGAAGTTCTGCACTGCACCGGCGAGTTCCTGCGGCGCCTGCGGCAGCAGTTCGAGGGCTTCCGCAGCACGCCGCTTCAACTGGATGAAGCGCGCCTCGACGTCCTGGCTGGCAGTGTCGCCATCAGCGAAGCGATCCACGCGTGCGACCAAGAACGGATAGCCTGGCAGGAACTCGCGCACGACGAAGCGCTCCTGCCCCTGGCAGATGATGTGATGCCCACCGTCCTGCGTCGTGACGTAACGCAGAATCTGCGCGACGGTGCCCAGCCCGTTCAAGTCCTCTGCACAGGGCGAGTCGACGGAGGCGTCCTTCTGCAGCAGCAGGCCGATCGGTCGCTCGCTGCGCACCGCCTGCTGCGCGGCGGCGATCGAGCCTTCCCGGCCGATCGTAAGCGGCAGGATCATGCCGGGGAACAGCACCATGTTGCGCACCGGCACGATGACCATCGCGTCGTCGGGCAGATCGAGGGCGCGCGGCGAGCCCTTCGCCGACGGCGCATTGTCTGCCGCCGGAGCCTGCGTGGCATCGGCCCGCACTTCGCTTTCTTGCGTGTTCGATTCTTGCGTGTTCGATTCAGTCATGTCGCGACCCTCAAGACAACGGACGTAGCCCGATGATCAGGCAGCCGTTCTCGACGTGTTGCTGGAACAACTCGAATTGGCCCGCCGGAATCGGGATGCGTCGCTGGAAACGGCCATAGGGGATCTCCAGCCGACGGATCGATCCGCCATGACAAGTGGCGGGCAACGGCCGCTCGCCGGTCACCACCAAGGCAGCGCCGTCGAAGTAGACGCGCATGCCCGATGCGTCGACGCCCGGCAAAGCGACGATGATGTGATAGGCGTCGTCGTGCTCGACGATGTCCACCGGCGGCTCCCATGCCGCCGCTGCCGTGGCGCCCGGCTGAAAGAACTGCCGGTTCAGGCGGTCCGCCTGCTCCAGCATCTCCAGGGCGTGCGCCCACATAGAACTGGTTGGGTATCGTGATCTCATGCGCGTTCGCCGGAGTCTCCAAGTGGTACGGTGGCCTTTCGAGCGATATGCGGGTAAACGCAGGGGATTTCAATGCCGGAGCGCAGGACGCGCCCCGGGAGGCGGCAACCGCTGTTAGCGTAATAGGATTCGGGGGGGCACCCCGGCGAAAGCCCGGTCCGGCATCGGTCGGCGAAGCCGTGCGCACGCGCCCACTCGATCCTCCCTAGACCCAGACCTGCAGTACGTAATCGTAGATAGCCTGCGCGTTCGTCATGTCCACGCGCTGAAGCACGATGCGCCACCCTTGCTCAGTGCTTCGCAGCCGATGCAGGTAACTGCCGGCGAAGTGACGCACGTCGTCGCGCCGCAGTTCCATCATGTGGAAGCGCGAGCGCACGTCGATCTCGCGCGGAGCGACCCGCTCGATCATTACGTTGCCGACGACGTGGTTGGTCCCCCACAGCGGCCGCTGCGACCACGCGTCCGGATGCAGCACGCGTTTCATGCGCACCGCCATCAGGTTCCTGTCCTCGGCGAAGATCGACGGCACACCGTCCCATGTCGTGTGCTCCGGAGAGGCCGGCATCCAGTAGACGCCGTCATCGGTGAACAAGTCGATGTAGTCCTGCCAGCGCTTGCCGTCGAGTAGATTGGCCTGCGCATACAGGAACTGCTCGACCTCGTGCTGCAGCGCGAGCGCGTCGGCCGGCTTCGCGGGCTTCGACGGCCGCGCAATGGTCTTGCCGACCGCCACGCGCCGGGCTGCCCCCGCGGTGGCCGCGCTCTTGCGCGATCCCGACGGCCGCGCCACGCTGCTCCTCACGGTGCTCGCCGGTGCGGCTTCGTTAGTCATCTTCTTCACCGCCATGTCAGCGCTCGGCGCCCATGAACTGGGCCCACGCCTTCATCTGGTTGCGCATCGGCGCTTCCGAAGTGCCTCGGCCGGGCGCCGATTCGACAGCGTCGTCGCGCGCGATGTCGGAGCCGTGGTGACGATGAAAGCTGACCCAATCGCCACCCTGGGAGGACAGTCCCTGCTGGCATTTCCAGAAGTTTTCGAGATCGTCGGCATTGATCATCGTGGCCGGCGAGTTCACCAGGTTGTAGTAGGCCAGTGCGCGCCGATAGATCGGCTCGGGCGCACCTTTTAGTCGGAAATGCCAGATCTCGGTCAGCGTCCTGTCCACCGACAACGGCCGCACGGCGCGCAACTGCTGCAGCGGAGACTGCACCGACAGGCCCGGATAGAGCAGCACGTGGTGGATGTCAGTCGTGAGGATTTCTTCCTTGCGCTTCTCGCCGCAGGCTTCGGCAAGAACGCGCTCGTATTCGAGCGTGTCGGAATCCCGCGGGCGCAGGCCCATGTAGCCGGTCAGGATGCAGTGCCCGTTCGGGTAGCTGAGCGTCCGGAAGTTGTCCCACTTGTCGATGGTGACCGTGGAAAACGCCGACAGCATGTGATAGGCGAGCGGCGCCTTGCCGGTGTGCCTCTCGATCTCGAGCTCGACGTCGTGGGCCGCGCGCCCGGTGGACTGGTGCGTCACCGACGGATGCAGGGCGTCGAGCTGATTCTCCAGGAAGATCTTCCAGTTCGAGTTCTGCACCACGCGGAAGCAGTTGGGCACCACCTCGACCTCGCCCTCCGGTGCGCGATCGCACATGTCGTCGAAGGCGATCTTCGCCGGACCGAGAAACGCCTCCAGCGCGGGCCCATCCTCCGCGAGGCTGGCAAAAACGAAGCCGCGGTAGTTCTGCACGCGCGCGGCGCTCCTGACTTGGCAGTCCGGATTGTCGCGACCCCAGCGCGTGCCAGCATAGCCGGATTCCATCATCGGAATACTGCGCAGCGAGCCGTCGTGATGGAAGGTCCAGGCGTGATACGAACAGCGGAAGAACGCGCCGGTGTTGCCGTGGCGGTCGCCGCACAGCATCGCCCCACGGTGCGGGCAGCGGTTGTACAGCACGTGTACGGCGCCATCTGTGGCGCGCACCATCACCATGGGCTGGCGCCCGACTTGCACCGTGCAGTAGTCGCCCGGGTTCGGCACCTGCGATGCGTGACCGCAGTAGACCCACACCCGCTCGTGGATGCGCGCCATTTCCAGGTCGAAGATGTCCGGGTCGGTGTAGACCTCGCGACGGACGCGGTCGGGTTCGACCAGTTGCGCAAGGTTGGGGATGTGCGCTTTCTGCATGCGTCGGTGGACTGCCGGCTGGCTACTGGGATTACTGGGAAATCATACGCCGAGATAGCGATGCCAGATCGAGTGGTCGCGGTCCAGGTCTTCCGAACTGCCGCGCCAGGCCACGCGCCCGCGCTCGAGGATGGTGTGATGTCGCGCCAGTGCGATCAGGCGCTGGACGTACTTGTCGATCACCAGGATGGTCTGCCCCGCCTGGCTCAGGCCGTGCAGACAGCGCCAAATCTCCTCGCGCACCAATGGGGCGAGCCCCTCGGTGGCCTCGTCCAGGATCAGTAGATGTGGATTGGTCATGAGCGCCCGGCCGATGGCGAGCATCTGCTGCTCGCCCCCGGACAGCTGATTTCCCATGTTCAAGCGACGCTCCCGCAAGCGCGGGAACATGTCGTACACGCGCGCCAGGTCCCAAGGCTGCGCAGCCTTGCCGCGGTTGGCGCGAAACGCCAGAAGATTCTCCTCGACGCTCAGGTTCGGGAAGATCTGGCGCCCTTCCGGGACGAGCGCTATGCCGGCGCGCGCGATGCGATCTGCGCGCCAGCCCTCGATCCGCTCCCCCCGAAACCGGATACTTCCGCCCCCAGGGGCAAGCAACCCGAGAATGCTGCGTACCGTGGTGGTCTTTCCCATACCGTTGCGCCCGAGCAGAGTCACGACCTCGCCGGCCTCGATCGACAGGTCCAGGCCGAACAGCACCTGACTGGCACCGTAGCCCGTTTCCAGCCCGGCGACCTCAAGCAACGCTGCCAAGCTCTTCTCCCAGGTAGGCGCGACGCACCTGCGCGTCGTTGCGGATCTCCTCGGGCATGCCGCTGGCGATCATGCGCCCCGACACCAGCACGGAGATGCGATGGGCGAGCTTGAACACCGCGTCCATGTCGTGCTCCACCAATACGATAGTCACCTCGTGTGCGAGCCGCTGGATCAATTCGACCATGCGCTGCGACTCCTCCGGGCCCATGCCGGCCATCGGCTCGTCGAGTAGCAGCAACTTCGGACGCACCGCCAGCGCCAGCGCGACTTCGAGCTTGCGCTGCTCGCCGTGCGCCAGCGCCCCCGCCGTGACACCGACGCGCTCGTCCAGTCCCACGCGCGCCAGCAGCGCGCGCGCAGCACGTGCAATCTCCGCATCCGCGCGCGCCGGCGACCAGAACCGCAGGCTCGAACCCCTGCCCGCCTGCACCGCCAGCATCGCGTTATCCAGGGCACTGAGCCGCCGAAATATGCTGGTCACCTGATATGAGCGCACCAGGCCACGGCGCACACGCTCGTGCATCGAGGAACCGGTGACATCGTTTCCCGAGAAATGGATCTCGCCTGCATCCGGGCTAAGGGCGCCGGAGATCAGGTGCACCAGCGTGGTCTTACCCGCACCGTTAGGGCCGATGAGGGCGTGCACCTCGCCCTGTGCCACCGACCAATCGACGCCATCGGTCGCCGCCAGTCCGCCAAAGCGCTTGACCAGCCCGTGCAAACGCAGCAATTCAGCCATCGGGCGCCCCGGCCCTGGCCGACCTGAGCAATGTGGACAGTCCGTTGGGGGCGAACAGGACAACCGCCAGCAGCACCACGCCCACGCCGAGCTGCCAGTGAATGGTGTAGGTCGCCAGAATCTCTTCGAGCAGCAGCAGCACCCCCGCGCCGATCGCGCCGCCCCATAGGAATCCGACACCGCCCAGGATGACCATGGTCAGCAGCATTCCGGACTGCGGCCAGTTGAGCATCGCGGGACTTGCCAGTTCGTTCTGGTTGACCAGCAGCGCGCCGCCCAGCCCTGCAGCCGCGCCGGCGATGACGAACGCAATGAGCTTGTAGCGGTAGACCGGGTACCCGACCGCCTCCATCCGCGTCTCGTTCTCGCGGATGCCCTGCAGCACCCGCCCGAAGCGCGAATTGACCAGGCGCGCGAACAGGAAGAAGCCGAGCAGCACGAAGGCCAGCACGACGTAGTAGAAGGCCACGTCGGATTTCAGGTCCAGCGCGGGCGCCACGACCGAGCGCGACGGCAGGGGAAGACCGTCGTCGCCGCCATAGGCCTTCAGCGAAACGAAGATGAAATACATCATCTGCGCGAAGGCGAGCGTGATCATGATGAAGTACACCCCGCGCGTGCGCAGGCTGATCGCACCGATGAGCAGGGCCGCGAAGCCAGCGATCGCAACCGCCGCCGGCCACGCGATCCAGGCCGAGGTCACGCCGTGCTGCATTAGGATCGCGACCACGTACGCGCCGGTACCCAGGAATGCCGCGTGCCCGAAGCTCACCATCCCGCCGAAGCCGACCAGCAGATTGAGGCTGGTCGCCACCAGCGCGAAGATCAGGATGCGGCTGGCGAGCACGACGTAGAAGGGTTCGTCGATCGCCTGCATGGCCAGCGGAAACGCGATCAGCACAGCCAGGAGCGGCAGCGACACCGTCGCGCGCAGCGGGTGATCCAGGCGAATGCCCATCAGCCGCGGGCGGGAAACAGGCCCTGCGGCCGCCAGAACAGCACGGCGGCCATGAGCACGTAGATAAGAATGGACGCGAGCGACGGTCCCAGGTTGCTCGCGACCGCCGGCGACAGCACTGCTCGCAGCGACATCGGCAGCAGGGTGCGCCCGAGCGTGTCCACCACGCCGACGATCAGCGCACCGGCGAGCGCGCCACGGATCGAGCCGATGCCGCCGATAACGATGACGACGAATGCGAGGATGAGGATGCTCTCACCCATGCCCACCTCGACCGCGAGCAGGGGCCCGAGCATTGCGCCGGCCAGCGCGCACAGTGCGGCGCCGACGCCAAATACTACGGTGAAGAGGGCCTTCACGTTGACGCCCATCGCCAGCGCCATCTCGCGATTGGACGCGCCGGCGCGCACCAGCATGCCCACGCGTGTCTTCGCCACCAGTACATACAGCAGCAGCGCGACCGCCAGGCCCACCGCGATGATCAGGAGCCGGTAGGCGGGGTAGAAGAACCCAGGAAGCAGTTCCACCGGACCGGACAGGGCCTCGGGCGGATTCAACGCCAGGGCCTGCGATCCGAACAGGATGCGCATCGCCTCGTTGGCGATCAGCAGCAGCGCGAACGTGGCGAGCACCTGGGACAGATGATCGCGTGCGTACAGCCGTCGCAGGATGCCGACCTCGAGCAGCATCCCGATGGCGGCGGTGCCGGCGAGCGCGCCGCCCACGGCGAGCAGGAACGATCCCGTGCTCTCGAGCACCAGCGCCGCGAGATAGGCGCCGATCATGTACAGCGAACCGTGCGCCAGGTTGATCATGTCCATGATCCCGAACACCAGCGTCAGCCCGGCTGCGAGCAGGAACAGCATGAGGCCGAACTGCAGGCCGTTCAGCCCCTGCTCAAAGAACAGGATGAGGTCCATGCTGCGCCAGGCCGGGGACTGCTTACTTCATCTTGCACGCCGACGCGTATGCGTCCTTGTGCTCGGTCAGGATGGTGGATACCAGCTTATTGGTGAGCTTGCCGTCGGCGCCCTTGACCACTTGACGCAGGTAGTAGTTCTGGATCGGCACGTGGTTGACGTTGAACTTGAATTCGCCGCGCACCGACTGGAAGTTAGCGGCCTCGAATGCCTTGCGCAATGCGGCCTTGTCCTCAATCTTGCCCTTCACCTCGCGCACCGCCGCATCGATCAGCCGCGCGGCATCGTAGCCCTGCGATGCGTACACCGTCGGCGTGCGTCCGTACTGCTTGCGGAAATCGGCGACGAAGCGCTTGTTCTGTGCGTTGTCCAGGTCGTGCGCCCATTGCGCGGTGTTGAACATGCCGGCCATCGGCTCGCCCACCGCCTTGATCACGTCCTCGTCCGCAGAGAAACCAGGGCCGACCAGAACCATGCTTCGATTCAGCCCGGCCGCGTTGTACTGCTTGATGAAGTTCACCCCCATGCCGCCAGGCAGGAAGATGTACACCGCCTGCGGCTTGGCCGCCCGCAACTGCGCCAGTTCGGCGGCATAGTCGAGCTGGCCGAGTTTGGTGTACATCTCGTCGAGCACCGCCCCCTTGTAGAAGCGCTTGAAGCCGGTCAACGCGTCCTTGCCCGCGGGGTAGTTCGGCGCGATCAGGACCACGCTGTTGTAGCCCTTGTCGGAGATGTACTTGCCGGCGGCCTCGTGAGTGCCGTCGTTCTGCCAGGATGTGCTGAAGAACCACGGACTGCAGCCTGCACCCGAGAGTTGCGAGGGGGTGGCATTGGCGCTGATGAGGAAGGTCTGCGCATCGAACACCGCCGGCGCTACGGCGAGCATGACATTGGTGAATACGATGCCGGTGACGAAATCGACGCGATCCTTCTTGAGCAGCCGTTCGATCAGCTGCTTGCCGGTGTCGGCGTTCTGCTGGTCATCCCCGACCACCAGTTCCGCCGGCAGCCCGCCCAGCGTCCCGCCGTTTTGCTGCATCGCGAGTGCGAAGCCATCGCGGATGTCGATGCCCAGCGCAGCCGAGGGTCCGGACATCGTGCTCAGAAAGCCGATCTTGATCTTGTCGGCGGCGTGCAGCGGACCGACGCTCAGCAGTAGCGCTGCGAGCGAAGCGATGAACCTGGTCATGGACTCTCCTCTAGGTCTTCTTGTGCCGGCCTTGGCCGACTTCGCGAGGAATCATAACTCAGTGCAGGAAGCGCTCACGCCGCATCCCCGGCGGGGTCCGCCCGGTAAGCCTATTGCCCGGTGAGGATTTTGGCCAGATCGGGATTGGTCAGCGCGGCGGCCAGCAACTCGCGCGTGAGCAGGCCCTGCAGCAGGTCGCTCTTGGCGACGATGCTCTGTGCCTCCTGCGTGGCCAGCATGCGTCCCATGAACTCCATTTCATTCACGGTATAGGTCTGCGCCATGCTGCGTGCGATCACGCCGCGCAGCGCCTGGACCACCTGTGGGTCCTTCAGCGCCTCGACCGAGGCGGTGTACTGCGCATCGGGAAGCGACTCGAGGGCACGGTACAGCTGGCTGGTGGCGAGCTGCCGGTAGGCGGGCAGATCGAACAGGCGCTCCGCGGCCTTCAGGGATTCCGCCGTGAGCGGCACTGCCTGCGGCGTCGTGGAGGCCCCTTCCTGAGCCCAGGCCCCGGGCAGCAGCCCGGTGATCGCTGCAACCAGCAGCATGCGTCCCACCGAGGCAGCGATGACCCTGATCATGACAGACCTATCCGAAATGCGCGCGGGGGTTGAAGGAAGAGGCCTGCGCCAGTTCGCGATACAACTGGATCTCGCGCTCGCTCATGGTCGGCGAAGTGACCAACTGCAGCACGGCGTACAAGTCGCCGTGCTCCTCGCTCTTCGGCCGCGGCAGGCCACGGCCGCGCACGCGCAGCTTCTGCCCGGCCTTCGACCCCGGCGGTATCTTGAGCGCAACCTTGCCGGCAAGCGTGGGAATGTCCACGCTCGCGCCCAGCGCCGCTTCCCACGGTGTGACCGGAACGTCCAGATAGAGGTCGTGTCCGGACACCTTGAACAGTTCATGCGGGCGCAGCGTGATGTTGATGTACAGGTCGCCCGCGGGGCCGCCCTGGCCCGGCGCGCCTTTGCCAGCGACGCGCAGGCGCTGGCCGTCGCTGGCGCCCTTCGGAATGCGCACCGTTGTCGTGCGCGTCGTCCGCTGGACGCGCCCGTCAGGCTGCATCTGCGTAAAATTCAAGGGAATCTCGACTTCGGCGCCGCGCGCCAGGTCTTCGACGCTCACCGACACCGACACCTCCGCGTCCTGCCCTGCGCGCGCCCTGCCCGCGCCGCGCCGGCCAGCGAAACTACTGCGCCCGCCAAGACCGGCGAGAATGTCGAACAGGTCGAGGTCGTTCAAATCCTCGAACCCGGCGTGCCCGCCGGGTCCGCCGCCGGCGCCGAAGCGCTCCCCCCAGCCGGGTGGGGGACGGAAATCCTGTCCCGGCTGGTAGGCGCCCATCTGGTCGTAGGCCGCGCGCTTCTCGGCATCCTGAAGGACCTCGTAGGCCTCCCCTACCTCCTTGAACTTCTCCTCGGCGTTCTTTTCCTTGGAGACGTCCGGGTGGTACTTGCGCGCGAGCTTGCGGTAGGCCTTCTTGATGTCTTCGTCAGAGGCGCCGCGCTCGACACCGAGGATTTTGTAGTAGTCCTTGTATTTCATCCTTCCTTCAGAGCAGGCGATCAGCCGCTTTGAAGTACTTGCGCGCGTAGGCGAGCAACTGGCCGTCCGAAGGATGATCCACGGTTTCGACCGCGACCAGGCACGGCACCAGAGCGTGGTCGTGCCGGTGGATGTGCTTAACCAGGTCAAGCTTGGCCGAGCCGGGACCGGTCACCAGGATTTCCTTCGCGCCCTTTAGGGACTCGGCGATCTGGTGGTAGAAGCCGCCGTCTTCATGGTGCTTCTCGTGCAGAGTGTGCTTCGCGTGCAGGTGCTTGTGCGGCTCCTTGGAGTGGATGGCGGTCTTCTCCACCTCTTCAGGCGTGAAATGTATGACGCGGGCTTCGCTATGATCGAGCCAAACGACTGCGTGAAAGTGGGACACGTATCGATCCTTTTCGCTGAAATGACTAATTGGGATGCCTGGCTGGAATTCAAGCGAGGTCAAGGACAAGCCTAGCGGCGAGTGCTCCGGTGCGACTTGACGCCGGTCAAGGCAGGCGCGGGTACGCTCAAGCGGTCAGGCGCTGTGCAAGCGGCTGTGGCGCGGCACCCGCACCATAAGGTATTCCATCTGGTCCTGCAGGATGCGGCGGTTCTGGAGAATGAGATGCTCGTGGCGGTTGGGCACGTAGGGCGCGAACAGCAGCGGCATGCGCGCCGCTTCCGGGTTGCGCCCGCCCTTGACGGTGTTGCACGAACGGCAGGCGGTGACCACGTTCATCCAGCGATCCTTACCGCCTTGATGGAGCGGGATAATGTGGTCGCGCGAGAGCTGGTACTCCCTGAACTGACCGCCACAATACCCGCATACGTGGCGGTCGCGCCGGTACAACGCCGCGTTGGTCAGGTGCGGCTCCATCTGGTGCTCGCGCACGAACTCGGAGGCGCCCCGGATGGCGATGATGCTCTTGGTGGACAGAGCCGAACGTTCGCCGGTAACACGCGACACGCCGCCGTGATAGGTGCACACGGTCCTGCCCAGCGACCACGCCACCATGTCGCGCGCGTAATAGGTGATCGCCTGTTCCACGACCAGCCAGCGGTTGGGCAAGCCCGCCATGTCCAACGCCAGAATCAGGGCCACTCACAACTCCTTTTCGTGCAGGACTCGAACGGCGGCCGCGCCTTCCCTGAAGTGGCTGGCCTCCGAGTGTGCGCACATGGTGCAGCATCACAACCCCTTCCCCCGATTCTAGGGGAAAAACCCAGGAATCGGGAATAGCGCACGGCGGCCCTGCTATCCTGCATTCATGGAGTACACGCAGCTGAAGACTCTGCATGTGGGCGCGGTGGCGCTGAGCCTGGGGCTGTTCGCCCTGCGCGGCCTGTGGATGCTGCGCGCGGATACCCGACTGCAGCTGCCCTGGGTGCGCGTGCTGCCGCATCTGGTGGACACGATTCTCCTGGCATCGGCGGTCTGGCTGGCGCTACACATCGGCCAGACACCGCTGCGCGACGCGTGGCTCACGGCCAAGGTGATCGGGCTGCTCGCCTATATCGTGCTCGGCAGCATCGCCCTCAAGCGCGGGCGCAGCGTGGCGGTGCGCCGGAGCGCCCTCGCCGCCGCCTTGTGCACGTTCGCCTACATCGTCTCGGTCGCGCTCACCAAGCGCGTGCTGCCCTGGGTGTGAGCCCGCCTCAGCGGGCGGGCGAAGCGTCGAGCTCGCGCACCTGCGCCTCGCCGCGGATCTGGTAATAGAGGCTGGACTCGCGCTTGTAGAATCCTTGCGTGTGGAAGGTCTCAGGCAGCGCGTAGAGCTCGTAGTCGAGATGGTGACACAGCTCGTGCAGGACGGTGCGCAGCAAGCTCTTGAAGGCTACCACCTGCTTGCGGGCCACGGTGCGCATCCACACCGTGATCAGCGGCGGCCTACCGTCCTCGAACGGCTCGTACAACCCATGCAGTTCGCCCCAGTTGCCACTCGGACGCACCGACAGCACGCGCACCCGGACCCGCGGCACCTGGAGCCGGGAAGTCAGGTCTTCGCATATCGCCTGCGCGTGGCGCTCCACCTGAGCGCGGTTCTCAGTGCGCAGCGCCAGCGCCATGTCGTCGAGCATCGTACGCAAATCCGGACCGGGCGGCAGTTCGATGCGCTCGATGGCGTCGCTGCGCAGGTAGATGGCTTTGCGCGGCGCGGACAGGCGGTTGAAGTAGGCAAACGGCATGCTTTCGGGTATCGCGGTAGCGGTCCCGCACGACCGCCTCGCGCATGATAGCCTGCGGCGCGTGCGGGCCGGTACGCAAGCGCCACCGTGCTGTGTATTCTGGCCTGCGACGCCCATCGTCGTGTAGGCAACCGGCGACATCGCCAATAACTGGAGGAGCACCATGCGACATCCCCTCATCGGCGCGGCCCTGGCCGCGATGGCTGCCGGATCGGCCGGCGCGGCGGAATTCACTCCCGAAGTGGACCGCGCGATCGACGCGTGCCTGGCCGCGGCGCGCCAGCAGCAGGTCGGCCAGGTGATCGAATGGAATCTCGACTGGGCCAGTGGACTGGGTTTCGACGTGGAACTGGTGGCGCCGAACGACCGCGTCTACCGCATGCGCTGCGAGGGCGGCGCCATCACCAAGTCCGACCAGAAGGCCGGCAACAAGAAGTACGAGATGCTGAGCACGCGTCATCGCGTCGAGGAAAACGAGGCCCGCCAGCTGGCGGGCGCCGAATACCGCAGCGGCGAACTCAACCGCATGCAATACGAGCTGAACTGGCGCGGCAACCCGTACTACAGCTATTCGTTCAACCTGCCCGACGGCCGCACCGCCAACGTCATGGTGAACGCTGCCACCGGCAAGATCGACAAGAGCAGTTCCGAGCGCAAGTAAGCGGCGATGGGCGCGGCCTCAGGGCCCGCCCCCGGCTTCGACCAGGGAGTGCGCCCAGGCCAGCACGCGCTGCAGCCGCTCGGGCAGCAGGCGTTGCGCCTCGGCATGAGCGACCCAGCGGAACTCGTGGTGCTCGGCTCGTCCGAGCGCGGCGTTGATCGGCAGGGAGACGGTCTGCCGGGTGCTGCGCGCCAGGTAGTAGCGGGCGACCTTGCCGGCGCTGTACGGCGCGGTTTCGGCGTACTGCTCGCCCCAGGCGAAATCGAGATCGGTGAGCGCGGTCTCCTCCGCGACTTCTCGCCGGGCCGCCTGCATCGGCGTCTCGCCGGCCTCGACCCCGCCCTTGGGAAAGTCCCAAGTACGGTAGACGCGCAGCAGCAGGTAGCGCCAGCCGCCATGGGCACGGCGCACCACCACCACACCGGCGCTGAAGCGTTTGGGGGATCTGCTGGTCATGTCGGATGTTTTCGATCGGACAGGACATTACCAGAGCGCACCTGCACCCGGCCACTGACAGGCATCGCGCCTCAGCAGCTGCCGCGCAGGCTCTCGTCCTCGTCGAGCGCGGCGAAGTGCACAGGAAGCACCTCGCGGGTGGTCAGGTCGCCGTCGGCACCGCGCTCGACGCACACCAGCTGCTGTTGTCCTTCGATTCCAGCTGGCAGCACCAGCCGCCCCCCGGGCTTTAGTTGCATCAGCAACTCGCCCGGGATCAACTCCGCCGCGGCGGTGATCAGGATGCGATCGTAGGGCGCGTGCTCGGGCCAGCCGAGGCGGCCGTTGCCCATCCGCACCGCGACCTTGTCGTAGCCCAGCCGTCCAAGCCGGCTGGCCGCCTGGGTCGCCAGCTCGGGAATCAGCTCCACCGTGTAGACGCTGGCGCTCAGCTCGGCGAGCAGGGCCGCGTGGTAGCCGAAACCGGTTCCGATTTCCAGCACGCGGTGGCCGGCGCACAGTTCGAGCAGGTCGGTCATCAGCGCGACGATGAATGGCTGCGAGATGGTCTTGCCGAATCCGATCGGCAAGGGCCGATTGAGGTAGGCAAATGGCCGCACGTCCGGAGGCACGAACGCGTGGCGCGGAACGCGTGCGATCGCCGCCATCACGCGATCGCTGATCGCTCGCCCGGATAACGCCGACGACAAGGACTCGGTCTGCGCTTCGATTTCGGCGAGGAGGCGCTCGCGCATCGCATCGAACGTCGCCTCGCCCTCGTCCGCGTCGGGAAACGCGCGAATGTCCGCGCGCGACGCACGCGCCCGGTTGTGCTGGCTACCCACGTTTCGATGCCATCATCATGATGCCCCCCTTGCCTGGCTGGACTTCCCGCCGAAGGTCGCGATCGGGGCGAGTGCCTGCACCCCGCACGCGGCGTGCCCGGACGGTGTGATAGCGGACTAGCTCACCCAGTGAGCCTGCGTCCTGGCAGAATCTCGCGTTATGTCCGACGTGCTAGACCGCTTCCATCCAGCAGTTGCACGCTGGTTTCGCCGTACTTACCCGGCAGCCACCGAACCGCAGATCCGCGCCTGGCCACTCATACAGTCCGGCCGCCACGTGCTGATCGCCGCGCCAACGGGCTCCGGCAAGACGCTGGCCGCCTTCCTGGCGACCATCGATGCGCTCGTGCGGCTGGGCGTGCGGGGTCAGTTGCGCGACGAGACGCGGGTGGTCTACGTCTCCCCGCTCAAGGCGTTGTCCAACGACGTCAGCAAGAACCTGGACCTTCCGCTGGCGGGCATCCGCGAGGACCTGGTCGCGCTGGGCTACCCCGATGTGGACATCCGCACGCTGGTGCGCACCGGCGACACGCCCCAGTCCGAGCGCAGCCGCATGCGACGGCGCCCACCGCACATCCTGGTCACCACGCCAGAGTCTCTCTACATCCTGCTCACCAGCGAATCCGGCCGGACCAACCTGTCCAGTGCGCGCACGTTGATCGTGGACGAGATTCACGCGCTCGCCCCGAACAAGCGCGGCGCGCACCTCGCGCTCAGCCTCGAGCGGCTGGAAGAACTCGCGGGCACGCGGCTGACGCGGGTCGGCCTGTCCGCCACGCAGAAGCCGATCGAGGAAGTCGCGCGCTTCCTGGTCGGCAGCGCCGTGCGCCCCGCACGCGGACTGCTCGACGACCTCGGCCCGCCGGTGGATCTGTTCGACGCGCAGGACGATGCGCCGGGACTGACGAGCGCAGACGAACCGCTGCGCGAGGTGGACGGCTGCGCCATCCTCGACACCGGGCATGTGCGCGCGCGCGACCTCGCGCTGGAACTGCCGGAATCGCCGCTCGAGGCGGTGATGTCGGCGGAGGTGTGGGAGCAGGTCTACGGCCGGCTCACTGAACTGATCGAAACGCACCGCTCGACCCTGGTGTTCGTCAATACCCGGCGGCTGGCCGAGCGCCTCGCACGCGCGCTCTCCGAACGCCTGGGCGAGCGGGCGGTGACCTCGCACCACGGCAGCCTCGCGCGCGAGCAGCGGCTCGACGCCGAACAGCGCCTCAAGCGCGGCGAATTGCGCGCGCTCGTGGCGACCTCGTCGCTGGAACTGGGCATCGACATCGGCCACGTGGATCTCGTGTGTCAGATCGCCACCCCGCGCGCCATCTCGGCGCTGCTGCAGCGAGTAGGACGCTCCGGACACGCGGTGGGCGGGCTGCCCAAGGGCCGCCTCTTCCCGCTCACGCGCGACGACCTGGCGGAGTGCATCGCGCTGCTCGACGCGGTGCGCCGCGGCGAACTCGACCGCCTGCGCATGCCGCACGAGCCACTCGACGTGCTCGCCCAGCAAATCGCGGCCGAGGTTTCCTGCCGGGAGTGGCGCGAGGACGAACTGTTCGCCGTGCTGGCGCGCGCCTGGCCCTACCGTGGCCTCACGCGCGAGCGCTTCGGCACCATCGTGCAGATGCTCGCCGAGGGCTTCTCCACGCGTCGCGGACGCAGCCAGGCCCTGGTCCATCGCGACTCGGTGCAGGGCACGCTGCGTCCGCGCAAGGGTCTGCGGCTCACCACGGTCACCTGCGGCGGGACCATCCCCGATACCGCCGACTATAACGTGGTGCTCGAACCGGCCGGACAGATTGTCGGGACCGTCAACGAGGACTTCGCCATCGAGAGCATGGCGGGCGATGTATTCCAGCTCGGCAATACCAGCTACCGCATCCTGCGCGTCGAGGGCGGGCGCGTACGCGTCGAGGACGCGCAGGGCCTGCCGCCCACCATTCCGTTCTGGATCGGCGAAGCCCCCGCGCGTACCGACGAGGTGTCCGCATCGGTATCCCGACTGCGCGAGGAGATCGAAGCGCGCCTGCAGCCGGCCTCCGAGGCGATGGAGTGGCTGATGCGGGAACTGGGACTCGCGTACGCCGCCGCGTCGCAACTGGTCGATTACTACGCTGCGGCGCGCGCGGCACTCACGCGCCTGCCCACGCAGAGGAACCTGGTGTTCGAGCGCT
>Ga0316626_10000465_pt1 | contig 15700 bp, 13 predicted proteins | sample OWC_Aug_T1_C1_D5_FD_207656 | JGI IMG/M metagenome (GOLD analysis project Ga0316626, IMG submission 207656) | Wetland soil microbial communities from Old Woman Creek delta, Ohio, United States - OWC_Aug_T1_C1_D5_A | ecosystem: Environmental > Terrestrial > Soil > Wetlands | place: USA: Ohio...
GAAGGGCAGATAGGACAGGGTCACGGGTCAAGGGTCACGGGTCAAGGGTCATGGGTCAAGGGTCATGGGTCAAGATTTGGAAGAACAGAATTGTAATTTGACTTAGGCGGATGACTCGATTGCGCCACGCCCGCAGTCCGGTTCCTGGTTTCCGTGACCCATGCCCCGGCTAGCTATTCCGTTCCCGTAAGATCATCTCGTGCAATTCGTCGAAGTTCTTTGGCGGGACAGCATCTGATTTACGGACAAGACGCACAGCTCCGCTGGGGCAGGGCACCGCGCAGACCCCACAGCCAATGCACCAGTCAGTCTCAACGACGCAGGCATCGTTCTCCACACGGACGGCTTTGACAGGGCAGATATCGACACAAGCCCCGCAAGCGGTGCATTTTCCTTCATCCGTTTCCCGGATGAAATACGTGGCCATCAATACATCGCGGGGAAAGGTTCTTCTGCTGATCGACCCCACGGACCAGCAGCAACACCCGCAGCAGTTGCACGTGTGCTTGATACCCTCTCTCGCGTTATCGACAAGGTGCACTAACCCTGCTTCTTCCGAGCGCCTGATGATCTCGATCGCTTCTGTTCGCGATATTTCTCTGCCTATCTTCTTGTCAATGAGGTAGTCCGCAAGTTCATCGTACTTGATGCAGACTTCCAGCTCATGGCTGCACTTGCGTCTGCCGATCAGGTCGGCTGTGACCCTGCACGGGCAGTGCACGAGCGCTAAGGTTTTGACCTTGTTCACGAGCTCTTCCATCATCTCAAAAGGAAAGACCGCGTGCGATGCAGGGTCGAGGCTCTGCGTCGCGGGCACGTAGCGCATGGCCTTGGTAGGAGTTTCACCGTATGCTTTCCGTATCTCCTCCCTTTTCGAGTACTTGACGATCATCTGTGCCATCTTGCGGGAGAAAGGCGTGTCGGCACCGTTCCAGAAGAAAGTCTGGGGAAATCCGTACCCGAACTGCTGCAGCGCATAACCCATCTCGCCATTCTCGAGTCTTCTGGAAAAGAGGAGGCCCCGGTGGGCGAGTAACGCAAGTGCGGACTCCAGTTCGTCCCGTGGCACGTTCAGGCGACGGGCGATATCAGAGACGGCCACAGGATGAAACGGGATCACCCGCGTCGGGATAGCAAGGGCGATCTCAGCTTCGGAGGGCGAGAAATTCTCCTCCAGGATCCCTATGAGTTCTCCCTTTTCCGGATAGCCCATCCCAAGGGCGGAGAGATGTCTTGCAAGCCGCTGATACACGTCGTTGCCTTCTGTTTTAGTTTCCATAGTTACCATCCCCTTACTATTAACTCGCAATCCGTAACAGGCATCTTATCCACAAATCGGTCCATTTAGTCTCTCTGGTCTATCTCGTCTCTCTGGTCCAATTGCTCTGCGTTGAACCAATGAAACTAACTAAACCAATCGAACCAATAGAACGGTCTTGTGGTCACCCTTCTTTTTCCCAGTATAGCATTTGTCGTATGCGCGCGAGAATGGCAGGAACCGCTTCAGGCTTCTTGATCGACTCTATCTCTTCCCACCGTGCAGGGTCGCCAAAGAGCTCATGGTAGAGCTCGGCACAGCCCCTGTGAGAGCAGACTTGCGCCTCCCGGTTCACGGCCTCGGCGCAAATGCGTACCTGCTCCTTCAAAATTTCCCGCTCAGCCTCGTCGGCCACGGAAAAAACAATCACCTTAGTCGATTTGCTTTCGTCCCCCGAGCCAAACCGTCCCTTTACGTGCTGTTCACCGAGGAATCTTTTTTCAAATTCGGCGAGGAGCTGCAGGCACTCGGCCTCAGTGGCCATTACCGCTACTACCTTCCAGCACCTGTAGGCGGGCCCCAAGTTGACAAGCTTCTTTCCTTCCCTCAGTTGCTCGTAGAGATTGGTTATGCAGGGCACGCACTTGCCGTATATATCCCGCTTCGTTTCCTCGAGGGTCGGTGTGCTCTCAAAACTAACCCATTTCGTCTCTTTGCCCGCATAGTAGCGCCTGTCCAGGTAGAACTTACCCATGTCTCTGATACAGTACCACACCCCGAGTGCTTTTCACACAAGCATGGCCGGGAGGGCCTGTTGAAAATGGTGCGGCCGCAGGGAAGAGGTTCCGGAGAAAATAGTTTGTTACTCTTGTGAAGAAATCTGCTATCATGTCAAAAGTGGCCTGTCAAAAGTGGCCTGTGCAAGATGGCCCGTGCAAAGTGGCTTCATGGGCAAGAGATGATGGCTTTATGAGTAAGAAATGGAAAATGTAAAACTCAACCTGGACAACCTGATCGCGTTTCTTTTCGTGGCGAAAGAGAAGAGCTTCAGTGCAGCAGCAGCACGGCTGTTCCTGACACAGCCCGCGGTAACCACAAAGATCAAGTGCCTGGAAAGGCAATTCGGCATCAAGCTCTTCGCGACCACAGGGAAAGACCTCCAGCTCACAGAGGTGGGGAAGAGCATTCTCCCCCTGGCAGAAGAGATATACAGGAGATCGAAGGAAATAGAGCACGTGATGGGGTCATTCAAAGACAGCACCAAGGGCGTGCTGCGGCTGGGGGCTGCACGGTCGATCGCGCAGACCTATCTTCCGGTACTCGTGAACATATTCAATGAGCACTTCCCCAACATACAGATCAGCGTGACGGAGGGTCCATCGAGCGAAATCGTACAGAAGATCTCCGAGTTCAAGCATGATCTTGGCATCATCCCCAAGGTACTCCTGGGACCAAAATTCACGGCATACACGATCTCCAGTGAGAAGATGGAGTTCGTTGCGAGCGGGGGACACCCGTTGGCGCACAAAACGCACATACCCATGAAGGAACTTCTGAGACAGCCTTTCATCATACAGGGTGAAGGATCGGCGACGAGATCAAAGGTGCTCGATCTCTTTGAGAAACATAAGGTGACACCTACGATATCGCTGGAAGCGGGCAATCAGGAAATGATCAAGAACTTTCTGCTGGCAGGGAAAGGCATTGCCCTCATCTTCCCGGCAGTGGTCAAGGATGAGCTCGAAAAAGGCCTGCTGAGGGTACTTAACGTCGAAGATTCGAACCTGTTCATCGAAGTGCAGCTCGTTTTTCTAGCGGGTGCGCCTCTCAGCCCGAGCGCAAAAGAATTTACCGACCTCACCCTGTCAACCTTTGCTGCCCAGCATCTCTAGGAAGCGCCCCGCAAGGGCGGAAGCAAAGGTTGCATCCATGATCGAACAATCCATTTCTGTGATCTGCACCTGCCTGCTCCGGAGGTGTTTCTTGAAATTCTTGATGAACACCATGTCCAACTCTGGATCATGCAAAGGCATGCCCTCGACGCTCAACGAAGAAAAGCCACGCAAGGGAATGAAAAGAGAAATCGTTGCTTGTGCCGCGTTCAGCTTTTCTGCGAAAGCCTTTGCGGTGGTCTGCACCTCCTTTCTGGATGTACGGGCCTGAATCCGCATCTCATCCTGGAAGTAGAGTTTTCTCTTTTCAAGCTTTCTCTTTTTCCAGATGGGGTCGGTGAGCCTGCGCTCGTAAGGACCGCAACTGAACATATCGAAACCGCACAGAGTCATGGCTATGGGAATAGGCACGGAGAGTTCGCCCGTCAACCGTTCCATGCCTGCATTGCGGTTGCCGCCGAGGATGGCTTCCGACAGGCCTGCCGGGGCGAGATCGACGAGGCCCTTGAAAAGCCCGTCCACTATCATCTCTTCCATGACTCGTTCCCCGACGCCCTGGGCGTGGAACGGGATTACCTCGAGGCCCTCACCCTCAAGTATATTCCTCACCTGCCTGGCACAGGCCTCGCAGAATTGGAACTCTGCCATCGCTATCTGGCGCCCGGTCGTCAGTTCCTCAACCTTGTCGAGCTTAGAGACGCCGGCCACCATGGCTGCAAAGCGCCGCAGGACATCCCGCACGAAATGGTTCATTCCGTTTATGTCGACGCAGGAATGAAAGATCGTGATGTCTTTGTACCCATAGTAGCGTCCCGCATACATGGGCATGGCAGCCGAGCTGGAGAGTATCATCTTCGGGAACCCGAAGGGTAACCGCCTCATGACCCACGAGAAAAAGGTTGAACTGCTCGCGCCCCCAAGCCCCGCAACAGCCTGTATCAGCCTCTTTTCATACAGCATCTGTATTATCTTTGTGGCCCCTTTGATCATGTGGCCCATCGGCTCTGACGTGCTCTTGGCGTTACGGATGACGTCGAAGCTGACACCCGCCTCCCGGGCCACATCGACACAGCTGTATTCAGCAGGACTTTCTCTATGTTCTCCCATCGATATGTCTATCAGTATGACCGTCAGCCCGTGTTGCTCCATCAGTTTTTTTGCGTAGAGCGTTTCCTCGAATCGCGTGTCAAGACTGCTCAGCAGTGCAATAGTTGCCACTTGTGCCTCCCGCTGCAAATAATAGGAAAGAGATAAGAAAGGTTAGGGTTGAGGTTGAGAAAAGCGGATATCTTCATAATGTCTGAACATTCGTTTTTGTTCTTTCCTCAACCTTCTTGATCTTGTTCCTGCTCTTATCTTAACCTTAACCTTCGCGTTAGTCTTTACCTCAACCTGCTCTTTCTTTCCTGTCTCTAAAGCGCGGCCGTTAATCCCTTGATGAAATACGGGAGCTCCACTCTGCGCGTAGGCGCCAATATCCTGCTCTGATAATCCATAATGTATCGCGTCTTCAACGTGCGCATGAGAGACCGGTAATCATCGGTGTCTATAGACTTTGCGATATCGGCGATACCCGGACTGCTGCCCTCGACCAGAATGAACGGCCCGGAACCGACCGCCACCCTCCAGATATTCGTGATGGTTATGCCCAGCTTCTCCATCCTCGGTATGAACTCCTCCTCCAGAAACGCCCTGTAAGCCTTTCCCATGCCCGGGACTACGTTGAAGTACTGGTTGAACTTCCAGACATTGAGCTGCACCTCATACCTCCTCACCTCGATGGGGCCGTACGACACGAGCAGTTTACTGGAAAAGTTCCTGATCAGCGGGAAAAGCTGCTCATGCAGGTTCGTGTACGCCTCCGAGGTGACCAACATAGATAGCTGGGACAGGTTCTCAGTGGTGGAGCAACCCACGATGCGCGGTCCGGCACCTACCACCACGTAGAAAGCACCGACGATCCTGAGTCCCTGAAGCTCCATGGAGGGGATGTAGGTTTTGAGAATGAACTGCTCGTACTCGCTCTCTTTGCCCTCCACAATGTCCCAGTATTGAGCCAAGAGTATAGCCATAGCGTCCTCCTTAAAATATGCGGAGAATCATCGGCTCGGAGCTGGCCGTCACCTCGTACGACTTGAGCGTGGGCTCGTCAGCGAACATATCCTTGAACTTTCCGACGATCTTCTGGTAGTCTCCGCTGCGCTCATAATTCTCCAGATCCCCCTTGGTATCCCATGCGGTAATCGAAATGCCCTCGTCTGAGTGTTCCATGTTTTCGAAGAGGTGCACAAACCTGATCCCTTTGTGACTGGAGTGGGCCGGAATAACATCGTTCACATACAGATTGCGAAGTCGATCCATCATGCCTGCCTTCACCCTGAAAAACGTCATCCTCACGTACATGTGTACCTCCTACTTCCTGAAAAGTTGCAGCATGAGGTCGATGACATACTCCTGGTCCTTGCTTTCTTCCTTCTTGGTATACTTGGCGCCTCTCGCCTGTACCCAGAAGAGATTCTCCGGAAAAGAGAATCTCTTGTCAACTACCCATTCCATGTCCTGGGGGGCATCGAAATGTTTCTCGACCTCTTTTGCGACCCGCACTATCTCAAGAATCTCCTGTTCGTTGAGGCACGGCTCTGTCTTAAGCTCATCGGCGACATCGCACAGGCAGGTGCCGTACGTATCGTAGACAACCATCTTTGTTTTTTCAGCCACCGCCTTCGATTCGATGCACATCTCTTCTTTGTGAATTATAAAAGAGTCAGGTGTTATCTCTCCACTCACCACGCTCTCCCCGAGCCCGAAATTCCCCTCTACAATCGCCCGCTCCAGGTCACCGACGTTGGGCAGCACCGTCAGTATCACCCCCGCACACTTCGCGTCAATCATCATGATGACTGCCACACCTATCGGTGCCCATGAGATGGGCATCTGACTCTGAATCCTGAAGGCGATTGCCCTCGTGGTAAAAGCGCTGCCCCAGACCTTCTTCACGTGTTCTATGATCGCGTCTTCACCGCTGACGTTGAGGTACGTCTCCATCTGACCCGGCATACTCACGGCCCCGCTTGAGCGCACGGCGCACGCGACCTGGTCGATGGAGACCTTTTTTTGCAGCTCAGCATAGTAGCGCTTTATCTCGGCTGCGAGATCGGGGGGCATCGGGCAGCCCTCGATTGCCCCCCGTATCCGGGCACTTGTCTCCATCATTTTTCCAACGTCCTGTTCCACGTCAAGGCCTGCGGCTACCGCTTCTTCAACGATCTGGCGCACCTTTTCCTTGAGCCCGGTAGCCTCCATGAAGTGCTCATACGCCTTGACGGAAAGGGCAAAGCCGTAGGGCACCCGGAGGCCCAGCCTTATCAGCTCGCCCAGGTTCGCACATTTCTTGCCCACGACGTCGTTGTACTCTTTGGAGAGCTCATCGAGCCAGTACATCTCCTTTACTTCCATGGCCCTCACCTCGGTGCGCTACCAACCTATAGACCGGTTACTTGAGTATGAAGACCGCCCCCATGTTGGCGTCCAGCCTTACCTTCATGCCATCCGTCAGGATCTTTGTGCCCTCAAATGTGTTCATTACAACAGGTATGCCGAACTCCCTTCCCACGATGGCCGCGTGGGACAGGCTCGCGCCTCTGTCAACGATGACGCCACCTAGCAGCGAAAAAACGGGCGTCCAGCTTGGAGAGGTCGTGGGTGCCACGAGGATGTCGCCCTTTTCTATCTTGGAGAGCTCGTTCTCCGTCCAGACAACCTTTACCTTTCCTTCGACCACGCCGGGCGAACCACAGACGCCGAACAGGTCTGCTTTCAGTTCCGGCCTTGCCACAGGCATGGTGCCGACAACCACCTTGAGCGCGATCGGGTCGAGAGATTCCACGAGTGCCTTCATGGCTTCCTCAATGGCAAAGCCCTCCTTCATGAGCATGGGAGCATTGCCCTTTTCATTCCAAGTCTTGAAATCAGCCTTTCGTCGATTGACGATGGGCCTCATATTGAACATGTCAGGATTTATACCCGCCCGCCTTATCTCGTCAGGTATCAGGAAAAAGACATCTTCGGCGTTGTCGATGGCGCCGGCTGTTACCCAGCGTTTCCCGAGACCAAGCGCGCTCCTTCTGATCATTGCGTGCGTATACAGGTCGAGATAATGGTTGTGCTCCTCGCTGAAACTGGAGCAACTCTGGGCCAGTTTCAGCATCGTCTGGAACCAGCCTCTCTGCTCCGGAGCGATCTTTGCCATAACCTCTTTCTCGGCGGCTTTGCGCTCTGTTTCACGTTTCTTCCGTTCGTCGTCAAGGCTGTAGCTCACGCCGCGCTGCAGGCTCATCTTGATGATGTTGAATGCAGGCGTCGGGTCTTCGAGCCAGGTAGGCACGTTGATCTCCGCCATGCGCTCCATTCTCCACCCGGCCTCTTTGTCCATGAAATCATCAAACTTCTTCAAGAACTCCTGTCCCTTGGGCGCGGCCTTGAGAGCATCTTTCACCTTATCGCCTGTGGTATTGAGAAACACGTCCTTGAGACCCATGTCGGAAGCAAGCTTTGCCAGCTCGAAGAGCCCCTTGTCCACCTGGAAACTCTTGTTATCGAACCCGCTGGTGAGACGGTGAAATTCCGGGCTCGTGTCGTCGATGCCCAATAACTGTTTCGTCAGCTGCTCGAAGAGCACGAATGCCGTATATACCCCGTACATCATGTACATGTGTATTTCCCACATGCGACGGGCCGTGTCGATTGTCTCCTCGAAATTGGCAAGGAGCTGGATATTAGACGCAGTGTCCAGATTGAGTGATTTCAGCTTCTCGTAGCGGCCCACTATTTCGTCCACGAACCCATTCCAGATACCGTCGAAGTTTTCAATGAGGGGCTTGATGGCTACCCTGAAGCGTTCCTCCCGGACCTTTCTCTCGGCAGGGTCTGTGACGAGCAAGAGCGCCAGGTATCCCCCACCATCCTTGAACCTCCAGTCCCACCCCTTGACCGTGGGCAGAGAAAGTGACTCTGCGCCATACTGCATGCCGTGACGGCAGAAGTTGATCCAGAACCAGCCGAACATGGGCGTCCACGGCGGTACTGAGTGCGTAGCATCCTGGAACCAGCACGGAGAAATGTCGAAATCAGTAGCCTCATCGAATTCCAGACCAGGTACACAATCGTAGACCTTCATAGTGCCTCCCCCTTTTGTTTTTTAGTGCATCGCTCTTCCCCCGTCCACGAGGATCGTCTGCCCGGTGATGAAATCAGCCTCGTCTGACGAGAAGAGCAATGCAGCACCCACAATATCTTCAGCCACACCGAGTCTCCGCAATGGCGTCTTTGAGGTATCGTACTTGGTGACGTCGGCAATGGTCCTGCTTCCTTCAGTGTCGGTAAAACCAGGCGCAAGGGCATTGATGCATATGTTGTGAGGACCCAGTTCTATGGCGAGGGCGCGGGTCAATCCTACCACGGCGCCTTTGCTGGCAACGTAGTGGGCAAAGCCGTGAGACCCGGTAAAGAAGACTTCCGAGGCCATGTTGACGATCTTGCCCTTGCCCTGGGCTTTCATATATGGGAAGACGGCCTTGACACACTGCCAGATGCCTTTCACGTTGACCGCCATCAGTTTGTCCCACTCTTCCTCGTTGATCTCCCAGAAGTCCATCCTCTGGAGTCCACCATAGAAGGCGGCGTTATTGATGAGAATATCGATCTTCGCCCACTTGTCTACTGCGAACTTTGCCATTTTCTCGGCTTGCTCTCTGGACGTCACGTCGATCTGGAGGAGTTCCCCCTCCGAGCCCGCCTCTTTAATCTCACGGACTGTCTCCCCGAGTCCCCCTATGTCCTTGTCTGTTGCCAATATTTTAGCGCCTTCCCGGGCAAGCCCCACACAGAATATTCTGCCCAGGCCTCTTCCTGCGCCGGTAACGACGGCAACCTTGCCCTCCAGTCTTCTCATCTTGTCTCCTTTAGGAGCGGCGTCGTCAAAAAGCCATCCGCTTTGTCGCCTTTCGTCTTACCTCACTCCAACGTACCACAAAGTACGCCTTCGCAGTACCGCCTGATTTGGCTGGGTACCCGTGCGGAACCAAACTCTTCATTCACGCGTAGCACGCGCGTTGAGTCCTTTTTACTCGCCGCTCGGAATACTTCCATTGCGGTTCTCGCTAACCGTGGGCAATAGTTGGTATCGTTGGGCTTGCAGGGTCCGATGGTCGCAACCAGCAACTCGTAACAAGTTCTTCCACCGATATCCGATCACTGTTCACCGATCACCCTTTTTCCACCTTCACCACCGTCGTGCCCATCTCCGCACCTACCTCGCGCGCAAGTACCGGGCACTTTATCTTCAACATGTATATGGCCGATTTTCCCAGAGCTTCTCCGTGCAGCGCCTCGTAACTGCCTGTTCCCTTGGCCATGACGAGATCTGCGTTGGCGAGGGCTTGCGCAACGGGCGGCTCCAGCTCTGCCGGTGCCGTAAATCCTCGGGTGGTTACAATCTCATCGACCAACCGGTCAAGGCCGAAGAAATGCGCATCATTTGGAGTGGCGTCCTCAAAAAACGTATTTGTCTTCACCACGAGCGTCACACGCTTTCCCATTGACTTGAGATGCGCCATGACCAGCGCATCAAACCCGATCTCGCCGGCATTGTCGGTCACATAGAGAATATGCCGAGCCCTCTTCACGGTATCGAGCACGTCCCCGATCATGAGTGTTGATGACGTTTCCTCACTCATCACGGCACGCAACTCAGAGAACGTATAGGCACCCGATGGTGCACCCAGGGACGAAACGTTAGCCGCCGCCGCAAGGATACAGGAACGCTCAAAGCCCTCACGCGCCGTTGCTCGGTCAAGGATGTGTGCTGCCGCCTCCGGAAGAAAATGTTTCGCATGCTCGTTCGTTGTCGCCTTCAACTCTTCATAATGGCGGGTCATGGCCGGCGTCAATTCAGACGCGGCATAGACCGTGCTGTTGCAGAGCAAGCCCAGGTTTGCTGACGGTGTGACATCCTTCAAGAGTATCCCCACGACACGACCGACGAGCCGCGTCATATCTTTCTCCGCAGTGTGCGGAGCAGCACGGTCGACCACCCAGTGAATAAGGCACGCACCGCACTCCGGATGCGCCTTCACGCGCGCCCTCCTTTAAGGATAAGCGACTGTTTGTTTGACCCGTGCCCCATGACCCTTGACCCTACTAAAATGCTCTTCCCTCCCACGGTTTGTACGCCAACTTGTGGTCCTGCGTTATGATCTTATAGCAGTTGTAGCCTGAACCGCGGCCGATCCCGTGCGCCGAATGTGCAGCGGACGAACAGAGGTAATAGTTCTTCACCGGCATCCGGTAATTGGAAATCTCGGCAAAAGGACGCATCCTGCCAAGGTGACTCAGGTCGGAATCGAGTGCCCCCCAGCCTCCCTGCGGCATGCAGGGATTACGGTTGACCACATCGTCAGGTGTGGTGATGTACGCCTCGATGAAGTTGTCCATGGTAACGTTCGGCGCGTACCGCTGCCACTCCTTCATCATCCGGTCGACGATCTGTCGTTTCATCCGCAGCCAGTCACGTTCGGTAAAGTTGCGCCACGGGCAGGTAAACTCTTCGAGTAGCGCATTGAACCTGCCTGCGGGGGCCCGCGTATTGTCCCACTGTGAGTCGGGAGCAACGAGCAGGTAGAGCTTGTTTGCGATGCCGAGGTCCCAGCGTTCCTTCTGGTACCTACCGCTCAGGAAATAATCTGGGTCGGGATCCCCGAAATAGAGCCGCGGCACCATGCCCAGGTCCGGATTCTGCGTATACTTCGGTTGCTCGTTGAGCGCTATATTCCCCCAGAAGAGCTGGGTGCGCTCGTAGCCGGTATCTTCCAGGCGCGGCGGTTTTTCCTTAAGCTTCTGGGCCTTGTCCCAGACGACACTCGGGACATATTCCCTGCCGAGTTTTTCAAGGGTGAGCTCGACGCTCAGATCGCTCACAACGATGTCGGCTGCGATCTGGGCGCCGTTGGTGAGCCGTACGCCCTTGGCAACCCCATTCTCCACGATGACCTTGTCCACCTCGCTCAGAACGAAAAACTCACCGCCATATCTTTCAAAGGCGCGCAGCAACGCATGGGTTATTGAATGTGTCCCGCCGATGACGATTGCAGCAGCGTCCATGGAAAAGACGAGTCCAAGGGCATGGACGTGATAGTAGAGGCCTGGCTGATCGCAGGGCATGAGCCCGTTCGAGGTCTGCATGGCGCGCATGTAGAAGGTCTGGACTTCCGGACTTTTGAAGAGATCAGTGGCGATCTCTCCCACGGTCATGGTGGCGTACTTGGGATCGATACCGTACTTTGGATCGTCACAGAGTTCCTCGAGCGGGTCTCTGTCGCCCCACTCGCCGGGCGCGGTGTACCGGTATTTGCCGAACGCCGCTTTCCACTTCTTCGCGTACCGTTCGATCAAGTCGGCGACCACGTCGGCATCATGCTTGTTGATTTTTGCTACCTGGTCCACCATGAACTGGGCATTGGCGCTCGAGAACTCTGACCGTCCCGTCAAAGGGTCCACAACGTGGAATACGGTCTTGCCTAGGATGTATCGCCCATCCGGATATATCCAGGCCTCGTTGTATTCGGGGAAGGTGTACACCAAGCCGAATTCTCTCAGATCAAAGTCCGTATATGCAGGGTGGGCGTAGAACCTCGTGAAGTGGGCGCAGGGGTTTTGAATGAATCCAGGTAGCGGCAGCTCCTCGCCGCACGCGCCACCGCCCATTTCATGCCATCTCTCGAACATGGCTGTTTTCAGCCCTGCTCTCGCCAGGTAACAGGCAATGATCGTCGCGTGATGTCCTCCCCCTACTATCACCGCATCGTATTTTGCATCGGGCATAATGACCTCCTGTGGTCTATCTATCTATGATCCATCTACGTTCTGGAACCCCGCTACCGTCTAGGCGGTATGGGTCCTGGCCCCGCCTTTGGAGGGGCGCTGGGAATAGGTCCTGGTCCTGCTTTGGGTGCTGCACCAGGCACAGGACCCGGACCTGTTTTTTGAGGCGGTGTCGAGGCCGTCGTGGATGTAGCAACTGCTGCCTCCACTCCTGCCGGTTCTGCGTACGTCGGCCCTTTTGAAAAGAGGAACTTGAGGCCGCGCATGATGAGCATAGGGTTCGTCAGCACGAGTTTGATCATCCTTCTCAGATCAGCCGGGTCAACAAAGGCCCGCACCGTCCAGTGCACGGGGTGGACAACCTCCATCACCATCAGCATGCGCATGGGCTCGCTCGCACCATTTGAGGGTGCTTCCAGGGTCGATGGAACGATCGTTGTTGTCTCAATATTGGCCACTCTTGCGGTGAGTAACGTTCTGCCCAAACCCGTTGATCGTATAAACATCCTTCCTCCCTTTCTGGTTTCTCTCGTTTATCTGGTTTTTTTAGTTTCTTTGGTTTGCAAACCAGACAAACCAGAAAAACCAAAGAAACCAAACAAGCCTTTTTTAGAACAGCCCCGCGTCTCTGGCCTCTTTTACGCCACGCGGTTCAGGCCACCACTTCTTGATGCCTAGGTCCTCTGCTATCTTTTCTGCAGCATTGAACCCCGGGCCATAGGTGATCATCCCGCCCGAGTGGGTGCAAGCCCCGGCGATGTACAATTTTTTTATGGGTGTGTCGTGCTGGCTGCAGTACTCATTGGGCCTGAAATAGCCCATCTGCAACGGCAGATACGCGCCCTGCTTGAAGCAGCCCTGCTTCATGTCAGGGAACTTGTTCTCGGTATCGAGCGGCGTTCCTATGTAATCCCAGACGATGCTCTTGTCATTCATGTTGGGCGCATACTTGCCGAGCGTCTTTTTGCAGCGCTCAGCATACTCCCTTCTCTTCCGGTTCCACGCCAGAGGTCCTCCGTCTTTCAGGTTGTAAGGCGCGCATTCCATGGAGATGAGACCTACGTGCTTGACCTCGCTTTTCGGATGGCGATGCATGCGGATGGGATCGTGTATGGAAGGAAAGCAGCAGTTGAAGCCGCCGTCATAGAGTTCTCCCCGCTTGGAGGCCTCGAAGTGCCTGACGAGGTCTTCTTCCCCTTCGTACCCCACAACGTACATCAACGACTTGCTTAGTTCGGGGTCACCTTTGATGGCTGCAAATGCCGGCTCCTCGGTGAGTGCAAGGTGGACTGTAAAGAAGCTCATGTCGGAGTAATGCCACTGGTCGAGGCGCGTGATCATTTCTGCATCGAGATACTCTTTCCCGACGTAATCGTAGAAGGTCTGGTGAGGGTTGATGGCGCTGCAGACAAACTTGTTTGCCTTGATGATGTTCCCGTCTTCCAGTTCCACCCCTCTTGCTTCGCCGTTTTCCACTATGATCCGTTTGATCATACAGCCGCTGATAACCCTGCTGCCATGCTCGGAGATATACTTGCCCATTAGATGGGCGACGTGGTGGGAGCCGCCCCGGGAGAGGCGGAAATGCCAGCCGCGATTTATCATGAGCGGCACGAGATAGCCGAGCCCTTCGAGGTCATAGTCGAGACCCCACATGGTGGCAAGATAGAGGAAGAGCGCACGAACCCTGTCGTTCTCGAACCATGAGTCGACGATCTGTTTCGGCGTGTACCCCGTGAGTGAGTCATCCCACCTTGTCGCAGGGTGGAGCTCCAGCTTCGCGGCCTGCTCGAGGCTGGGTAGGGGGTTCACATAGCTGGCGGGTGCCAGGAAGATGTCCATGGCTTCGTCTGACCACGCGACAAAGTTACGGAAGGACTCCGCGTCTTTTTCAGAGAATTTGGCTATGGATTGCGCTGACTTTTCCGGATCTTTGTGTAAGGCGAGATAGGTGCCGTCCAGAAAAGGCATGACGATCTGCACGTCAGGATAGATCCACTCCAGGTCGTAACGCGTTTCCAGTTCGAAATCCCGCATAGGCGGTGCGTATTCGACCATCATATGGTAAATCGCATGGCTATCTACCAGCATTCCGGGAAGAAGGAGGTTCTCCGTAGCGAGTCCGCCGCCGATCTCGTACCGCCTTTCGAGGACGGCCACCTTCAGTCCGGCCTTTGTCAGATAGCCTGCCGTCGTGAGCCCATTCGGACCGCCACCGATGATAATCCCGTCGAATTCCAGCATGATGCCTCCTTTAGACAAACTTTAGGATAGTAAACCTTTAGCACATCCTGAGACCCGCGCAAGGCAAATAAATTTATGAGGTTATAAAAAAAATTAATGGAGAACAATACACCTCGAGAACGCCTGGCCTGAGGCCCGGTCCTTGAGGCGGGAAGGGGGCCGCCTTGTATGCAAGTTTTCGTTTGACAGGAGGGGACTATATTGTTAGAAATTAGGCAAAACAGTTAGGTGAGGTGGGCCATGCAGAAGGACAGATATAGATACTGGAACCCGGTTATTGAGACGCTGCCTGCGGAGAAGATGCGCCAGTTGCAGCTTGCGAAGTTCAAGAAGATATTCACGTGGACGTACGAGAAGTCCAAATTCCATAGAGGCCTGTATGACAAGGCGGGCATCAAGCCCGGCGACATTCGCACGTTCGACGATATAAAGCGGGTGCCGAAAGTGGAGAAGTCGATGATGCGGGACATCCAGAGGAAGGATCCTTTCCCGTATGGTGACGCCCTCTGTGTGCCCCTGGAAGAAGTCGTCATATTCCGCCAGACGAGTGGCACAACCGGGCAGCCCGTGTATCAGCCTGATACGTGGGCCGACTGGGAATGGTGGAGCGAGTGCTGGGCGCACATCCTCTATTCCCAGGGCTACCGCAGGACGGACCGGGTCTTCCTCCCGTTCGGCTACAACATCTTTGTAGCCTTCTGGGCCGCGCATTACGCTGCAGAGAAGATCGGCTGTGAAGTGATTCCAGGCGGAGTGCTCGACACTGAGGCGCGCATCATGAAGATGCAGGAGCTCAGGGCGAATGCCTTCATGGCCACACCCACCTACGTGCTCGGTATTGCGGATACGGCGAGGAACAAGCTGAATATCGATCCCAGGTCGCTCGGTATCAAGAAGATCACCTGCGCAGGAGAGCCCGGCGCCTCGATCCCGGCAACAAAGAAGCGGATGGAGGAGGCGTGGGGAGCAAAGGTGTATGACCACGCGGGCGCCACTGAGATAGGCGCCTGGGGATACGAGTGCGACGAACAGCCGGGAGGGCTGCACGTGAATGAAGGCCTCTTCCTGGTCGAGATAGAGGACGTGAATACGGGCGAGATCATCGAGGAGCCGGGCAGAAGAGGCAAGATGATCATCACTGCGTTTGACCGTATCGCTCAGCCCTGCGTGCGTTTCGACTCCAAGGACATCATCGAATGGGCCGATTACAACTGTGCCTGCGGCAGGACCTACCGGATTGCGAAAGGCGGTGTGGTCGGCAGGGCAGACGACATCACCAAGGTGAAAGGCGTGCTCCTCGCACCGTCGGCGATCGAAGAGGTGGTGCGCTCATTCAAAGAGTTGAGCGATGAGTTTGAGGTGATCGTGACCAAGAAGGGCGACATCGACGACATCGCGCTGAAGATAGAGATCAAGACCGAGAACGAAG
>Ga0316626_10000466_pt1 | contig 15685 bp, 7 predicted proteins | sample OWC_Aug_T1_C1_D5_FD_207656 | JGI IMG/M metagenome (GOLD analysis project Ga0316626, IMG submission 207656) | Wetland soil microbial communities from Old Woman Creek delta, Ohio, United States - OWC_Aug_T1_C1_D5_A | ecosystem: Environmental > Terrestrial > Soil > Wetlands | place: USA: Ohio...
CGGCGTTCCGCTGGGTACCGCGGGGTCCGTCGACGTTTCGATCTCCCCCCTCCGGTACCTCGCCGGCGATCTCCCGGTCTCCCGGATCCGCGTCCGGAATTTCCGCCTCCATGCGGGCGAGGCGAATCGGGAACTCTACGGGAAGCTTTCCTCCGGGAAGGGGGAGCCTTCAGGCGGGGAGCTCCCGGAGATCCTCCTCCTCGAGGGATCGGTCCGGCTGGGCCCGATCGGACCGCTACGGCGGTTCGAGGCGGACGTCCGGGAGGTCCGCATCCGCACCGCCCGGTTCCTGGGGACCCGCGTCACCGCCACGGTGGAGCACGCTTCCGGGGAGATCGACTTGGCCGGCGCGGGAGCAGCCGCATGGCCGTACCCGTCGATGGAAGCGGACCTCCTGCACAAGGACGGCGTGCTCCGGGTGAGGCGACTGAAAGCGTCCGGGAATGGTTCCACGGCGCTGTTGTCCGGCGCCTTCGACACGCGCAGGGAAATTCTCGACGGGAAGCTCTCCGGGGAGATTGACCTGGCGCGCTGGGTCGCCGCCGGTGCACCCGGCGCGCGGCTTGCGGGTTCCGTTGCCCGCGAAGGGAAGGTGGAGGTCTCCGCAACGGTCTCCGGAACGTTGGCGGACCCGCGGGGAACGGGCAGGATCCTGCTCCGGAGCGTTGCCCTCCCCGGCCTTCCCCGGGCGGACGGCGAGGCGGAGCTGTCCCTGGTAGGTCGGGTCGTGCAGGTGACGCGCCTCCGGTCGAAGATCTGGGGAGGGACGCTGGAAGCCACCGGCCGGTACGACGTTGCGGGCGGGACCGTCGAAGGGAAGGCTTCCCTCCTGAGGGTTTCCCTGGCTGCGGTGCCCTGGGACGCCTTCGGGACGCCGGTTCGGTTGGCCGGCACCGGGGATCTTTCGATCCTCGTGAAGGGCGGGCCGGGACGGCTGCGGGGGAGCGTGTCCCTGTCCCTGCCGGACGGGGTGGAGCGGCCTCCCGGGTCCGGAGAGGACCGGCTTCTGTTGCGCGTTCCTCTCTCCGCGGAGGCTGTCGGGGAACTGCGGGACGGAAAGGAGCTCCGGATCGATGCCCTCCGGATTCGGGCGGGGGTGGCCGAAACCCGGGGGGAGGGATCCGTGTCCCTCGCCGGGCGGACGGTACGGATGCGGGGGGTCGTGACGGTCCCGGCGGGCAAGGCGGCGGATTACGGTTTGGGGTATCCCCTCTCCTGGGGGAAAGCGGAAGGAACCTGGGAACTCTCCGGGCCCGCGGCCGCCGTCCATGTCGCGGCGGACCTGCAGGTGGATTCCCTGGCGGCCTGGTCGTTGTCCCCGGTCCCCTTCCGGTTGAAGGCGGAAGGGGAGCCAGTGCGGGGACTGCACTTCGTGGCGGACGTGCCGGGCCGCGCGTTCCGGGTCACGGCGACGGGTACGGTGGTTTCCCTCCTCGACCCTTCCCGGGCCCGTGGGGAGATCGCCGTGGTGGCGCGGGACGTCGACCTCTCGGAAGGGGAACGGTGGGTAACCGCCGTTGCCGCCTCGCTGGGGAAGGACGCGGGAGAACTCCCGCGGCACCTTTCGGGGATGGAAGGGACGGCGGAGGGGGACGCGCGGCTGTCCATCGCGGCGGGAAGCGTCGAGCTCTCCGGCTCCGCGCGTTCCCGCCGGTTGGTCGCCCGCGGCATCCCGCTCCACGACGTGAAGGCGGCGGGAGGGTATTCCGCCACGCCGGGGTCGGTCCGTTGGGAGGCCCGGGGTGAGGGAGGGCTTGGAGAAGGCTCGGTATGGATCGAGACGCGGGGCGGAGGGAAGGGGGATACGGAGGTTTCCGGCGGGTGCGAGAGGCTGGAGATTGCCCAGCTGTTTCCCCTGCTCAAGCGGGAAAACCCGAACGGGATCCGGGGCACCATCGACGGGCTCTTCAGATTGAGGGAAGGCCCTCATGGGTGGGAGGTTCCGCACGCCGCCGCGGAGACGAAGGAGTTCGCCGTGGGGAGCATGAAATTCGCCGACGTGCGCGTCGGAGGGAGTCTCGGAGCCTCCGAAGGGAAGTTCTCGGCCTCCTCGTCATCCCCCCGCCTGACGCTGGCCGGCGAGGTGCGGCGGGGGGGAGGCTGGCCGGTGAAGTTCGAAGTTGCCGCCGTGGATGTCCCCACGTCGTTCCTCCTCGCCGCGGCCGGACGGGGAGATTCGCCGTCCGGGGGGACGTGGAACGCCGATGTGGGCGGTGAGGTCCGCGTGGGAGATCTTCTCGAAGGGAAGCGCATTCCCGGGGAGGTCTTCCCGGCGCTCCACGCCAGCATTCGTTCAAGCGCCCCATCCGCGGGAGATGTGCGCTTCGAGGATTTCCGCGTTTCCGGGAACCGCCAGGGGGATTCGATCCGGGGTGAAATCGAGACCCGCCTCCCCGCCACCCGTCTCGCGTGGGCCGTGAACCTGCGGGAACCCTTCGGTTTCCGCCTGGAGGGCCCCTTCTCCCTCGGGGAAGCGGATGTCGCCGCGCCGAAGGATGAGAAGCGCCGCTTCTCCCTGCAGGGACGGGCCGAGATCGAGGGGGCACTGCGCGCCCTGGAGAAGACCAGCGGGACCGTGCAGGTCGAGACGGTCCGGTACCGGGAGGGAGGCCTGGAGATGACGGGCAAGGATCTCTCGGCCCGGATGGACCCCGAGGGGATCCGATGGACGGGGGGAACGATCATCGCAGCGGGGAACCCCTTGAAGGTGTCGGGCAAGGTGTCCTGGAAGGGTGACCTGGACGTCCGGCTCGACGGGAAACTGCCTGCCTCAGCCCTTCGCCTCGTTGTCCCCGACCTGTTCGAGCGGCTGGACGGGGTGCTGACGGTCGGCGTCCGTCTCGCGGGAAAGTGGGACGATCCCACGATCGTCGGGACCGGGCACGCCGAGGGGGCGACCCTCTCGTTCGCGGGGTACGGGCAGGTCTTCGAGTCGGTCCAGGCGGACGCGGTCATCAGCAGGGAGAAGATCATCTTCGAACACTTCGAGGGAAGGACCGGCGGCGGGTATTTCGACGGGAGGGGGGAGGTGCCCCTGAAAACGGACGCCGGGCAGCGGCTGTTCTTCACGGTGGACTTCCTTGACGTCCGGTACCCGTACCCGGACGATTTCCGCCCCGTCGTCCAGGGACACGCAGAGCTGATCGGGCCTCTGGAAGACCTCCTTGTGACGGGGGAGGTCGAGGTGCAGTCCGCCCGCTTCACCCGGAGCATGTATCCCGAGAGGGCGCTCGTCGACTTCAGCAAGAGGCTCGCGGACGTCGCGGCGCGCCGGGAGAAATCCGACTTTCGCGTCCGGCTCGACATCGACGTCGTCGCGGACCGGACGATCCGGTTCAAAAACAACCTCTCCGACGCCAGTGCCAGCGGGGAGTTCAAGATCGCGGGGGACAGCAGCAAGGTGATCATCCTCGGTTCGTTCGACGTCTACGAGGGGTACGTGGTGTATTACGGCAGCCGGTACGACCTGAAGCGGCTCGTCGTGGATTTCCAGGATCCGCGCAGGAACAACCCCCGGCTCGACGCCCGGGCGGAAACGAAGAAGGGAAACTACACCGTGACCGTTTTGGTCAGCGGTACGTTAGAGAAACCCGAGGTGGACTTCGCTTCCGATCCTCCGTTGAGCCGGACCGACATCGTGAGCCTCCTGTCGTTCGGCGTCACGACGCAGGCTCTTGGGTCCAACGGCACGGGCTCCGGCGGTTCCTCCGGCGCGGTCGGGTCGGCGGCCGTGTTCGTCGGCAGTTATGTCGGGGGCGTGGACGAGAAGATCCGCGGCGCGGTCGGGCTGGACCGTTTCTCCATCGAGACCGGCTTCTCCCAGACCACCCAGCAGTTCGTGCCGAGGTTCGTCGTCGGGAAATCGTTCGGGGACCGGGCCACCGTGTCCGTGTCGACCTCCGTGGGGACCTCCGCGGAAACCTCCGCCTCCGGGGAAGTGAAGCTCCGGGAGAACCTCTACCTGCAGGGGGCGTGGGAGAGCACCACGACCTCCACGAGGGGGGACATCTCCGGAGACCTGAAGGTCAAATACCGTTTCCGCCAATTCAAGGATTTGCTGCGTGGCGGAGAGTAGCCGGCTCTCCGCCCTGGTTCTCTCGGGGTGGATCGTCCTCCTGCCGTTCGCCCGGGCGACGGCGGAGGAGGGTCCGGCCTCCTCCGTCCCGTCTCCGGTCGTCTCCACACTGACTTTCCAGGTGGCCTCCCCGTACCAGCTCTCCTACGAGGAACTCAACGGCCTCGTCACCCTGCGCCCGGGGGACCCCCTCACGCCGGAAGGCGTGAGGGAGTCCATCCGGCGCCTGAACACCAAGTCGGCGTTCCGCGAGGTGACGGCGTACGTCCGGGAGGAGGGAGGCCGGGCCGACCTGCTCTTCTTCCTTCGGCCCATTCCGTTCATCGCGGAAATCGAAGTGAGGGGGCAGAAGGAGTTGACCTCTTCGCAGATCGTCACGGCATCCCGCCTGAAGCGCGGGACGGTCCTCGGGGAGAGGGACCTTGTGGAGGCGCAGGAAGCGGTCGCGTCGTTCCTCGCGCAGAAAGGGTTCACGGCGGGCCGGTGCGCGATCGAAGTTTCCTGCAGCACCGTGAACGGATCGGGCAAGGTCCGGATCGACGTGAAAGAGGGAGCCCCCGCCCTCGTGGGATCCCTGGCCTTCCCTGGCGCCTCCTTCTTTTCCGCGGAACAACTCGGCGGGATTCTCGGAGTGCAGGTCGGGGAACGGTTCGACTTCCGGCGGTGGGATCAGGGGATGGCACGCCTCCGCCGGGAGTACAAGAAGGCGGGGTTCCTGACCGTGCGCATCGAGGAATCCGCGCCCCTGTGCGGGGAGGGTGGATCTCTCTGCCCGCAGGCGACCGTGGTGGAAGGACGGCGGTACGACGTCCGGTGGGAGGGTGTCCGGGAGTTCTCTGCGGAAAAACTGTCGGACGTGGCCGGGCTCTACACCGGCGACGAGGTGACGGAGGGGGCGCTGCTGTACGACGTGCGGGAGCGGGTCCTGGCGTTCTATCGCGATAAAGGGTACCTGCAGGCGGAGGTGGCCGTCGCGCTCGGGGAGGAAACCGATGGGAGAGTGCCGCTGACCGTAGCGGTCCGGGAGGGGAAGGCGGGGCCCGTCCGGGCGATCCGGTTCGAGGGAAACCACGGGATCCCGGAGAATACCTTGCTCCGGCAGATGACCACCCGGGCGAGGGGCACGTTCCACTGGTTCACGGGGTCCGGGAAATACAGCGAGCAGGAGTGGAACCAGGACCTGAGCGCGATCGTCGGGTATTACCAGAAGGAAGGGTACGTCCGGATGCGGATCACCGGCGTGGACAACGTGTGGGACGCGGACGGGGGGGTCACCAAGGTCATCCACGTCGAGGAAGGGCAGCGGTATCGCCTCCGGGAAATTCTCTTCCGCGGGAACGACGCCTTCCTACGGACGGAACTCCTGGCGCTGATGCGAAACCGGGAGGGGGCGTTCGTCGATTATGTCGGGCTGGAACGCGACCAGGAAACGATCCTCTCGAAATACCGCGACTCGGGATTCCTCGATGCGACCGTCGAGGGGACAGTGAACTTCGACGAGGGGAAGGATAGCGTCGTCGCGCAGTTCATGATCGCGGAAGGGCCTCGATACCGGCTCGGGGCCGTCGTCGTCCAGGGGAACCTCCTGACCGGCGCCACGGTTGTGCTTCGGGAGAACACGATCCCCGCCGGTGCGTTCGCGGGGGAGACGGACATCCTGAAATTCCAGCAATCGGTGTACGGAACGGGCCTGTACAAAAGCGTACGGATGCAGCGCGTCAAGAGGCCCCAGGAACGGATCCTGGACCTCGTCGTCGAGGTGGAAGAGACGTTGTTCTTCGACGTCGAATTCGGTGCGGGGTACGGTGTCGAAACCGGCATCCGCGGCTCGGTCTTCGCCAAGGACAGGAACCTCGACGGGTTCGGCAGAAGCCTCTCCGGGCTGGCCATGGTCGGCCAGAAGGAGCAGAACTACCAGTTGCAGATGCGGGAACCGTACGTTCTGGGGAACAGGTGGAAGTGGGAGGGCGTGCTGACCGGGTCCTACCTGTACCAGGAGCGTCCCAGCTTCGGGCTGCGGAAGGCGGCCATCGTAGCCGGGATCACCCAGAAGCTTCTCGAACGGTCCACCGTTACGCTGCAGTACGTGTTCTCGCGCGACGACACGTTCGACGTCCAGCCCGGCGCGGTCATCTCGAAGGAGGACCAGGGGAAAGCCAACATCGGCAGCGTCCAGGGTCTCGTGGTCCTCGACTTCCGGGACGACCCGTTCAACCCGAAACGGGGAGTGTTCGTTTCCGGTGGGGCCGAACTGGCGAGCCTGCTGCTGGGGTCCCAGGTGGACTTTTGGTCGCTCACCGGGCAGACGAGCTATTACCTGCCCGTCGTCCGGCGGAACTCCCTCGCCCTTTCCGCGCGTGCGGGCTCCATCCTTCCGTATGGCGACACGCCGGAAGTCCCGATCCAGAGGCGGTTCTTCGCGGGCGGGCGGACGACGGTCCGCGGGTTCAAGCAGGACACGCTGGGTCCGCTCGGGCCGGACGGGGCGCCCATCGGGGGGAACTTCCAGCTGATCCTGAACGCGGAGATGCGGGTCCCCCTGCAGTATGGGTTCCTGACGGCGGTCTTCGTGGACGCCGGAAGCGTCTGGTTGTGGGATACACCCCCGTACGGATTCGACCTTCGGGAAACCGCCGGTCTGAGCCTCCGGTACATCACCCCCGTAGGTCCCATCAGCGTGGATTACGGCTGGAAGCTGGATCGCCGCGCGGGGGAGTCCGCCGGGGCGGCGAGTTTCAGCATCGGCGCTGTATTCTAGGCGAGCACCGGCACGCGGGCCTTCTGGACCACGCACGTCTTCCCGATGCGGTCCCCGAGACGGCGGCGCTCCGGGTTGCGGAAGGCAGCTACCGACTCGACCGCGATCGCCAGCGGCATCAGCAGGTAGATGATGAACAGGACGTTGCGGAAGGAGGAGTCCACGTAGGAGATGGGTCTGCCGTCCATGTGGACCACCCGCACCCCCATAATCTTCTTGCCGATGCTCTGGCCGCCGAACAGGCCGTCGCGGAACGTGATGTAGAGCACGGCGAGAAACCCGCCCAGGATCCCGGAACCCAGGGCAGGTCCGCCGAAGTGAAGCGCGGCGTACAGGAACAGGTCGATCAGGAACGCGATGCCGCGGGATTGCCAATCCGCCGGGACCGGGTTGAACGGCACGGCCGGCGGTTCCTCTTCGGTCAGCGGCCTCCTGCGTTCGACGCCGTCCCAGCCGGCCGTCGGCGAGGGTGTTCCGCTCCCTGTTTCCTCCGGCATGAAGCACCTCTCCCGGGAATGGTCCGGACATTTTATCCGCTTTCCACCGTTTCCGGTAATCGGAAATCATGGTAATTTCGCATCATGCCGGCCGAAAGTCCCACGCAGGGCCTCCGGGCCCATTTCCTGCCCGGGTGGCGGCCCGTGTTTGCCCTCGCCTGGTGCGCCCTCATCGCGATGACCCTCGCCGCGGCCTTGCTGCTTGGCGGGACCTCGACCCGTGCGGGCGCATTTTTCGCTGCGGCGGCGGCGGGCGAGGTCGCACTGGGGCTGGTCAGCGCCTTTCTCCTGGAGCGGACCGTGTTCCGCCCCGTCGATCGCCTCCGGGAAGCCGTGGCAACGGCGGACGTGGACACCGTCGCCGCGGAGAGGGGCCCCCTCGCCCCCCTTGCGGAGGCGATCTCCGACCGGATGGACCGTTCGGTCGCGACCCTGCGCGAGGCGATCCGTGACCGGGAGGAGCGGCTCGAACAGGTGGAGCGCCTCCGGCGCGCTCTGGAGGAGACCCGGGGGAACCTCGAGTCCAGCGTTCAGTACCTGCGGACGATCGCCGAGGTGTCCACGGTCATCACCGGCACCCTCGATCCCGACGAACTGTACCGGATCATCCCCGAACGGGTGATGCGGAAGCTGGGCCTGAACGATTTCTGCATCATGCTCTATTCGCGGGAGAAGAAACGGCTGGTCGTGCGGGCGTCCGCGGGGGGATCCTCCGATCCCGGCGCATCGGCCTTCACCCTTGCCCCGGGGGACGGGATCGCCGGAAAGGTGTTTTCCTCCGGAGAGCCCGCGTGGGTACCGGACGTCAGATCCTTCCCCGAGTTCCAGTACTACGGCGGCAGCCGGAAGGACGTCCGTTCCTTCCTGTGCGTTCCGCTCACCTCGAAGGGGAAGAGCATCGGGGTATTGATGCTGAACCACCCCGAGCCAAACGCCTTCGAGCCGGAGATCCTCCCCACGATGCGGGTCCTGGCGAGCTATCTCGCCATCGCGATCGAGAACGCGGAGCTGTTCGGGTTCGTGAAATCCCTCGCCGAGAAGGACTCCCTCACGCTGTTGTACAACCACGGGGCATTCCACGAGAAGCTGGCGATCGAGCTGGAGCGCGCGAACCGGTACGGCCGCTCCATGTCGGTCATCATGATGGACCTGGACGGATTCAAGGAGATCAACGACCGGTACGGCCATATGACGGGGGACCGGGTGCTGGTTCTGGTGGCGGGAGCCCTCGGCGCCCACCTGCGCAAGACCGACATCGCGGCGCGGTACGGCGGGGACGAGTTCGCCGTGATCCTCCCCGAAACCGACCTCCCCGCCGTGGCGACCATCGCCGGGCGCATCGCGGAGGGGATCTCGGGCGTCCGCCTGGACGCGGACCGCGAGAACGTCATCTCCTTCACCGCGAGCATCGGCTACGCCACATGCGCGCCCGATTCGGCGGAGCGCGGCCAGATCCTCGCCATCGCCGACCGCCTGATGTACGAGTCGAAACGTAGGGGCCAGGGCGGGGTGCTCGGGATGCGGATCTAGATATGGACCGGGGGGCAGTCGAGGGGTACCGCCTCTCCCTGTACGGGCGGATGATCATGGGAGTCGCCCATGAGGTGGACAACCACCTCAGCGTGATCCTGGGCTTCTCCGAGCTCATCCAGATCGCTGCAGGGAACGAGCAGAAGGTGCGGGACAGCGCGGGGAAGGTCCTTGCGGCGTGCGGGAAGACCGGCGAGATCATCGGGAACTACTCCCGCTACGCCCGACCGCATCGGCCGGCACGGGAGGCCTTCGCTCCCGGCGTGATGTTCCGGGAAATCCTTTCCTTCGCGCGGTACGATCTGGAGCGGAACAACGTGACGCTCTCCCACCCAACCCCGGTCCACGCGGGAGTCCTCCACTGCGACCGTTTCGATCTGGCCCTGGCCCTCCTTGCACTGCTGTTCAACGGGTCCGAGGCGATGGCCGCCGGGGGAGGCGTGCTCGGCCTTTCCGTGGAACACGTCGACGGGGGGTGGGAGTTCACCGTGTCCGACCGGGGCGCCGGAATCCCGGCGGGGCAGGAGGAGAAGGTATTCGAGGAGGGATTCACCACCCGCGGCGAGCCGTACCATGCCGGTATGGGGCTCCCCGTAGCACGGCATCTCGTCGGGGAGGCGGGGGGGACCCTCACGGTGCGAAACAGGTCCGGCGGCGGCTGCCTGGCCACGATAAAGGTCCCGGCCGGATTGCCGGGATAAAATCCGGGCGCCAGCCGTCCTCCATGCTTCGGGTCGTGCTGGTTCCCGCGTCCGCGGTGGACCCCCGATTCCCATCCCATGAATGCGCATGCTGCGCCAGGCGCTATCCCGTCCGCCGCCGGGTGATGCGCCTCTTCCACGGCGAAATCCTGGACGGCGACATCTGCCCGGACTGCGTGCTGACGGGCCCCGCCGGTGCGGCGGCGAAGATCCGGGCGCGGCTGACGGCGCTCCGGGAGGAGGGCGGGGAAGGCGGCGGGGAGAGGAAGCGTGCATCCCTGGTCCGCCGGATGGAGCGCCGCGCCCGCCTGCTGGACGGGACGCCGTCGTTCTCCCTGGGAGCCCGCCAGGCGGCGGTGCGGGAGACGCGGGAGAGGCGGTGAAACGGTGCCGAAGGGGGGATTTGCCCGCCTGAGCCTTGCCCCTCGGGCTGTTCGTTGCGGGGTACCCCAGGGAGCGCAATACATTCGGGAGTGGGGCCGCCCATCCATGGCTTCGGCTTTGGCGGCGGGGCTTGGGGCTGTCGGGCTCCCGTGCGTCGCCCTTTTCCTCCCTATCCGGTCGGCGCCCCAAGCCCGTTCAAATCCCCATGGACGGTATTGGGAAAAGACTGGTGCCGAAGGGGGGATTTGAACCCCCACGTGGTTGCCCACACCAGACCCTGAATCTGGCGCGTCTGCCAGTTCCGCCACTTCGGCACGCTTTCCGCGGAAGGATTGAGATTATAGCAAAACCGTCCGGCGCATCAAACCCCAAACCGGTGACCCACGGACGGCGCACGATGACGTCCCGGGCAGGCGCTCCCCAGTGGAAACCCGTGACTCCGCGGGTATGATGGGAGAATGCAGACAGGGGAAGGAGCACGCGGATGCGCGACCGGGAATACTGGGAGCGATGGCTACGGCAGCGGTCGGAAGCCCTGAAGGCGGGGCGGGCCACCATCAAGGAGTGGTATCGGGAAGCGGGGGTGGAGAAGGGGGAACGCCGCGCCTTCAAGGCCGCGTTGAAATCCGTTTTTCCGGAGGGGGTGCCAGGGAGGAGAGGGAAGAAGGCGCCGCGTCGCGGCAAGGGAAGGCGCCCCCCGGCGGGAGCCCCGCACGGGACTCCTGCCGGAGAGAGGGGAGACGGTGCCGGGCACGGACGCACCATCGAGGGGCGGCTGCGTTTCACCCGGGAGGGGCGTCCCCTCGTCATCCCCGACGACCCGGGTGGTTCCCCGGTGCGCGTCCCCGGGACCGCCCTCGCCGGTGCCTGGCCGAAAGACCGCGTGGTGGTGCGCCTCGAACGCAGGCGAGGCGGTGCTCCGGCGTACGGCAGGATCGAGCGGATCCTTTCGCGCGGCATCCGGGCGTTCGTCGGAAGGTATTCCCCGGGCGGCGAACGGCATTTCGTCCGTTTCCGCGACCGGGAATCGGACCTCCTCCTCGAAGTCGACCTCCCGGAAGGGCCTGCGCCGGAGCCGGGAGATCTGGTCCTCGCGGAGGTCGCGGAATACCCCTCTGCGCGGGGAGAGGGGCGCGCCCGCGTGGTGCGCCTCCTCGGGAAATCCCACACGATGGAAACCCTGTTCCTCGCGGTGACTTCCGCGATGGACCTTCCCGTGGCGTTCCCCGACCCGGTGGCGAAGGAGGCGCGTCGCGTCCCGCGGGCCGTCCACCTCTCCGAACGGGAAGAGGGCGTTTTCCACGGGGAAGAGCCGCTCCCGCGGGTGGACCAGCGCGACCTTCCGTACGTCACCATCGACGGCGAGGACGCCAGGGATTTCGACGACGCGGTATGTCTCGCAAAGGAAGGCGGGGGATACCGGCTCTACGTGGCCATCGCCGACGTCTCGCACTACGTGGCCCCCTGGTCCTCCCTCGATCGCGAGGCGTACATCCGGGGGACGTCCGTCTACTTTCCGGACCGGTGCATCCCGATGCTACCGCCGGAACTCTCCGAGGGGGTGTGCAGCCTAAAGGCCGGGGTGAACCGCCTCACCGTCACCGTGGAGATCCCGATCCGGCAGGGAGGGGAGGCGGGCCCGCCGAGGTTCTACCCGTCGGTGATCCGCAGCCGTGCCCGCCTGACGTACGACGAGGTGCACGATTTCCTCGCCGGCGGCGACCACGGTCCGCGCGGGCGGACAGGGTCGGACGGGAAGATCGCCCCGGATGTCGGCCGGATGCTTCGCCACATGGCGACGGCGGCGGGATGGCTCACCCTGGCAAGGTCGGCGCGCGGTGCGCTGGATTTCGATCTTCCGGAGCCCAGAATCGCCGTGGAGGGCGGGATGCCCGTGTCGGTCCGGGCGGCGCAGCGCTGGGAGTCCCACCGGCTTATCGAGGAGTTCATGCTCCTGGCGAACACGGCGGTGGCGGAGTACCTGTCGATGCGCGGGGACCCGTTCCTCTTCCGCATCCACGAGGAACCGGCGGAGGACAGGGTGGAGGAGTTCGAGACGGCGGCGGGTCGCCTCCTCCGGAGGTCCCGCCCCACGGACCGGCGGGACGTGACCTCCCGCCTGCAGGCGTGGGCTACGCTGGCCCGCGGGGGAAAGTACGAGCGTCCGGTTCACATGATGCTCCTGCGGAGCCTGATGCTCGCCCGCTACGGCCCCGAGACCCGTGGGCACTTCGGGCTGGCCCTCGCGCGCTACACCCACTTCACCTCGCCCATCCGGCGGTACCCGGACCTGGTCGTCCACCGGGTGCTGAAAGCCGCCCTCGGGGACCGTTCGCCCCACGCCTGGCTCGGGAACCTCGCCGAGAAAGGGGCGGAGATCGGAGCGCACCTGTCCGGCAGGGAGCGGCTGGCGATGGATGCGGAGCGCGCCCTCGAGCAGCGCGCCAAGGCCCTGTTCATGGCGTCCCGGACGGGGCAGACCTTCGACGGCGCGGTGTCCTCCCTCGTGTCCTCGGGATTCTTCGTCGAGCTGTCCGACTGGCTGGTGGAGGGGCTGGTCCACGTGTCGACCCTCCGGGACGACGAGTACGCCTTCTCCCCGGACCGGATGGAGTGGGTCGGGCTCTACCGGAAGCGCCGGATCGCCCTCGGGGATCGCGTCCGCGTGCGGGTCCGGCGGTCCGACCCCGACCGGGGAGAGGTAGACCTCCTACTGGTTGAAAAGCTCCCGGAAAGCCCATAGAATGAGGGGCAATCCGGGGGTGCCGATGCCGAAGAAGCTCCTTCTCGCCGAAGACAGCCTGACAATCCAGAAAGTGTTCGAACTCGCATTCGCCCAGTCGGACGTGGCGATCACGGCCGTCGACAACGGGGAGGATGCGGTGCGTCTCGCGGGGGAGATCGTGCCCGATCTCGTGGTGGCCGATGTGACCCTGCCGGGGAAGGACGGCTACGCGGTCGCGGCGGAGCTTCGCGCCGCGGAGAAGACCAGGGACATCCCGGTCCTGATCCTCTCCGGGAGCCTGATCCCCCTCGACGAGCAACGGTTCCGGACGAGCCGGGCCAGCGCCGTGCTCCTCAAGCCGTTCGACTCCCAGGAACTGATGGAGAAGGTCGAGGGGTTGCTGCGCAAGGATAAGGAAGTGGAGGGGCCCGCGGCCGCAGTGATGGTTGCCGCGGGGCAACCCCCGGCAGACGAGCACTGGGATTTCAGCGACGTCCTCGAAGAGGTGGAGGAGGAGGCGGGGAAAGGCGTAACGGCGGACGTTCCCGCGGCGCCCCTGAAGCGGGAGGAGATCCTGCCCGGGGCGCTCCTGCCGGGTGGCGGAGGGGCCGCCGGGGTCTCGCTCAACGAGTTCGACGTGTCCGTCGAGGAGATCGAGGGGGGGCAGGCGCGCGAGGAACCCGCGGCCCCGCCGCCGCAACCGGAAACCCATCTCGAGTGGACCATCGCGGGGGATGCCCCCCCCGCGGTGACCGATCTCGCACCCGCCCTCGAGCCGGAAGAGGAGATCGAGGACATCGAGGAGTTGGAAGAGGTGGAGTTCCCCCCGGAGGCGACCCAGCCGGCGGAATCCCCGGCCGCCCCGCAACCGACCGCGCACGTTACCCCCGCCGCCTCCCCTCCCGCGGAAGATGGGACGGTGCTTGGGGCGGCGTTCCAGGAGCAGTTCTCGGCCCGGGCCGAGGAGATCTTCCGCGCCGTGGCGACCGAGGCTGTCGAGAAGGTGATGTGGGAGATGATGGACCGTCTCGCCGCGGATTTTTCCGCGAAGGTCCGCGAGTCCGTGGAGGCCGTGGCGTGGGAGGTGATCCCCGCAACCGCGGAGGCGCTCATCCGCGAAGAGATCTCCCGGATCCGCCAGCAGGCCGGGAAGCTTTCCTCCTGAACCGCCGGGAAGGCACCAGGCGGCGGCTGGACCCAACGGGTCCACGAAACCGCCCGGATGGCCGCCGTGCGCCATTTCCACCGATGGAGCCATCGCAACGATGAAAGAGGACGGACCGGACAAGGACAAGGCGTACGACCCGAAGGCGGGGGAGGAGAAGTGGTACGCGGAGTGGGTGGCGCGCGGGGTTTTCCACGCCGACCCGTCCGCCCCCGGCGAGGCGTACTCCATCGTCATACCCCCCCCCAATGTAACCGGTTCCCTTCACATGGGGCACGCCCTCAACGTCACCCTCCAGGACGTCCTGATCCGGTACGCCCGGATGAATGGCCGCAACACCCTGTGGCTTCCCGGAACCGACCACGCGGGGATCGCGACGCAGAACGTCGTGGAGCGGGAGCTTTCGAAAGAGGGCGTCACGCGGCAGGAGATGGGCCGCGAAGCCTTCGTGGCCCGCGTCTGGAAGTGGAAGGAGCACAGCGGCGGAACGATCCTGCGGCAGCTGAAGCGCCTGGGGGCCGCGTGCGACTGGGACCGGGAGCGGTTCACGATGGACGAGGGGCTCTCCCGCGCCGTGCGCGAGGCGTTCGTCCGGCTCTACCGCAAGGGCCTGATCTACCGCGGCCGATACATCATCAACTGGTGCCCCCGGTGCCACACCGCCCTGTCCGACCTCGAGGTCTCCTACGAGGAGAGAAAGGGAGGGCTCTGGTACATCCGCTACCCGGAGCGGGACGGCGGGCAGGGGATCGTGGTGGCGACCACGCGGCCCGAGACCATGCTCGGCGATACCGCGGTGGCGGTGAACCCGAAGGACAAGCGGTACGAGGGGATGATCGGCACCACGCTCCGCCTGCCGCTGATGAACCGCCCCATCCCCGTCCTCGCCGACCCGATGGTGGACCTGGAGTTCGGTACCGGCGCCGTGAAGATCACGCCCGCCCACGACCCGAACGATTTCGAGGTGGCCCGGCGCCACGGGCTTCCCTCCGTGCGGGTGATCGACGAGTCCGGCCGGATGACCGCCGACGCGGGCCCGTTCGCGGGAATGGACCGCTTCGCCTGCAGGGAGGCGGTGGTGGCGAAGCTCCGGGAGGAGGGACTGCTCGTGCGGGAGGAGCCGTACCTCCACAACGTCGGCCACTGCTACCGCTGCGCCACGGTGGTGGAGCCGTCGGAGAGCATGCAGTGGTTCGTGAAGGCGAAACCGCTGGCGGAACCCGCCATCGCGGCGGTACGGTCGGGCGAGACGCGGATCATCCCCGCGCAGTGGGAGAAGACGTACCACGAGTGGATGGAGAACATACGCGACTGGTGCATCTCCCGGCAGATCTGGTGGGGGCACCGGATCCCCGCCTTCCACTGCCTGCGGTGCGGGAATACGATGGTGGAGACGGAACCCCCCGCGAAGTGCGCCGGGTGCGGTTCCGGCGAGATCCGGCAGGAGGAGGACGTCCTCGACACCTGGTTCTCCTCCGCTCTCTGGCCCTTCTCCACGATGGGGTGGCCCGGGGCGACCGCGGATCTCGCGCGGTACTACCCCACCACCGCGCTGGTGACCGGCTTCGACATCCTCTTCTTCTGGGTCGCGCGGATGATGATGATGGGGATCGAGTGCACCGGCCGGGTCCCGTTCCGCGATGTCGTGATCCACGCCTTGGTGCGGGACGCACGCGGGGAAAAGATGAGCAAGACGCGCGGGAACGTCATCGACCCCCTCGATGTGATCGACCGGTTCGGCACGGACGCCTTCCGGTTCACCCTCGTGGCGCTGGCCGCCCAGGGGCGCGACATCCGGATGTCGGACGACCGGGTGGAGGGGTACCGCAACTTCATGAACAAGCTGTTCC
>Ga0316626_10000468_pt1 | contig 15661 bp, 14 predicted proteins | sample OWC_Aug_T1_C1_D5_FD_207656 | JGI IMG/M metagenome (GOLD analysis project Ga0316626, IMG submission 207656) | Wetland soil microbial communities from Old Woman Creek delta, Ohio, United States - OWC_Aug_T1_C1_D5_A | ecosystem: Environmental > Terrestrial > Soil > Wetlands | place: USA: Ohio...
TGCGGCGGCTGGGGGATCGGGGCGGTCATCGTTCAGCCGCCGCCCGGATCCGCGCCGCCGGCGCGGCGGCGAGCTGCGTCGAACGCCTGTCGCTCGGCCTCGGCCTGCTCGGCGAGCCGGCGCTGGTGCCGCTCGTAGCGGGCCTTCGCCTCGAGCGCGCGGTGGCGCTCGACCTCCGCCAGGTGCTCCCGAGCCCGCGCCGCCCGGAACCGCGCGGTCAGCGGGATGGAACTCGGGCAGACGTAATCGCAGCAGCCGCATTCGATGCACGCGCCGAGGCCAAAGCGGGCGAGCCCGGCCGAATCGCCGGCGCGCGCCGCGACGTGCAGCTGTTGCGGCAGCAAGCCGGCAGGGCAGACGTCCGCACAATCCCCGCAGCGTATGCACGGCACCTCGGGGGCGCGCAGGGGCAGGTCGGCGGCCGTCGCAAGCAGCACGCAGTTCAGTCCCTTGGTGACCGGCACTTCGTCGCCGGCCAGCATGCGACCCGTCAGGCTGCCGCCGGCAATGTGCCGCACGTTCGTGGCGGCGTAGCCGCCGCAGGCGTCGACCAGCGCCGCGACCGGGGTGCCGATCCGTGCCTCGACGTTGGCCGGCTCATTCACGCCGCTGCCGGTCACGGTGACGATGCGGCTCATGGCCGGGCGACCATCCCGCACCAGTCGTGCGACCGTCGCGGCCGTCGCCACGTTCTGGCAGACGGCCCCCACCTGCGGTGGCCAGCCGTCGTGCGGCACCTCGCGACCGGTGACCGCGGCCACGAGCGGGGCTTCCGCACCCAGGGGGAACAGTGCGGGCAGCACGCGCACCTCGAAGCGAGCGTCATCCGTCGCGCGCACCGCGGACTCCACCGCGGCGATGGCCTCCGGCTTGTCGTCCTCGATCGCGATCACGCAGCGCTGCGCCCCGGTGGCCGCAAGCATCACCTGCGCGCCGAGCACGATGTCGGGCGCACGCTCGCGCATCAGCGCGTCGTCGCAGCAGATCCACGGTTCGCACTCGGCGCCGTTCAGCAGCAGGAGCTCGACGCCCGCCGCACGCGCCAGCGCAAGTTTCGTCGCGGTGGGGAACGCCGCGCCGCCGAGGCCCGCGATCCCGGCTTCGGCGACGAGCCCGAGCAGCGCCTTGCCATCCATGGCCCGCCAGTCGACCGGCGCGGCGGGGACTGCGGGCTCGTCACGTCCGTCGTTGTCGATGACGATGCAACGGCCCGCGCCGCGTGGTGCCGGGTGCTCGGCGATCTCGCGCACGATGCCCGACACGGGCGAGTGCAGCGCGGTCGCCGCGCCGGCGCCGGCCGCGATTGGCGATCCGACGCGCACGGCGTCGCCGGGTCGCACGACCGGCGCGGCTGCCTCGCCCGCACCCTGGTCGAGCGCGAGCACGAGCATCGCGGGTGGCGGCACGGGGCGGATCAGCCCCTTTAGCGGCCGGGACTTGTGGCCGTCGAGCGTGAGGCCGCGCAGCTTCATGCGACGGCCCGACCGGGGCTGGTGGCCGCTGGCTCGACCATGGCGATGCAGTCCACGGGACAGGGTGCCAGGCACAGCTCGCAGCCCGTGCAGTGCGCGGCGATCACCGTGTGCATCAGCCGCGGCGCGCCCACGATCGCGTCGACCGGGCACGCCGGCAGGCACAGCGCGCAGCCGATGCAGCGGTCCTCGTCGATGAGTGCGACGCGCGGTGCCCTGGTGGTGCCGTAGTGCGGGTCGACCGGACGCGGCTCGCGGTCGAGCAGGGCCGCGAGTGCACGCACCGTGGCCTCACCGCCGGGCGGGCAGCGGTCGATGTCGGCTTCGCCTCTCGCGATCGCCTCGGCATACGGCCGGCAACCCGGGTAACGGCATTGGGCACACTGCGTCTGCGGCAACAGCGCGTCGATGCGCTCGACGAGCGCATCGGGGTCGGAACGCAGGCGCGTCGCTACCCAGCCGAGGATCCCGCCGAGGACTGCGGCGAGTGCGGCGACCGTGCCGATGGCCGCCAGTATCGCGGAGGCGTTCATCGCGCGACCAGGCCGCCGAATCCCATGAACGCGAGCGCCATCAGGCCCGCGGTGATCAGCGCGAGCGGCGTGCCGCGAAAGGCGGCGGGCACGTCGGCGGTTTCGAGGCGCTCGCGCAGCCCCGCGAACGCGAGCAGCGCCAGGCCGAAGCCTGCCGCGGCCGCGGCGCCGTACACCAAAGACTCGACCAGACCGTGCTGACGCTCGAGGTTGAGCAGAGCGACGCCCAGCACCGCGCAGTTCGTCGTGATCAGCGGCAGGAACACGCCGAGCAACTCGTGCAGCAGCGGGCTCGTGGCCCGCACCAGCATTTCGGTGACCTGCACCACCGCCGCGATCAGCAGGATGAAGACCAGCGTGCGCAGGTAACCGAGGCCCAGAGGCTCGAGGATCCAGTGCCACACTGAATAACTTGCCCCTGAGGCGAGCGTGAGCACGAACAGCGTGGCGAGCGCCATGCCGGCCGCCGCCTCGAAGCGGCGGCTGACGCCGACGAACGGGCACAGCCCCAGGAACTGCGTCAGGACGAAGTTATTGACGAGACTCGCGCCGAGGGCCAGCAGGAGCAGGTCGGTCACGGAAGGGGATGGGGGATAGGGGATGGGGGATAGTAAAGAAGGTTACTTCACTTTCATGCCGGGCTCGGCACCGGTGTCGGGGGAGAGCAGGAAGATCTCGGAGCCGCCGGGGCCGGCGGCGAGCACCATGCCCTCGGACGTGCCGAAGCGCATCTTGCGCGGCGCCAGGTTGGCGACGACCACCGTGAGGCGGCCGACGAGCGCGTCGGGCGCGTAGGCCTGGCGGATACCGGCGAACACAGTGCGCCGCCCGGTGCCCACGTCGACCACCAGCCGCAGCAGCTTGTCGGCGCCCTCGACCGGCGCCGCCTCGACGATGCGGGCGATGCGCAGGTCGACCTTGGCGAAGTCGTCGATCGAGATCGGCGCGGTTGCAGCCAGTGCCTCGGCGTCGGCCGCAGGCTTGGCGGCGGGCGTCTTGTCGGTGGCGGCCGTCGGCATGCCGGTCGGCTTGAGGCTCTCCGCCGATGCTCCGAGCAGCGCCTTGAGCGCAGCCGGGTCGACGCGCGTCGCGAGCGGCTCGTACGTGCCGATGCTGTTGCCGAGCAGCGGGATCGCGGCGTCGGCCCATTCCTGCGCGCCGATGCCGAGGAATCGCTCCGCACGCTCGGCCAGCTTCGGCACGATGGGCTTGAGGTAAAGCACCAGCAGGCGGAACAGGTTGATGCCCTGCGTGCACACGCCCTGCACCTCGGCGGCGCGTGTCGCGTCCTTGGCCATCAGCCACGGCTTCTGCTGGTCGATGTAGAGGTTGGCGCGGTCGGCCAGCTGCATCACTTCGCGCACGACGCGCGCGAAGTCCCGCACTTCGTAGGCTTCGGCGATGCTCGCGGCGGCTGCCACGAACGACGCCTGCAGGTCGGGTTCGGGCAGGCTGTCGGCCAGGCGGCCGCCGGAACCGCGCGCGATGAAGCCGGCGCAGCGGCTCGCGATGTTCACCAGCTTGCCCACCAGGTCGGAGTTCACCTTGCCGGCGAATTCGTCGAGGTTGAGGTCGAGGTCCTCCACGCCGGGGCCGAGGCGCGAGGCATAGAAATACCGCAGGTATTCGGCCGGCAGGTGGTCGAGCCAGGCGCGTGCGGTGATGAACGTGCCGCGCGACTTCGACATCTTCTGGCCGTTGACGGTCAGGAAGCCGTGCGCGAAGACGGCGGTGGGCGGCCGGTAACCCGCGCCATGCAGCACCGCGGGCCAGAACAGCGTGTGGAAGTACACGATGTCCTTGCCGATGAAGTGGTACACCTCGGCGTCGCTGCCGGGCTTCCAGTAGCGGTCGAAGTCGACGCCGGTGCGACGGCAGTAATGCAGGAAGCTGCCGAGGTAGCCGATCGGCGCGTCGAGCCAGACGTAGAAGTACTTGCCCGACTCGCCCGGGATCTCGAAGCCGAAGTAGGGCGCGTCGCGCGAGATGTCCCAGTCGCGCAGGCCGGCGCTGAACCACTCGTCGAGCTTGGCGGTGACCGCGGCCTGCAGTCGGCCGGAGCCGGTCCACTCGCGCAGGAACGGCTCGAAGTCCCCGAGCCTGAAGAACAGGTGCTCCGAGTCGCGCTGTACGGGCGGCGAGCCGCTCACCACGGAGATCGGGTTCACGAGGTCGGCGGGCGTGTAGGTCGCGCCACAGGACTCGCAGCTGTCGCCGTACTGGTCGAGCGCGCCGCAGCGCGGGCAGGTGCCCCGCACGTAGCGGTCGGGCAGGAACATCTGCGCCTGCTCGTCGTAGGCCTGGCGGATGGTCTCGCGGCGGACGTGCCCGCCCTCGACCAGCCGCCGGTAGATCGTCTCGGTGACCTCGCGGTTCTCGGGGGAGTGCGTGGTGTGGAAATTGTCGAACGAGATGCCGAAGTCGGCGAAGTCCTGCCGCTGCACCGCGCCGATCCGCTCGATCAGTTCCTCGGGCGTGACCCCCTCCTGTCGCGCCTTGAGCATGATCGGCGTGCCGTGCGCGTCGCTCGCGCACACGTACAGGCAGCGTTCGCCGCGCAGGCGCTGGAAGCGCACCCAGATGTCGGTCTGCACGTACTCGACGATGTGGCCGAGGTGCGGGGCACCGTTGGCGTACGGCAGCGCGCTCGTGACGAGGATCGTGCGTGGAGTCGGGCTCATGGCGCGGGGTCCGGCGTAGGGCGGGCAATTATGCCACGCCGCCGGGCCGCGCCCCCGCCGGCGAGGCGCGCGGCCGGGTCAGCCGATGTCCTTGACCTGCTCGAAGCGCTGCTTGTTGATGCCCTTCTCGTAGGCCGCGCGCCCGGTAATGACGCCCTTGTCGAGCAGCTCCTGGAGCGCCGAGTCCATCGTGCGCATGCCGTGCTGGCCGCCGCTCTGCATGGTGTTCTCGAGCTGATCGAGCTTGCCCTGACGGATCAGGTTCGACACGGCCGGCGTGTTGATCAGGATCTCGAGCGCCGCGACCCGGCCGCGCTTGTCCGCGCGCGGAATGAGCTGCTGCGAGATCACGCCGCGCAGCGACGTCGACAGCATGGTGCGCACGTGGGCCTGCTTGTCCGCCGGAAAGGCGTTCACGATGCGGTCCACGGTGGCGGCTGCGCCGTTGGTGTGCAGCGTGCCCATCACCAGGATGCCCATCTCGGCGGCCGTGACGGCGATGCTCATCGTCTCCAGGTCGCGCAATTCGCCGACCAGCACGACGTCGGGGTCCTCGCGCAGCGCCGAGTGCAGCGCTTCGGCGAAGCCCGGGCTGTGCACGCCCACCTCGCGCTGGCTCACCAGGCAGTTCCGTCGCGGATGCACGAACTCGATCGGGTCCTCGACGGTGAGGATGTGGCCCTTCACCCGCGTGTTGATGTCGTCGATCATCGCGGCGAGCGTGGTCGACTTGCCGGAGCCGGTCTTGCCGGTGACCAGGATCAGGCCGTTATTGGCACGGCACAGGCTGCGCACCGACTCGGGCATGTTGAGCTGGTCGAGCGTGAGCGCCTTCGACGGGATGGCGCGGAACACGCCGCCGAGACCGCCGATGTGCCGGAACACGTTGACGCGGAAGCGCGACACGCCGGGAATGGTGTAGGCGAAGTCGGCGCCGTCCATCTGCTCGAGGCGCGCGAGGGCCTGGCGGGTCATGATCTCGGTGAGCGTCTCGCGCACCTGCTCCTGGCCGAGCGGCTGCTCGCGCAGCGTCTGCAGGTCGCCGTAGACGCGGATGCGCGGGGGGTCGCCGGCGACGAAGTGCAGGTCGGAACCGCCCTTCGCCAGCACCTCGGTGAGGAACTCGTCGATGCGCCGCGGGACGCGCGGGGCGTGCTCGGCCGCGTCGATCTCGCTGCCGGTGACGCTCATGTGGCGAGGCCCTGCGTGACGTCGGCCCTCAGGATCGCGGTGCCATCCGGCACGAAGCGCGTGAACGGCCGCTTGTCCACGGCGTAGGTGAACGCGTCCTCGGGATCGACCTCCTTGGCCGCGAGCGCCGCCAGCAGCGCCTGGTCCATGGTCTGCATGCCGAGGTCCTTGCCCGTCTGCAGCTGCGACGGGACCATGTGCGTCTGGTCGGTCATGATGAGCTTGCCGATCGCGCGGTTCATCACCATCACCTCGCACACCGCGCGGCGTCCGCGCAGGTCGGGCGTGCGCACCAGCACCTGGGTCACCACGCCGATCAGGCTCTGCGACAGGAAGCTCTTGGTCTGCTCGCGCTCTTCGGCCGGCAGCGCATCCACCATGCGGTCGATGGTCTTCACGGCGCTGGTGGTGTGCAGCGTGCCGAGCACCAGATGTCCGGTCTCGGCCGCGGTCATCGCCCAGCGCACCGTTTCGGCGTCGCGCAGCTCGCCCACCAGGATCACGTCCGGGTCCTCGCGCATCGCCGCGCGCACGCCCTCGGCGAACGAGGGCAGGTGCGTATGCAGCTCGCGCTGGACGACCTGCGAGTTCTTGCTGCGGTGGACGAACTCGATCGGGTCCTCGAGGCTCACGATGTTGAGCCGCCGCGTGCGGTTAAGGTGGTCGATCATCGCCGCGAGCGTCGTGGACTTGCCGGTGCCGGTCGAGCCCGTGACCAGCACCATGCCCTGGTGGTAGTCGCAGAACCTCCGCACGATCGGCGGCAGGCCGAGCGACTCGAGCGTGGGTACGTCGGCCGGGATGGTGCGGAACACCGCGCCGACGCCCGTGTCCTTGCGGAACAGGTTGACGCGGAAGCGTGCGCCGTTCTCGGCGACGTACGAGAAATCGATGTCGTGGCCCTTGTGGAACTGCTCCTGCTGGGCCGGGCTCAGGATCTCGGTGACGTAGCTCTCGAGCTCCGCGTCGCCGAGGCTGCGGAACTTGATCGGCAGCAGGTCGCCGTTCATGCGCAGCATGGGCGGAACGCCGACGGCGAGGTGGACGTCGGAGCAGCCTTGTGCGGCGCCGAGCTTCAGGAATGCGTCGATGCGTGCCATCGTGCGCTCAGAGGTACTTCTCGAGGGCGGAACGCAGCTCGTCCATGCTCTGGAAGCGGCGCGCCTTGTCCACCGCCATCGCCTTCATGACGATCTCGGAGAGCCCGGGCGGGACCGCCGGGTTGAGTTCGATCGGCGGCTTCGCCTTGCCCTGCACGTGCTGGTACATGACTGCCATGTGGTCGCCGCGGTGGTAGGGCGGGTCGCCCGTGAGCATCTCGTAGAGGATCACGCCGAGGCTGTAGATGTCGGCGCGCTCGTCGACCTTCTTGCCGAGGATCTGCTCGGGCGCCATGTACTTCGGCGAGCCGATCACGTAGCCCGTCTTGGTGAGCTGGGTGTCGCCCTGGTGCTGGGCCGCGGCGACGCCGAAGTCCACGATCTTCACCAGTCCCGTTTCGTCGATCAGTACGTTGGCGGGCTTCAGGTCGCGGTGGATGATGCCCGACTGGTGCGCCACCGCCATGCCGGTCGCGATGTCCGTCGCATAGCGTACGGCCTTCGGCAGCGGCAGCGGCTTCTCGTTCACCTCGTTGCCGAGCGTGTGCGACGGGAAGTACTCCATCGAGATGGCGTAGTTGCCGCGTATGTACAGGAAGTCGTAGATGCGGATGACGTTGCGGTGCGTGATCTTGCGCGAGTAGCGCAGCTCGTGCACGAAGCGCTTCATCATCTCCTCGTCCTGGGAGACGTTCGGGTTGAGGAACTTGAGTACCAGCCGCTCGTCCACCACCGTGTCCTCCATGAGGAGCACGGTGCCGAAGGCGCCCTTGCCGATCTTCTGCACGAACTTGTAGCGTCCCTCGAGCACGTCGTCCGGCTTGAGCGTCGAAATGTCGAGCCGTGCCTGCTCGCGCGACTGGCGCATCATGCCCTCGATGTCCGCGCGCTCGACCAGCAGCGTGCGCGCCGGCTCGATGTGGCGCACCACGTCCTCGCGCACGGCGGCGGCGCTGCTCGAGAAGCGGCTGTCGAGGTCGCCCACCGCCCGCAGCGCCGCGTGGCTGATGGTCGGGTCGGCGATCGCCGCGCCGAACGACTCGAGGCGGGCCCGCACGGCGTCCGAGGTGCGGTCGTCCACCAGGCGCGTGAGCGCCGTGATGGTCTCGAGCCGCACCTCCTTCGAGGCGTGGTCGAGCAGCGGCAGCAGCCGGGTGACGTGCGAGGAGTCGCCGAGCTTCCCGACCGCCCGCGCCACGGTCGGCAGCGACCGGTCGTCGGCGCTTTCGAGCATGTCGAGCAGCGCCGGCAGGGCGCGGCGGCTGCCGATCTCGGCCAGCGCGTCCACGGCACGCTCCCGCACCCACCAGTCGAGGTCGCGAGTCGCCTCGATGAGGAAGGCGACCGCACGCTCGTCCTTGGTCTGGTTGAGGATCTCGATCGCGGCGCGCCGCACGTCCTCGTCCTGGTCGCGGATCAGCTCGAGCGCGGCCTCGATCACGCGCGGTCCGCCGATCTTGGCGAGTGCGTCCGCGGCGCGGCTGCGCACCCACCAGTCGTCGTCCTTGATCGACTGCAGCAGGTACTTGACGTGCGCCGCCGTGCCGATCTCGTTCAGCACCTCGACCGCTGCGCGGCGCGCACCCTCGTTCTCGTCGCGCAGCACCTTCACGAGGTGCTGCATCGTGTCGGGATGGTTCGCGCGCACCACCGCGTCGATCGCCTTCTGCTGCGTCTCCACGTCGGGATCGCGCAGCACCTCGCAGAGCAGGGCGGGGTCGACGCTGCCGCCGAGCCGCGCGAGGGCGCTGAGCACCGCCTGGCGGATGAACTTGTTGGTGTCCCTGAGCTGGACCTGCAGCGCCTCGGCCACGTCCGGACGCTTGAACTTCGCGAGGATGTTGATGATGTGCGTGCGGGCGATCGGGTCCTTGCCCTCGAGACGGCTCACCAGCTCGGGTACGAGGCTCTCGTCGGCAATGTCGGCGATCACGCGGAACAGCGCGGCCTTCTCGGCCGGCTCCTGGCCGTACGCGTGCTTCAGCACCTCGCGCGCCGCCAGGCGGCTCTTCTGCGCGGCGATCGCGCTCACCAGCGGGCCCTTCGGCACCGACTTGTCGTCCAGCAGGCCGAGCAGCAGCTGCGGGCTGTAGCCGCGAGCGCTCGACAGCGCCCAGGTGAGCGCCGCGACGGTGCGCTGGTTGCCCTCGTTCAGGCCTGCGACCACCGCCGGCAGCGTCTTGTTGTCGAGCAGGCCGGCGAGCACGCCCACGAAGCCCGCCGTCTCGGTCTTGTCGGCGTTGGCAAGGGCGTCGATGATCCGCGGGATCGCGGACGGTCCCAGCTTGCCGAGTTTCTCGAACGACCTGCGTGCAGCGTCATCGTCCGTTCCTCCGGCCGCCTTGATGTCGGCGATGAGACGCTCGGCCCGCAGGTTGGTGAAGAAGCTCATGGCTGGCGACGGGGATCCAGGCGCGCTGGTGCTGCCTCGTGGTTCAGATACCGGATCTCAAGCGGGCCGCCCCGACAGGAACGGGGCGGAGAGCGCCCAAGTATGCCATGCAGGGCAGGCTGCGCCCGTTCGGCCACCCCTGCCTCGTTTCCGCTACAATCCCCGCTTTCCGGCTCATGCCGCTCTCCCGCTGTTCCAAACCATGACCGACGATCGCGTCCGCGAAGTCCGCCGTGTGGTCGAGAATTATGTCGAACCGCACCTCGGGATGCCCTTAAGTGCCGTCAAAGCTGTGAAGTCCGTCAGATTGGACGGCGACACGGCGGTGGCGGAGGTCGAGATCGGCTTCCCGGCCCGCCGTTACGGCCCCGAGCTGGCAGCCACCCTGCAGCAGCTCCTGGCGGCCGCGCCGGGCGCCGGCCCGGCCCGGGTCGAGGTGTCCTGGCGGGTGGCGTCCCAGGCGGTGCAGGGCAGCCTGCAGCGCCTGCCCGGGATCAGCAACGTCGTCGCCGTGGCCTCGGGCAAGGGCGGCGTCGGCAAGTCGACCACCGCGGTCAACCTGGCCCTCGCGCTGGCGCTGGAGGGCGCCAAGGTCGGCCTGCTGGACGCCGACATCTACGGCCCGAGCCAGCCGCGCATGATGGGCCTGCAGGGCCAGCGGCCCGCCACCCGCGACGGGAAGCGGATCGAGCCGCTCGAGGCGCACGGCGTCAAGGTCATGTCGATCGGCTTCCTCATCGAGGAAGAGCAGCCGATGGTGTGGCGCGGTCCGATGGTCACTCAGGCGCTGGTCCAGCTGCTCGGCGACACGAACTGGGGCGAACTCGACTACCTCATCGTCGACATGCCGCCCGGCACCGGCGACATCCAGCTCACGCTGGCCCAGCGCGTCCCGGTGAGCGGCGCCGTGGTCGTGACGACACCGCAGGACATCGCGCTGCTCGACGCCCGCAAGGGCCTGCGCATGTTCCAGAAGGTGTCGATCCCGGTCCTGGGCGTGGTCGAGAACATGAGCACCCACGTCTGCTCGAATTGCGGCCACGAGGAGCCGATCTTCGGCGCCGGTGGCGGCGCACGCATGGCCGAGCAGTACGGGGTGGCACTGCTCGGGGCGCTGCCGCTCGACATCCGCATCCGCGAGGAAACCGACGCCGGACGGCCCACCGTGGTGGCCGACCCCGAAGGCCCGGTCGGTCGCGCCTATCTCGAGACCGCCCGCCGCACCGCGGCACGCCTGTCGCTCGCTTCCGCGACGGCGCCCGCTGCCCCACGCATCACCGTCGAGGACACCTGATCGTGAGCATCAAGTCCGACCGCTGGATCCGCCGCATGGCCGAGCAGCACGGCATGATCGAGCCCTTCGCGCCCGGCCAGGTGCGCGAAGCCAACGGCCAGCGCATCGTGTCGTACGGCACCTCGAGCTACGGCTACGACGTGCGCTGCGCCGCGGAGTTCAAGATCTTCACCAACATCAACTCGACGATCGTCGACCCGAAGGACTTCGACCCGAACTCGTTCGTCGACTTCAGCGGCGAGATCTGCATCATTCCGCCCAACTCGTTCGCGCTGGCGCGCACCGTCGAGTATTTCCGCATCCCGCGCAGCGTGCTCACCGTGTGCCTCGGCAAGTCGACCTACGCGCGCTGCGGCATCATCGTCAACGTCACGCCGCTCGAGCCCGAGTGGGAGGGGCACGTGACCCTCGAGTTCTCGAACACCACGCCGCTGCCTGCCAAGATCTACGCGAACGAGGGCGTCGCGCAGATGCTGTTCTTCGAGTCGGACGAAGTCTGCGACGTGTCGTACGCCGACCGTGGCGGCAAGTACCAGGGGCAGCGGGGCGTGACGCTGCCCAAAGCCTGAAGAAGGGGATAGGGGATGGGGGATAGGGGATAGCCGGAAGGCGGCAACCGAACTAGCCGCGCCACTGCGGACGCAATTCAGCGAATAGTGAAGTCAGCGCGGACCCACTATCCCCCATCCCCTATCCCCCATCCCCTCTGCTGAGCGCTACCAGCTTCATCTGCGTCTCGGCCTTTCCCTTGCGGTACTGGATCGCCTGCACGGGCACGTAACCGAGCGCGGGCGCGTGCCAGACCTTGGTGACGCGCGTCGAGCCGTCGCGCTGGTTGGCCCACACCACGGTTTCGAACCGGCCGAACGGCGTCGTGACCGTCGCCTTGCCTTCGGGCCAGTAGCGGTATTCGCGCAGCTTGCTGCCGGTCAGGATCGGGAACCCCGACGGGGAGCGCCCGGCGAGCAGTTCGTTGATCATGGCCGCCTGCACCGAGGCGGTGTCCTGGGTGCCAGGCTGCACCGCGAGGTCGAAGGGCACGCCCTCCGCTTCGCCTCGCACCCGCCCGGCGGTCCAGTCGAACTTGAAGCGCACGTCCTTGTGCGAGCTGTCGCTGCCGTCGTCGAAGTCGAAGGACAGGGGACGAACGCCCGTCGGCGTGATCTGCATGACGCCGTGCTCGCGCGCATTCGGGCTCACGGCCACGCGCCCGAGCAGGCTCGGGTAGGCCCGCGTTTCGTACAGCCAGTGCCCCGGGAGGTTGGCGCGCGTCAGCGAGTTCTCGATCTGGCCGCCGGCGAGCCCGCGAAACGTCACCTGGTAACGGGCCTTGTAAGGCTCCAGCTGCGTTTCCTGGCCGCGCGACACGGGCATGGCGAGCGCGACGGTTGCGCCCGCCAGCAGGGCGGCCCAGCTGCGGACCCGTCGGCGCGCGGGCGACCGGTCAGCCATGCGGCACCGCCCGCGCTTCGCGCACCAGCGGGGTGTCCAGGCGGTGCCCGTCGAGGAAAACGCAGCCGTCGCGCAGGCGCAGCCGGCCCGCGGCGAACCAGCCGATGCACTCGGGATAGATCAGGTGTTCCTGCGCCAGCACGCGTGCTGCCAAGGTGGCCTCGTCGTCGCCGTCCCGCACGGGGACCCGTGCCTGTAGGACCACCGGTCCGCCGTCGAGTTCGCCGGTGACGAAGTGGACGCTCGCGCCGTGCTCGCGATCGCCGGCCTCGAGCGCGCGGCGGTGCGTGTGCAGGCCGCGGTACTTCGGCAGCAGCGAGGGGTGGATGTTGACGAGGCGGCCGGCAAAGCGCTCGACGAACGCGTCGCCGAGGATGCGCATGAAGCCCGCGAGCACGACCAGCCCGGGCGCATAGCTCGCCACGGTGTCGGCGAGCGCCCGGTCGAAGGCCGCGCGGTCGGGGTAGTCGCGTGGCGCCAGCGCAGCGGTGGGGATGCCCTGTGCCGCAGCCCACGCGAGCCCCTTGGCCTCCGGCTTGTCGCTGATCACCGCACGGATGTCGACGGGCAGCGTGCCGTCCGCCGCCCGGTCGGCGATTGCCCGCAGGTTGCTGCCGGTACCCGAGATCAGTACGACGATCGGCAGCGTCGCGGCCGCGTCGCTCATGTCATGGTCATTCGATGACGGCACCGCGCGAACCCGTGCGTACCTCGCCCACGATGCTCGCCTGCTCGCCGCAGCGCCGCAGGATCGCAAGGGCGCGCTCGGCGTCGGCGGCGGGCACGGTGATCGTCATGCCGAGTCCGCAGTTGAACGTGCGGTGCATCTCGTCGCGCTCGATGCGGCCGACCTTCTGCAGCCAGTCGAACACCGCCAGGCGCGGCCAGAGCCGTTCCTCGATGACCGCCTCGAGTCCGTCCGGCAGCGTTCGCGGGATGTTGCCCGTCGGGCCGCCGCCGGTGATGTGCGCCACGCCGTGCACCGGCACCTCGGCCATGAGCGCGAGCACGGACTTCACGTAGATGCGCGTGGGGGCGAGCAGCAGGTCGTACAGCGGCCGGCCGTCGAGTTGCGTCCCGGGCGTGGCGCCGCCCATCACGAGCAGCTTGCGGATCAGCGAGTAACCGTTGGAGTGCGGGCCGGAGGAGGCGAGGCCGATGATCGCATCGCCGGCGCGCGTCCGGCTGCCGTCGATGATCCGGTCCTTCTCGACGAGGCCGACGCAGAATCCTGCGAGGTCGTAGTCGTCGCCCTCGTACATGCCGGGCATCTCGGCGGTCTCGCCACCGACGAGGGCGCAACCGGCCTGCAGGCAGCCTTCGACGATGCCCTTGATGACCCGCTCGGCCACGTCCACCTGCAGGCGTCCCGTGGCGTAGTAGTCGAGGAAGAAGAGTGGCTCGGCGCCCTGCACCACCACGTCGTTCGCGCACATGGCGACGAGGTCGATGCCGATGGTGTCGTGGCGGCCGGTCTCGATGGCGAGCCTGAGCTTGGTGCCGACGCCGTCGGTGCCCGACACCATTACCGGCTGCCGGTAACGATGCAGCGGCACCTCGACCAGCGCGCCGAAGCCGCCCAGCCCGCCGAGCACCTCCGGCCGCATGGAGCGCTTCACGGCGGGCTTGATCCGCTCGACGAGTTCGTCACCCGCGTCGATGTCCACGCCGGCATCGCGATAGGTGGTGGGTCGGTGGTCAGGCATGGTCGTCTCCCGTGGGCAGGCGGCCCCGGGTCCAGAGGCGAGGCTGTGGTATTTTACACAGGCGCCTGCGGCGCCGAATGCTTTCCCCATCCATGCGCACCTTCATCCGCATCGTCCGCCAGGCAGGGCAGGCCCGCGCAGCGGCGCTCGCCTGCATGCTGGCCTGTACCGCGCCCGTGGCGGCGCTGGCCGCTGTTCCGCTGTACGAAGTCATCGTGCCGCTCGCGGGTGTCACGGCCGAGGACCGGGCTGCAGGCATGGTCGACGCGCTGCGGGCCGCGGCGGTCAAGGCCTCCGGGCGGCGCGAGGCCGCGGACAACCCTGCGATCGCCGGTGCGAACCCTGAGACGTACGTGCAGCGGTATTCGACCACGGCGGACAGGATGCTCAAGGTGGGATTCGACGGCGGCGCCATCGAGCAGCTGCTGCAGCGGGCCGGCCTGCCGCTGTGGCCGGCCGAGCGGCCGCTCGTCGTCATCGACGCGCCGGTGACGGATCATGCCGCGGTGGAGAGCGTGGCGCAGTTGCGGGGTGTGCCGGTCGAGTGGGCCACGGGCATGTCGCCGCAGCCGTCCCGCGGCCGCGCCGTGCTCACCGGCGTACCAAGCGGCAGCGAGTTCGCCTGGACGTTCGCCCACGACGGCCGCACGGCGGGCATGCGCGGGTCGGCGGAGGACGCGGTCCACTTCGCCTCGGACACACTGGCGGCACGGTACGCGCCCGCATCGACGCGTTCGACCAGCAGCCTGACCCTGCGGGTGGACGGCATGGACGACCTCGCGGCCTACGCGGGCCTGCTCGCGTACCTGCGCGCGCTGAGCCTGGTGCGCGGCGTAGAGGTGGACTCGCTCGACGGCACCGTGATCACGCTGCGCCTGCTGGTGCGGGGCGACCGCGACCTGCTGGGCCGGATCGCAGCGCTCGACGGGCGGCTGCAGCCGGTTGCTCCCGGTGCCGGGGACGCAGCGCCGGTCGTGGATTTCGTGTACTCGCTATGAGCCTGAGGTTCCTGCCCAACCTGCTCTGCATCCTGCGGATCTTGCTCGTGTATCCGGTCGCGATGTGGATCCTGCAAGGCCAATACCCGCAGGTGCTGCTGCTGTTCGCCTTTGCGGCGTTCACCGACGCGCTCGACGGCTACCTGGCCAAGCGCTTCGGCTGGTTCAGCGAGCTCGGCAAGGTGCTCGATCCGCTCGCGGACAAGCTGCTGCTCGTCACGGTGTTCATCTGCCTCAGCCTCGCCGGACTCGCGCCGTTGTGGATCGCGGGACTGGTGCTGTTCCGCGACCTCGTGATCTTCTTCGGCGCGCTCACCTTCAAGTGGCTGTTCGGTCCGCTGCGCGGCCAACCGACGGCGGTGAGCAAGTTCAACACCCTGTGCCAGATCCTGTTCTGCCTCGCCGTGGTGGCGAACGCCGCCTTCGGCTGGCCCGGGGACCCGGCCGTGATCGCGCTCGGCGCGCTGGTCGTGGTGTCCACGGCCGTGAGCGGCATCGACTACGTGTTGATCTACACGCGGCGCGCCTCGGCGGTGACGCGCGAGCGGGCAACCGCGGCAGGCTGAACCGATGCAGCAGTTGCCCCTGCGCGTGCGACTCGGCGAAGCGGCACGATTCGATGGTTTCGTCGCCGGCTCCAACTCGGAGGTCGTGAACCAGTTGACCGGGGTGTCACCGCCGCGCGTGCTGTGGCTGTGGGGGCGGGCCGGCGCCGGCAAGACCCATCTGCTGCAGGCGGCGTGCGCCGCGGTGAGTGCCGCGGGCGGTGCGGCCACGTACCTGGATCTCGCGGCCGGCGGCGAACCGGCCCTGCTCGACGGCTGCGAGACCCTCGACCTCGT
>Ga0316626_10000469_pt1 | contig 15654 bp, 17 predicted proteins | sample OWC_Aug_T1_C1_D5_FD_207656 | JGI IMG/M metagenome (GOLD analysis project Ga0316626, IMG submission 207656) | Wetland soil microbial communities from Old Woman Creek delta, Ohio, United States - OWC_Aug_T1_C1_D5_A | ecosystem: Environmental > Terrestrial > Soil > Wetlands | place: USA: Ohio...
TAATGACAACTTCTACACCATCCAGTGATGTCTGATCCCAAGCACCACCCCCTGGCTTAGCGGTTTGACGTTCCCAGAGAAACGAGTAACTAGAACCCGGACTTTGATCAGAGCCAACGGAGTCTGTGCTGTTGTATCTTGTTCCAAGAGCAATCTGTTCTGTTGTTGAAGCTCTCTGAACACTTGCTATTGGAATAATAGCTAGTATCTCCTCGTTAGCCCCCAGCGTAATACTGCTCATCAGATAACTGTCAAGCTCGTCTGCCGTATAATTACTAACATAGTCTGTAGTAACGGGAGGAACTTCATCAACCAATGCATAGTTATCAGTAGAGTTTCCGTCAGAGCCATCCCACTGAGAGTAATTGCCATTGCCATTAGGAGATATATAGTAGAATCTCTTTATAGGAACGACAGCAGCAGCAGATTCGCTAGTGGTATCGTCTACATAGCAATCGTCAAAATAAGTTGGATAAGCGAAAGTACCAGTACCAGCTGTCGAGCCAAATCCAACTTTGGCAATATCTGTACTTCCTGTATTTCCTGAGTAGCTTAAAACAGAAGTACCATCTCTATATACCTCAACCCATCCAACAGTTGCATCTATCTTTATATCGACTGCCCAGTGTTGCCAGACCTCGGGTGTGATAACAGGAGAAGATGTTGTTGCTACATTGCTACCTGCTATATCAATTATGACATTTCCAGCACTTGTATATTCTATTTCCACAAGTTTTGTATTACTGGCCGATCTTATGACGAAAAAGCCCAAATTATAAGCTCCAAAAACTTCAGCAAAGCATGCAACCCTAATTTGCTTTGTGGCAGAAATTGTTTTACTGCCATAACATGCATCATATGGTCGGTTCCTTATACAATATGTTCCAGTCTTAGGACTTGTGGTAATCTCAACTCCACCGTTGGTATAGACTACTTCAGTGAACTCGTTCAAATTACCAACTTCAAAACCAGCTTGCCACCTACGTGTTATTGTCATACGACCTCCACTGATAGCCACTTAGTGCTATCCCATTCGTCCTCGTTATCTCCAGTAAAATCATCTGTAAAGGGCCAAGGCCCACCGCCATTAGTAAAGGCAGGATGATAGTCTGTTGGATTGGTGCTATACCCTTCCACATAAGCATGTACATAACTTGGTTCACTAAACATGTATGCATGTTGGCTAGTTGTTGTATCCCAGCCACTGCGTGTCCATGCTGGAACACTGGATACCTCACTACCAGTGCCAGCCATAAAAGCTGGCAATGAGTCACTTGCATCATAAGATAATAATTCCGTGTATGCACTCTGATTACTCTTTACTGATGTACCTGGCCTGCAATCAACCATGATGACCACAGAACTCATGCGTGTTTTGTTAACTGTGCTTCCTTCAACTGCTCCAGCCTGTATTGCGTTTACTCCAGCTGGCGTCCATGGCAAACTAGTTGCAGGATCTAGACTCTTGACATAGTATTTATAAACAACACTAGACGGAGAACTATAACCAAGAGTGGGATCTGTTGGGTCATCTACATTTGTTGTTCCTGAACGTATTCTTGTTGCATATAAACCATTAGCACTTTCGTCTCTTAGAAAACCACCAATGTACTTGATAGCATTGATACCATAGCCTAGTCTGCCAACATCTGCCATACTCTTAAAGTTGGCTGTATAGGCATCTCCAACCGTCAGAGTTGATACAACATAATCGGCTGTGCTAAATGGAATCTCGTTTACTCGATCCCATCTATCGGCACCACCGCCAGACCATGCTATGTAATCGCCATCGCTATCAGCTTGTAAAGGTACACACCCTCCTTCTCCAACCCACCAGTTTGATAGTATTAGATCATCAAAATAATAGAGTATCTGCTGGCTGTTTTTGTTAATTGCCTTGCCAAGAGAAATTGTATGGTTGTTATAAGTTCCATTATTAAGTGTTCCAGATAACTCTGTTGCTCCATCTATCCTTAGCTCGTAATTAGCAGCAGTTCCTGTTCCTAAGCCTATCTCAATGCGATACCACGTAGCTAGCTCAAGAGTAGTTGTTCCCGTGGACTTCAGGGTGTCGTTTTTGTCATAAAATGATAATGTGTGATCTGAGTTTACTCGGACATGACTTGTGTAACTATTGTCGGAATTGATGAAATAACATATTGGCTCACTTGCTGTCTCGGGGAACATGTCTATCCGAATGTAGAATCTATAATAGGCGGTTGCCACACTCATTGATCCAAAGTTCCAATAGCCCAATCTTGTTCCATCTGTTGGATTGGTTACTAGGGCGTACTCTCCTGTTCTCTTTACCGTTGACTGAACATCCTTGTCCCAGGCTGTATAGTCTCTCTCTAAGAACTCATCACCAGTCTCAAAACCACAGAAGTCATAAACTGTAATTGTTGGAGTTACACCCAGTGTAAAAGCTGTTTTGGAACTTCGGCTTGGTATACCTTCAAGATAAGAAGACCTGCTATCCTTGGCGTCCCAACCACTACGTGTCCAGGCATGTATTAATGTTAAGGTACTGGCCTTGCCCCAAAGAAACGCATTAATATGTCCAATGAAAGGCTTGCCCTCAAGATAACCACTTTGACTTCCCGTGGCATCCCAACCACTTCGTAGCCAAGCATCTACATGAGATATACCTATAGCCTTACCTGCTATAAAAGCTGGACCCGAGCTTCTACTAGGCTTGCCCTCCATATAAGCATGTGCATGTGTATTTGCGTCATCTGGTATTGGTGCATCTACTCCAAGACCCGCCGAGAAGTAGTCTATATATTCTCCAGCAGCTTGATACTCGCCAACGGCTACCCAGCCAGCTTGGTTGATGTTGCTATTAGTTGCCTCGTATGTCCAAGTACCAGGCTCGGAACTAGCTAGACCAGACCAGAGTTTATACTTGATGCTAGTGCCAACTGTTCTAAATCTTATCCAGTACCACTTCCCCGTGGTCATGGAAATAGACTGTGTGTTTACAGTGTAGAAAGTGGCATTATTGTAGTAGCCCAAAACAACCGAGCTAATACCACTAGCATAGACCATCCAGCCTGTTTCAGTTGTACTTGTCCCGCTACCTCTTGTGAGAACTCTCCACAAGTCACCACTGGTGCCATTGAACTTGAATCTGACAACGATTTCTACATCAGTGGGTGTACCAACATTGTTCCAGGAAAGACCATAGCGCTGAGAACTGCTGATAACGTAGAGTTGCTTTCCACCAAAGTCACCACCAGACTTTACCGTTGAGGAACCACTGGTTGTGTGCCATTGCTCAGTCCAATCGCTGGGCTGTGCTTCTAGTGTATATTCCGAGAAGTCAGTTATGAAAGTCTGACAGCCAGTAAGGTAAGCGGCTTTAGTTGAACTACTAAGCTGAGAACCAGTTATATAGGCGGGAGCATCGGAACTGGCTGATTCTGGTGCTGTGCCTGTCCAAGCGGAAACACTGGACTTTGCTGATTCGTTGCCAACTATATAACCATTAGCTGATGACTTATCGGAGAGACTACCAGCAAGATAAACCTCTCCACTGGTGGAGGCTGTATCTTGTCCAGTAGTAAATGCCAGTATACTTTCCGAAGACTCTGCTCCTTGACAGATGAAAGCACTTATAAAGGACGAAACAATGTCCTGACCAGTTAGGTAAGAATATTCACTTGAGCTGGTTTCTTCACCACCACAGAGATAGCCTAGTATGTTATCTAAGGTATTCTGTGAACCAGAAAGAAAGGCTAAAGCTGAATCCGTTGTATTGACACCACCAGAAGTATATGCAGTTCCACTATCCAGTACGTCTGACGAACCATAAAGATATGCGTTAGAGAAAGAACTATCAGTTGCTGTAGCCTGAGTATATGCAGGAGTATCACTCGTTACCAAAGTTGCGGTTTCAGTCTCTACATAAGCGCCTATTTGATTTACACTTAAAACTGATTGCTCAGCCTCAACGTATATACCAGTCTGGCAGACATCAACGCGAGTATTGCTACTACCCTCTGTATAGCCCGAGACTGCTTCACTAGCAAAATCTTCTCCACAAAGATAGACTGGTGCATCGCCAGTAACCAGTTCGTTACCCACCAGGTACACTGGTTGATTGTCTTTTTCTGCTACCACACCTCCAAGATAGCCATCCTGATGTGATCGTATAAGACCTGTGGTATAAGCAGACTTATTATCTTTTACGGATGCTCCACCCTTGATATAGGCGTCAGTGTTTGCTGTTATTGGAGTGGGTACCTGAAACTCAAGACAAGCCACATATGCACGTCTAGTGCCAGTACCACTGAAATAGGTCTGTACTAGATAGGCCTTTAGCGCAGAGTAATCTGCAATGCTATCGGCTTCGGAGCCAGTTAGGGTATATGTATAAGTGTTATAAGAAGTTGTTAGAGTTGGTGTCCACGATGCTCTGAGAGTATTACCTGTACCTTCGCGCAACTCTATCGTTAGAGTTATGCCAGAAGTAGCATAGGCACGGATCCTTAGTATGTGATTGTCGCTGCATTGTGGATCGGTTACTGAAGATAAACCAAGCTGGCAAGTGCTGCTTGCTTTGCTTGGTCCCTGGATATATTCGGATTCGCTATAGAACGTCTCATTAATCTTAGAGTAAAGAGGCGTTGTGGTCCATGAGCCAGCCGATATATCAGACGCGGGTCTTGAGTACGTTGCCACTCTTGTGATCCTTAAGTAGCTTGTCTATAACCTTCTTGTTATACTTTGCATCTCCAGGCAATACCAAACCCGTTTGTCTATACTTCTTTTGTTTCTTTATTCTTTTGTTAAGGTCCAGTGGGCCGTATACATGGTCATTGATTTCTAGGGTGTCATTGATGCCTACCCACTTATTCCCCATCCATAGGTAGTATTCATATTCAGATAATATCTGTTCTTTCCCACTTTCGTCATATTGCAAGATAGCAACAACTGGTCTATATGGAAGCCTAAATCCAAGTACCCTGGCAACTCGATTCCCCCTAAGATGTTCATCAAGCCAGTCACTTCTTCCATGCACTTTTTCTCCAGTAAATACTTTGCCATTCTTGTAATATATACGAAACATACCTACTCCTGGCTAGGAACTGGGCGCCACACTCTTTTCCATCGTGAGCTTTCTTGAAAATACGCCATCTTTGTCTCTAGCTTCTTACTATCAACCAACATGGATAACCTATGATAAAGTCCATTCCTGCTCATTGTGTTGAACTCTGCCATGCTATCTCTTATTTGCTCTAGTGTGTACCAACCTTCTGATCTTGCTGAATCTCCAACTACAATTGACACAATTTCTTCTAAATCATCCTTCATAACCAGTGACTCCAATCAGTTAGGGGCGCAGGTCCAAAGATATAGGGTGCGCCGTTTTTTAGCATTACGAATCCTGTTTTACTCGAGGGTTTAGTATCATCAATTAGTGCCATGTAGGGGATGAGATTTGGGTTTGCTAATGAGCCTCCATTTACTACTACATAGTTTCCGCTCTTGTCCATTGTCATGCCGATATGGTGTTCGTGGAAAGCAATCACGTTCTGCTTTCTTATCAGGGCTATATCACCAGCGACTGATAGGGGATTTTGCCTATAACGTCCTGGGTGAGTAACACGCCACTCTCCACCTGGTGTGGTAATTACACAGAACGAGAAAGCAGACATCTTTACTCGGTCTGGATTGCTAACTATGAGACTTAGAATGTCAGCTGTGTCAAATGCACCAGCCGTAAAACGCTGCAATCGTCTTTCGTGATTGCCCACAATAAGTCTTATCTCTTCAAAGGTCTTCATCCACTCAGTAATTAGTGCTCTAGTTGCATCTCGCTCCTGTGCCCAACTTGGCATCTCCATTACAGGAGTATAGAAGCTAAATGCATCTGCATTAAAGAGATCGCCAGCAATAATCAGCTTTCGTGGTTTCTTCAGGTACTTTACAGCAATCTTGGCTACAAGAGACGCAAACTCCCAGTTGGTTGTTGGTGAGTGTATATCTCCAACAACCATATAGTCTCCTTGAAGCAACCAGGGCTTGCCCATATGCAGAATATGTTCGGGGAGCTCATAAATGGGTGGGTCTTTCTCCATTAGAGCTGCCTGTATTTTCTCTAATTCATTCACTATTATTCTCCGCCTTGTCTGGACTTAAAGGTTTATCCCTGCTGAGGTTCTTCGCCTGGGCAGGGATTATCGGGCCAGAATACCAGATTGGTTACTGGCAAGGCCGTATTGGATTTGAAAGGTTCTACTTAAACAAATAATGTGTCAGTATGAAGATTATTATCGCCACCATAGTTGGCGCAAAGAACTTCTCGAGCAAGTAAGGCCATCTCACAACGGAGTCGTCTTTTGCCTTGTCATCAACGACTTTGTTCCTTGATGCTAAATCACTGATTTGGGCAGCAACATGGGCTAGATCGTTTGTAATTAGTTTCTCCAATGTTTCTATGCGCGCCACTACGCCAGGATTGCCGTTACTGCCTCTAAGTGTTCTATGACACTCTGCTGACATCTCCTTGATTTCCATTACTTGTCTCAATATTTCTTCGTTAGAGACCCTGTTCGGTACCTTTGGTTCTGTCATGGGCATCCCTCAATGTAGTGTGCACCCTCATCTCTGAAAGTGGCCTTATATCTTGACGTACTTCTCCATTATCATTTAGCCACGTCATAAAGACTACATCATTTAGGATAGAACCGATACCCTGTATCCGAACCTCAGTATCTCTGAACATTACCCGTAAGGACTCATAGGCCATGCAGTATCCCTCGATCTTCTTGTGATGATCGCACAGAACAGTTGTTCCGTTTCTCATCAGGCGCAAGGAAGTAATCTTGAGATTGTTCTTGGCTATATAGTCCAGCAGCTTCTGCCAGGATGACTTCTCGCCCATAACTGGTGGAGACTCAAATACAGTTTCGCCATTGCTTAAACTAGCTATCCAACCGTTCATTTAGTCACCTTTTTCATTTCCATTTCATTGACTCTTTCAAAACCCGCCAATATTAGCAGGTCTTCAAATTTATCCGTGTAGTCAAAGTGCATTGGGTAAATATCCTGCTGTTTGAAGTTAGCTGTGTAGATCAAGCGACCATCTGGCTTTAGTTTCGCCCAGGCCGCATTGATTGTCTTCTCCAGAATATCCCATGGCATATGCTCAAATGTCTCAAAAGATATTACATAATCAAGGTGTTCGTCAGGCGTCTTTTCGGTCCAAGTATCATCAATTATTGAGATCTGGCCTACTGCACCAAGAACGTCTTCTGTCATTTCTTGATAGCGCACATCCATGAAGTCTCTGAGTGTTTGATTTACTTCACAAGCGAGTACGTTGCAGCCCTGAATCCAAAGCTGTAGAGCTACCGTACCAATACCAGCGCCAATCTCTAATACGTTAGAGTCTTTGATTGGAGTTAACGTGCGCCGTAAGGTATTGAATGGCATCAGGAAGTTCCAGTGAAGAAGTTCCATTACATAGGTTTTCCCTACTTCTGGATCGCGATAAAAGCTATCTACTTCTTCCGCGGAAGGCGTCCTGTCTCCAAATCGCTCTTTCCAAACATCACCGCCCATAGATGGAGTGCCTGCCGATATTAGCTCGGCAGCCTCTTCTGGAGTGCAGCCAAAGGTCTTTGACCACCATCTTGCAGCCATACCCTTGGTATAAGCTGTAAGATTGATACCTCGATTGGTGTAATTCATTCTGAATTGAGCTTGTCCCATTGGGACCCAATGAAAATGACCGCAAACCGTTGATAGATCGCAATACACAGGTATCTGATAGATTTCCTTAGCTTCTTTACAGAACATAAGGTCTTCGGAGTTCCCACCCACACGATACTCAAACCATGGTGGTGGCATTTCCTCAAATACCGAACGATGTATAACGATACAGCCAGTACCTATTGCATCACACTCTGATAGTGGATCGGTGGATGGATCTTCAATGATAAAGCCCCCATCACGCATCGGAACACCCTGTCCTTCAAGAAAGTCGTAAACCAAGTCTCGTCTGGGTGCCCATGTGAATGTTTCTCTATCATACCTATCTTTCCTGGTGCCTATAAAGTCAAAGACAAAAGGATCATGTGATTGTCCACGATGAAAGTAGAGTGCCCCAACAATGGGTTTGTTCCACTTGGCTAGCTGAATAGGCGCGGCTATAGGATGCTCCATATCACTATCCATCATAAAGAGCCACTCCGGCTTTTTATCGTGATGTAGGAACGCATCCACAATCTGATCGCGGTTGCGATCAACGCGGTGTCCCTCGGATTGAAAGAATCCACAAGAACGCTGTGACTCAGCCAAATGAGATAATATAGCATCTCGATTATCTACAAACTGGTTCAGGTACAAGCGTTCTCTAGGAATACCGACGTATATTAGTCCATTTCCATGTCCTACTGCATCTAAGTCGATCATATTGACCGCCTAGGAGTAGGTAAGAGCAATACCGAAATCAAACTCGGTCTTTGAACCAACAGATTCGGGACGAGCAGTTACAGCAATGTAGTAAGTGTGTTCAGTAGCAGCTGATTGGTCGCTTAGTGAAAGACGTTCTCCGGTATTGTCACCACCAATGCTGCCACTATCATCATTGATCTGCGTCCAGGATGATGCGGCAACCTGACCCTCAACAGCATAAGCCTCAATACCAACAGCTTCAGTTGTTTCGGTTGTGCCATTGAAAGAGTAAAAGCGAGCATTACTGCATGCAACAGAAGATGCATCCGTGAACAGGATTTGCAAAGTACACTCTGTTGCGGCAAGGTTCGCATTACTGATGGTCTCGGTTGTTCCACCGTTCAGCTTAAACTCAGTGCTGGAGACATACTCAAGATTTGGCACATGAGTTGTTCCACATGCATCTGTGCCAGGATCGCCAGTTCCCAGATGGCAACCACTGTTCCAGTTACCAACGGTGATTGGTACAGTCAAGTCCGTTGCTGAGCCAGAAAAGACGATTGTGTTAGTGCTTACACTTTTCCAGCCAGGTGTGTCCGAATAAACTTTCCAAGTAAACGTAGCCATAATTAAGCCTCCTAAGATGCTGTTCCAGAAAGGTATGCTTCAAAGCCAGAGTTTCTTGATCGTCTTGCAAATGACTTGAAAATCTGGACTTTTCCACTCATTACTATTCCTGCATATCCATTTTCGTCTACTAAATGTAATTGGTGTCTGAATGTCCCATTAAAGCTGAATGTGTCACCAGGCAATAGATGAATAACGCATTTACCCGTTCCGGTTATCTCAATCTCAATAGCACCTACTGATGTCTTCTGAAATAACGTGTATGGGTTCTTTGCGTCATCATATATTAGAGCATAGGTGAGTTCCGAGTTTGCCAGATCCTTCAATTGACCATCCTGGTCATAGATCGTCACTTCAATATCTTTTGTGTCACCCGCATAAAAGTCTTCTGTTATATCTTGGCGCTCATATGTCATTTAGCACCGCCTTTGCTTACACCGGGTGTAACTTTTGCCTTGGGCTTAGGCTTAGACTGACCCGGCTGAGCTGGTCTATTGGCAAAGGCTTTTGCTTGAACATCAGCAGCTTTTATCTGGTTCTCGCCCTGTACTTCAGTCTGCTCAAGGTCTGATTCGGCTTGAGCCTCCTGTAGTGTGAGTTCCTGTTCAGCAGTTGCTTTCAGCTTAGCCTCTTCCAAGTCTTCAACCCACTTGAGCATACGAGCACGCTCTTCTGGGATGTCCTCAACGTCACCAGCAAGTTCTAGTAAGTGCTCTGGTGAACCAATATAATTGGCAGCTCGCTGTGCCCATTCCTGAACATCAGCTTCACGATCACGAGGCAGTAGAGGTGCCCATACCTGCTTCATTCTCAAGTTGATATGCGTTTCAGTGATTTCCTGCAACTTCTTGATATACAGCATACGTAGAATGACAGGTTGGAAAACGTCTAGCCCTGCTGTCCAAAAATACCGCTCCGTTGAGGCATGGGAACCGAGGGGCCAGAAACGCATAGCAAGTGTCATCCCAGATCTCTGGCTACCCTCATCTTCCCCGTAAGCTACTGGCGAGACAAGCGAATCTCGCAGGTACTGCTGCCATATTGAGCTGATCAGATCGTGCATGGCAGCAGACGCCCTTTGCTGGCGAACCTCAAACATATCAGGGGGTCTTTCGTTACCAGTAATCCCCTGAGTTTGCCCTAAATCAATAACCTCGAGCCAGGAAGTGACTTTCTTCGTCTGTGCAGAACCAGCTACATCCCTTATTGCCACTATGGGATGAGCATCATCATTGGTGGCATCCCCATAGTCACCATAGCGTAGATTAAGCTCTTTGATGTAGCCCTTTAGATGATCAAATGCGTTGGTACCAAGAAAGTCAAGGTCGCGAATATGCGGTATGTATACGATGGGGATAACGCCATAAGGATTCTTGCCGCTAAGCGGATATTCTACGCCACGGACTGTCTTAACGACCTGTTTATTATTGATGCGGCATGTGTACTTTTCGCGTGTCCACCATTCGGTGTACCAAAGCTCTTCTCCAGAACTCGGCTCATACCCCCATCGTATCGCTTCCTTCTCGTCAATCTGCCTTACTATCCAACATTCCGCTAATCTAAAGAAATCACTTCCATCAGGAATACCGACAAAGGTTTTTGGGTTTGGCGCTTCTATGCGTATTGGGACTTGACGCCATCCCCCGTATTGGTCCCATTCCCACGGAATGTAGGTAGCCTTAAAAACACAGCCACCATATATCTGGGAAATGAATGAGTTGCGGATCATCAACTCGCGACCGTTATTCTCCCACCAGAGCAGGTTCAGCACATCTTCAGTATGTTGAGTAATCTTCTTCCATTCCTGAGTATCTTCTTCTGTGCCAGACTCGGGTGGTATCATTTTGGTCACTACAAGGGGGCGTCCGTCATTCTCTACTTCACCAAACACTGAATATGCATGTTTTTGGACAGTTGCCTTGATTGGGTTGATCCGCATTGGATAAAGGTCTGCGGCTTTGCCAGACTGGGCTTGTGGCTGATCTTCTAACGCCTCGCCCTTATACCAACGTTCAGCTTCCGTGTATTTGGTTAGTTGCGTCTCATAATCATTATATGGAAAATCCTCCAAGTCCTGGAGTGAGAACCTACCTGTTGTTACGGGATATATAAAGTTTCTTGCGCTAGTTAGCATGGTCACTCCACAAAAAAGAAACAGCTATAGACGGCTATGCTTTCTGCATGTCACATCTATAACTGCATCTAAGCATATTATACATTGGACAGAATATTACGACAAGCATTTATCTACCTCTGAAGTTTCTTTTAGTACGGTACGAACTGCGTTTTAGCATGGGCTCTGGGAGATCGTTTTTGTCTTGCTTGATCAAGACTTCTTCTATATCCCTGAGCTTCATCATTAGGTATCTTGTTGCCTTGAGACATAAGCTCCAAAGGATCGACATGAAAGTATCCTCTAATTGCGTGTGCAGACATAGCTAACATAGCAACAATATCTTGGGCAATCCTCTTGTCCCGCTCTGGATCATAGTTTGCCAGCTGCGCCCTGATACCTGAAATCTCTCGCGGCCACTTGAATAACCTGTTTTCAACAAACAGTCTCGCAGCCTGTAGATACTCCATCTTGTGAGCGCCAGAGAAGTCCAATCCACCAATACCCCTGGTGAAGCCAAGTGGGTTCTCAAAACCAACATAGGAGTATGAAACCCCCTCTGATGGAATACCGCCCTGGCTGGCTAGATCAGCCGAGATTTCACCACTAAAGCGCTGAGCAAACAGATGCTCGTTAATCAACTGAGCTGTACTCTTCTGGGGACCCGTACTGTCCACAAATATCTTCAATGGACGATAGACATCTGCCAGATCAAACATTGCATTGATAAAGGGTTGGATTTTGCCATTCCCGTTCCCCCAGATGAAAGCGACAAGCTCTGCTGGTAATCTCGGGAAGTTAGTTACTCTCCATGTTCCTAATACAAATGCATTTCGTCTGGGAGGTGCATCTGTTCCAGGGTCTCCCACGAGCATGTATAGTTCTCCTGGTACAGCAGGGATACGATAATGCACAATGTTAGCGCCACGAGCTTTTTCAAGCACATATCCTGGTTCTCCCTTAATAACCTTATCAGTAACAATCTCAATAATGTTCGGATCCTCGCATGCCTGTACAGCAGCCTTCTGAAAGAACACAGACTTACCTTCTGGTCTTGTTCCCTCAAGAAAACGGTCTCTATCTGCCTCTGGGATACGGGATAGCATCCGAGCATATTGCTTGGGAGTAACATTCCTATTCTGTCTAGTAGCAACCATCAAACTCAAGAAGTTCTCTGGGTCCGCTACGGCATTATCAAAGTAGTACCACAGATGAAAGTTATCCCACGAGTTGGATGTCATCGAGAACCTGCCAAGACGCTCACGACCACGCACAATACCACGCATACGACTACCAACGTTGATGATGATCTCTTCAAGATTATCCAGTAGTCCCGCCTCATCAACGTTAATCCAATCCCCCTCCCAGGATAGAATACCAGTAGCATCACGGTCAACACTCATAAACTCAAGTGATGACTCGTAGAGCACTTTACCTATCTTGAACCTTATAACTATCTTTGCGTGGGGCTTACGTGGTTTCTCCCAAATCAAATCGTCAAAACGTGTGTTTCGGGCATTGAGCAGTATCAGGTCATACATCTGCTTGGCTTGCCACTGCTTCTGAGCAACATTGAGAAACTTGAAGTCAGTAGCCAAGCACGACCACACACAAGCACTGATACCAATCCCAAGTGTCTTTCCAGTACCAAAACCACCTATTACGGTGATGTCAGTCTGTGCAGCTTTATGGACTATCTCCTGCCACTTCCCATCTTCATCAAAGTTCTCGTCAAATCTCCACCCTTTAGTTTCCCCGTGTGGTCTGAAGAAGTAGTCCGTAAAGATATTGGGATCACTCTGAGCTGCTTTGAGGATCTCGACTTCTGCTGGATTAAGCGATGTCTCTGTTCTCATCTTATCCGATGAAACTGTAGATTTCTCTTAAATACTTCTGCTGCTGATTTGGCTTTTTGTAGGTCTATCATTATGGGCTGGTTCAGGTTGTACTTTCTCTCTACTTCTAACACTTCTGGGGTGCACTCAAACAACCACATCAAATAGCTCTGACCACGTTCATCTTGCTCGCACTTGACCTCCAGAAGCTTGGCATCAAGAGAAACCAATCCCAATATCAACCAGTAATCCTTTGACTTGAATACTCCGTCTTTGTCAACCATGAGTTATACCCTTTGCCGAGCTTGACCCATAAAGCTCATCAAACGCACCCTTGGGGGCAAACTTTATGTCATCATCAGACGGCCTAAGAACTTGATAAGTAATACCGTTGTTGGCAGCAAGCCACCCCGGTTTCTTCTGCTCCAACCACATTGCATATAAACTTTCCCAATCTGGATGGGATTTGTCAATGACAGCACTCATATACTCCTCCAGTCTATTTCAGATTGTGGAATCATGTGCATGTGCATGTAACTGGGGAAGTTCGCGCCGTGAAACCCCGCCGCAGTATAGTATACACTAATAAACGCAGAAAAGAGCCGTTTATTACTGTCATCTAATCAATTTTTGCACTTTTAGGGAATATTGGCTGTTTTAGCGTAATCTTGTACTACCCACTCGCCCTTTATAGCAGCTAAGTAGCATCTGGTACACAATACCCTGAAGTCGTTGTCATCATGGCGTTCATCATTCACGTCGTACACCATATACCCCATAGCCCAACCAATAGGAAGCTCATAAGCATAATCCTGGAAGTATGCCATGCAGCGATGGGTCTCTACATGCCTATCACCACATATGTCGCACTCATGTGTCACTTCTATATTCAACGGCATAGCAACCTCAACTGTTCCTGTCAAACTTGCTGAATATGGCTAACGTTACCTTCGCACCAAAATATGAGCCACCATATAACACAAACGCCCACCATATAGATAACACAACCGTCCCGTACTCCTTGCTCACTAACGCCGAGAACCAGGGCGCCATAAACGCTATCACACAGGCTAATAACATGAACAGCATAAACCTGTAGTACATAGAGCATCCCCAAACAACAATCTGCTCCATGTGAATGTACATTGCACCCCTATTTTACCCCAGAGTAAGGTTGAGTAGGTAATATATGATGGGGGTGGGGGGAGAAAGTGAACGTGGGTGTGTCGTCACAGACATTACCCCGTACGCCTATCTCCCTACTACCCAGAGGGTGGCCCGGCACGCTGGTCTGTAAGTGTGCGTGTAACTCGGGTGTGGGCCAAAGCCCACGGTACCCCTAGACCCTGGTAGGACGGTCATGCGCCAGGGCGACTGCGCCTTGAGCTCGTTGCGTAATCCCTTAGGGCACTAAGAAGACATGCAAGTTGTCTCGCCTGACAGGTGGCGAATACTACTCAAGGAATGACTAGACCACAGCATTTGTTGCTTGGCTGTTGGCGACTACAGGTGAGAGCCGATCTATGTTAAGACAGCGAGTCGGAAGCAAACCTTTTACCACGTTGGATAACGTGGGAGATTTGGTCAGGAGTGTGACCCCTACCAGATCCACTCGTGGCTGATGCGGTGGCGGGTTGCGTTGGGCTAGGCCCCCCGCAGATCAGCTAATACCCCATAGCACATTAGGCAGTGAAATTCTATGGGACAACGTATGCCCTACCCTATCCTAGTATGGGTCATAATGAGCGGAAGCTCCAAAGAGCTAGGTTATGAGGGATGTAAGTAGCAATGGCATACTAACTCCAATTAGTATGTTAATCTACAAGGCGACTAGTTCTCGCCGCTGCTATCCTTTCGGCAGCATACACACTGACAACAGCAAGGTGCTTATGTAGAGCAAAGCTGACCTGATATAGACAGCTGAGAAGCTGACTACAAGTGTGTCATATCCCCCCCGCTTTTGCGGGCTTATTAGTCTCCAGGGTCTATAGAAAGGATAATATACATGCTTACTCATGCCTACCATGCTGAGGTAGCAGCATGGCTACTCAAGATAGTATGGTCTTTTAATGACCATATCTATCTGGGTGGACTCGTATTTAACACTACCTACAATCCTAATATAGATCTACTTAAATTAAGTTTATATACAGGCAATGCCAAAGTTGTTGATGACTTGCTTGTTGCAGCTAGTGTAGAAGAAGCAAGAAAATTAGTGCTCCATCTTTCTGATGACATCAGGGATTTTGCAATAAAGGATGGCACTGAATTTACTACTGCTAGTAACTGGTAATTAGTTATACCCTGGAGACTCATAAGCTCACAAGAGCTAATTAAACTTGCCCTAATAGGGCTAGAAAGGATCTAAAGTGGCTGATTTACAGTATCATGCCAAACCCAGCAACAGTAAGGGCGGTAGGGTTCCTAATGTAGAATGGGAACAGGTAGTCAATCCCCCTAGTGCTGTCCCTGTAGCAATGGTTAGCTGCGTAAGCTTTCTATTCTGGGCTAGCATTGTTGTTGGTCTCCTTGTCTATGTGCTTTTGCACTAGACAGGTTTTTTAATAATAGCGTTCAACTAGGGATGTGGATAGCAGATAACCACATAATAAACTGCTTAGAAAGGATAATAACGATGAAAGGCAAACCCAAAAGCAAGCGTGGGCGTGATGCTCA
>Ga0316626_10000470_pt1 | contig 15631 bp, 15 predicted proteins | sample OWC_Aug_T1_C1_D5_FD_207656 | JGI IMG/M metagenome (GOLD analysis project Ga0316626, IMG submission 207656) | Wetland soil microbial communities from Old Woman Creek delta, Ohio, United States - OWC_Aug_T1_C1_D5_A | ecosystem: Environmental > Terrestrial > Soil > Wetlands | place: USA: Ohio...
CAGAACCCATGATTAGTCCGGGCTGGGCGTCGCGCCTGGCGCAAACGGGGTCGATCATCGCGAGATCGAATGAAGGTGGAAATCCATGACTGACGAGGCGAAATCCAAACCTGACACCGGTTCGACATCATCCGATGGCTTGGCGCGGTGGACCAATGTAGTGGAAAAGTCCCTCGCCCGGGCGCCCGAGCGCCGGACACGCTTCGAGACCGACTCGGGAATCGAGATCAAGCGCCTCTACGCGGCCGCCGACGCCGCCGGACGCGATCCAGAGAGCGCACTCGGCTACCCGGGAAGCTACCCGTTCACCCGCGGTGTCCAGCCGACGATGTACCGCGGCCGGCTCTGGACGATGCGGCAATACGCCGGTTTCGGAGACGCCGAGGACTCCAATCGCCGTTACCGCTACCTGCTCGATCAGGGCCAGACCGGGCTCTCGGTCGCCTTCGACTTGCCGACCCAGATGGGCCGTGACTCGGACCACCAGCTCGCCGCGGGTGAGGTTGGCCGCGTGGGGGTGGCAATCGACTCGCTCGAGGACATGGAAACCCTCCTTGCCGGGATCCCTCTCGACAGGGTCACGACCTCGATGACGATCAACGCCACGGCCGCGACCCTTCTCTCGCTCTACCTCGTCGTAGCAGAGAAGCAGGAAGTCCCGTGGGCCAAGGTGGGCGGGACGATCCAGAACGACATCCTGAAGGAATACGTGGCGCGCGGCACCTACATTTACCCTCCCGAGCCTTCGCTCCGCATCATCACGGATCTTTTCGCCTTCTGCACCGCCGAGGTGCCGAACTGGAACACGATCTCGATCAGCGGCTACCATATCCGCGAGGCCGGCTCGACGGCGGTCCAGGAAGTCGCCTTCACACTCGCCAACGGGATCGCGTACGTGGAGGCAGCCCTCAAGGCCGGTCTCGACATCGACGCATTCGCGGCGCGCCTCTCCTTCTTCTTCAACGTGCACAACAACTTCTTCGAGGAGATCGCGAAATACCGCGCTGCCCGCCGCCTGTGGGCGGGCATCATGCGCAACCGCTTCAAGGCCAAGCAGGAACGCTCGATGATGCTGCGCTTTCATGCCCAGACGGCAGGCTCGACGCTCACCGCACAGCAGCCCGAGAACAACGTCGTCCGCGTTGCCCTGCAGGCGTTGGCCGCTGTGCTCGGCGGTGTCCAATCGCTGCACACGAACTCGAAGGACGAGGCGCTGGCGCTGCCTACCGAGGAGTCGGTGCGGCTCGCCCTGCGCACCCAGCAGGTCATCGCCCACGAAACCGGGGTAACCGACACGATCGACGCGCTCGGGGGTTCGTACTTCGTCGAGCGGCTGACCGACGAAATCGAAGCTGGGGCACGCCGCTATCTAGAGACCATAGAGCAGATGGGGGGAGCCGTCCGGGCGGTCGAGCAGAACTACATGCAGCGCGAGATCCATACGGCTGCTTACAGGTACCAGCAAGCGGTGGAGCGCAAGGAGCATGTCGTCGTCGGTGTGAACGAGTTCACCACAGAAGAGGAAGCTCGCCCGGAAACCCTCCGCCTCGATCCTGCTCTCGAGGAGCGCCAGAAGGCCAAGCTGGCGGCACTGAAGGCTAGGCGCGACCAGCAGGCCGTCAGAGCGCGGCTTGAGCGGATCACAGAGGCTGCCCGGGGCGGGAGCAACTTGATGCCCGCCATCATCGATGCGGTCCGCGTCTACGCCACCCTCGGCGAGATCGCCGACGCAATGCGGGCTGTCTTCGGCGAGTACAGACCGACCTTTTCCTTGTAACCCTGGCACCCTCGTGTTAAGAGGCAGGGAGGGGCCGGTGCGAGAGGGTCGCTCTCTATGTGCACCCAGCGACAGGACGTGACCGGGCTCGGAGTTGACGACGCATCGGTCGCCGGCGACTCAGAGCCTAAGCGGGGGAGCAAGGAGTCGGATGAGCCCGCAGAACGTACCAAAAAAAATGTTCCTCACCAAAGGTGTGGGAAAGCACCGGGAGAAGCTCTCGAGTTTCGAGATGGCGCTCAGGTGCGCCGGGATCGCCCAGTTCAATCTCGTCCGCGTCTCCAGCATATTTCCGCCACAGTGTAAGCTCATCGCACCGCAGGTGGGCCTGAAGATCCTACAGGCCGGCCAGGTGGTTCACGTCGTGATGAGCGAGAACGCAACCAACGAACCCCATCGGCTGGTAGCGGCCGGCATCGGCGTCGCCGTTCCCAAAGAACGCTCGCAATACGGCTACCTGGCCGAGCATCACAGCTTCGGGCAGACCGAGCGGGCGGCGGGCGACTACGCAGAGGACCTGGCCGCCTCGATGCTGGCCACGATTCTCGGCCTCGACTTCGACCCCAACAAGAGTTACGACGAGCGCAAGGACATCTGGCGACTGAGCAACGAGATCGTGGTCACGCGCAACGCCACCCAGTCGGCGGTAGGAGACAAGGGCGGGCTCTGGACCTCGGTGGTCGCCGCCGCGGTCTTCGTGGCCTAGGGGGCAAGACGATTCACTTAAGAAGCGGTGTGACCGAGCCACCTGCATTCTGAGCCTCGCCAGTGCGGTTCGACCCGCCCGAAAACCGCTTAAGTGGACCGTATTGGGGCTAGAGGCGGGCGAGCCTCACTTGACCGCCGCCTTCGGGTTCCCGGCGGGTCACCCATCCCACACAAGCCATGCGAGTACCGAAGGGCCGCAGAAGGACTGCCGGGCGCCGCCTCACCAGTTCGGTGACACGCCGAACCGGGAAAAAATCACGTGCTCGAGTGCGAGCCGGATCCACGGGCCGACGCGTAGCCACCAAGACGGATCCACGATCGGCTAGCAAGACCGTGAGAAACCTCGTGCCAGGTAGAATCCAGGGTCATCCCGAGGGGTACGGCTTCCTCATCCCGGACGACACCACGGCCCAAGACGTCTTTCTTTCAAGGCACGGGATCAGGCCTGCCATGCAGGGCGACAGAGCACTCGTCCGCGTTGTATCGCACGGCCGTGGCGGACGTCGAGAGGGAGAGGTCGCCAAGATCCTGGAACGTGGGCAGAAGCGCTTGGTCGGCGTCTACCGTAAAGGCACTCGAACGAACTGCCTGGTTCCGCATGACAAGCGTATCTCCTACCCCATGACTATCCCTCGAAACGCCGGAGGCGGAGCGCGCGACAAGGATCTCGTGGCTGCCGAGATCACCCGGTATCCGACGTCCTGCTCCGACCTGGAGGGGTCGGTCGTGGCCGTCCTCGGAGCTGCAGGCGACCCGCAAGTGGAAACCGACGCGGTCATCTTCACCCACGACCTGCCCGCCGATTTTCCCCCGGCTGTGCAAGCCGAGGCTGCACGAGTACCCGCGGACGTGCCCGCTCACGCCTTCTCTGGGCGGCTCGACCTGAGACACCTGCCCATCGTGACGATCGATGGAGAGAACGCTCGCGATTTCGACGACGCAGTCGCAATAGAGCCAATCAGGAGCGGTGGCTTTCGCCTCACGGTCGCCGTGGCCGACGTTGCGGCCTACGTTCATGCTGGCAGTGCACTCGACCTGGAGGCACAAAGCCGTGGCACGAGCGTCTACTTCCCCGACCGCGTGATCCCCATGTTGCCCGAGACCCTCTCGAATGGCATCTGCAGTCTCGAGCCTGGCGTCGATCGGCTCGCAAAGGTCGTGAGTCTCGATTTCTCCGCCCGGGGAAAGCCCGGGCGTGTGAGCTTCGTCGACGCTGTGATCCGCAGTGCCGCTCGGCTCACATATACCGACGTCTCACGGGTGCTCGTCGACCGTGATCGGGAGATACGCACCCGCCACGCCGCGCTCGTCGAGCCACTCGAGCGGATGCAGGACCTGTGTCGCAGACTGCTGGAGAGGCGCCGGGCGCGCGGCTCCATCGATCTCGACCTTCCCGAGGCAGAGATCGTGCTCAACACGAACGGTGACCCGGAGGATATCGTGCGCGCCGAGCGTACGATTGCCAACCGGATCATCGAGGAGTTCATGCTCACGGCAAACGAGGCCGTAGCCCGGCACATCACGGCACGGCGATTGCCGATGCTCTACCGTGTCCACGAGCCACCCGCCGGAGACGCTGTCCGCGAGCTGGCTACTTTTCTAGAAGGCTTCGGGCTGCGCCTCGCCGTGGACGGCGGCAAACCCAGTCCCCGTGCGTACCAGCAGGTCATCGAAGCGGTCACGGGAAAGCCCGAGGAGCAGCTCGTAAACCGGGTGCTCCTACGTTCCATGACGCAGGCACGCTACGCCGCGGAGAACCTGGGACACTTCGGTCTGGCCACCGACTGCTACACGCACTTCACCTCCCCTATCCGGCGCTACCCAGATCTGATCCTGCACCGCATTCTCGCGACGACCCTCGGCGCATCGATGACGAACGATGCGCGCGAGCGTCTTGAAGCGGCATTACCCGCGATCGCCGAGCAGGCATCGAGGCGAGAGCGCATTGCGATGGACGCGGAGCGCGAAGTCGTCGCCCTCAAGAAGGCTGAGTTCATGCAGGGCAAGATTGGTGAGAGCTTCGCCGGATTCGTGAGCGACGTCACCCGCTTCGGCTTCTTTGTCGCACTCGATGACCATTTCGTGGAAGGACTCGTCCACGTCAGCACGCTCACCGATGATTTCTACGAACACCTTGAGCGCGCTCACTGCTTGCGTGGCAGGCGACGGCGTCGCACGATCCGCGTCGGGGACCGGGTGAGCGTGCGCGTCCGGGGCGTGAGCATCGAGCGCCGGCAGGTCGATCTCGTTCTCGAGAGTCCTTGATGCTGAGCGCAGTGGTCCAGTGAAAGACCCAACCCCACGCGAGGCGGGCTTTCGCATGCCAGCCGAGTGGGAGCCGCACGCTGCATGCTGGCTCGCATGGCCGTGCGGTCGGAACCTGTGGAGTCACTACCTCGAAGACACCCGGGTGGCCTTCGTGGCCCTCTGCGAGGCGATCAGAGACGTCGACCGGGCAACGGGTAGAGCGCGCGGCGAGATAGTTCACATCCTGGTCCAAGACGCGGAAGGCGAAAGCGACGCGAGGCGAGCACTCCGGAAGGTTCCCGCGCGCTTCCACCAGGTGCCGTACGGCGACATATGGCTGAGGGACACGGGGCCCCTTTTCGTCACCCGATCGGATGGTAAAGGAGCTTCGGTCCGATTCGGCTTCAACGGCTGGGGAGGAAAGTATCTCTTCGAGCACGACGTCGACATCGCCGAGCATATCGGCGTACTCTCCGGCCTGCCAACGTTCAGCTTTCCCTGGATCCTCGAAGGGGGATCGATCGACGTCGACGGGCAAGGCAGCTGTCTCACGACTCGCCAGTGTCTGCTCAACCCCAATAGAAATCCTGGGATGGATCAACGTGCAATCGAGGCAGGCTTACGCGACGCGCTTGGAGTGGAGAAGGTCCTGTGGCTCGATGAGGGCCTCATGAACGACCACACCGACGGGCATGTGGACACGGTGGCGCGCTTCGTGGCCCCTTGCGTGGTGCTGTGCATGCGGCCGGCGAGTCCCGATGATCCCAACCGAGCGGCACTCGACCGAGCCGCCCGTGATCTGGCATCCTTCACCGATGCTCAAGGGCGCTTGCTCACGGTGGTCCGGATTCCCTCGCCGGGCCGGGTGTTGGACGAGGAGGGCCAGGTGGTGGCCGCAAGTTACCTGAACTTCTACATCGGCAATCGTACGGTCGTCGTCCCCGCGTATGGATCGCCACAGGATCGCTCGGCTGTCGAAGGCATCGCGGCGTGCTTCCCGGGCAGGCGCACGGTGGCCATACCGGCAACCTCCCTCGTCGCCGGAGGCGGGGGAGCCTTCCATTGCATCACCCAGCAGGTGCCTGAGCCTGGGATGAAGGGCGGGCCCGACGTTTAAGATAAATGGGCAGGACCAACATGGCTAGAAACGATTATGCCACGATCGGAGTCATCCAGGCCGCCTTCACGTCCAGCGTCGAGGCCAACGTCAAGCGGATGACCGATCTCACCCACGAAGCCGCGAGCAGGGGAGCCAACGTCGTCCTGCTGCCCGAGCTGTTCGAGGGTCCGTACTTCTGCCGCCAGGAAAACGATGCGTTCTTCGAGTGGGCTCGTCCCCTTGCCGGGCATCCGACGATCGAGCACTTCCGGGCGGTCGCGGCGGACCTCGGGGTGGTGATACCCGTATCCTTCTTCGAGAAGGCGGGTCAGGCCTATTTCAACAGCGTCGCGATCATCGACGCGGACGGCACGGTTCTGGGTGTCTACCGAAAGAGCCACATCCCGGATGGCCCGGGCTACGAAGAGAAGTTCTACTTTCACCCGGGCAACACGGGCTTCAAGGTGTGGCCGACACGCCATGGCATCGTGGGCGTAGGCATCTGCTGGGATCAGTGGTTCCCCGAGTGCGCCCGGGCGATGGTCCTTATGGGCGCGGACATGCTCCTCTATCCCAGTGCCATAGGCAGCGAGCCCGACGATCCCGAGCTCGACACAAAGGATCCGTGGCAGCGGGTTATGATTGGCCACGCCGTTGCGAACGTCGTCCTGGTCGCGGCGGCGAATCGGGTAGGCACAGAGGGCACACAGGAGTTCTACGGCCACTCCTTCATCGCCAACCACCGCGGGGACATCGTTGCCGGGAGCGGACGGAGGGACGAGGGAGTCCTCGTGGCGTCTTTCGACCTCGGTGCCGTGCGTCGCGAGCGCGCCGCCTTCGGGCTCTTGCGCGACCGCCGTCCCGAACTGTACGGCGTCCTCACCACGGCCGACGGCAAGCGGTGATCCGCTTCCGGTAAGCAACACACGCCTGGCGGCTGACCCCTATAGTCTTCTCCCTTATCAACGGCTTGGGGCTGCTGCCCTCTTCACGGCTCCCGTGTACCCGGCCCATCAGGTGCCGATCGGACAGCTGGTCATATACGCATTGCAGCTGTAGCAGGCGTGCTCATCGACCGAGCCCACACTCGTGCCTAATGTTAATGTCTCAGCGTTTGAGCACGCAATGAGACGTTCACTTCACTGCCGAGCTCCTGATAGAAAATTGCCGATGAGCCTGGCCACCTCCTCCGGGTGCTCTTCGTAAACGAACAATTTCGCGTTCCTCACTTCGTGAAACCCTGCCACGTTCGGGAATCTGCTGATCATCCCCCGAGCCCTTGGCTCGGGAAACGTCGGGTCACTCGCTCCCCAAACGAAGAGGGTCGGAATCGTCAGCTGCTGATGCAGGTTATTGAACTCATCAAGCCTAGAAAATTTCATTCGTCTCAGGAATTGCAGAGCGCCCTCCATCCTAACGTCCGAGACAATCAGGGGCTCGACAAATCGTCTGTGGAAGTCACCCTCCAAGTGAGTCAAGTCATGAAAGCCGCCGCCGAAGACCAAAGGAGATCTGCGGAACGCAGGGGACTTCAGGAGCTGTCGGATGATGGTCCCAAACCCAGGAACGTGAGCCAGAGCCTGATACATCGGTATCCAGGGTGGACGATGGAGCGGGATCTCGGTGTTGGTCAGAACGAGCCGCGACACCCGTGGCTTGTCGATCAGGGCGAGCTCGCGAGCAACCCAGCCGCCCGTGTCATTGCCAACGAGTGCATAGGAACCGACGCCGAGCTGCAACAGCATTCCCTGGAGAGATCTGGCTTGCCCTTGCGAGGAATAGTCGTCACCGGCCGTGCTATGCGATTGCCCCAGCCCGATCAGGTCCGGTGTGTAGCAGGTGAAGCGATCTCGAAGCCGTAAGACAACCTTGTCCCATGTGTGTCCCGACAAGGGAAATCCATGCAAGAAGACTACCGGAGGTCCGCTTCCATCCCTGCGCCAGTGAACTGATGCCTCTCCGACCCTCACGCTTCCTTCGATGGAAGCGGCAGCGTCTGCGCTGTCCATGTGTGCGAGATATATTGACGCCGGTTCCCACGCAAGTGACCTCCTCCCCGGTCTCTGGTCGTGTGGAGCTGGGCGCAATCAAGGAGGCAGCTTGGAGGGGAAGCCAAGCTTGGCTGCGATGCGCGCCTGTGCTCTGTCAAGGCTGAGAAAGCTCATCTCTTCTGCGCGGGGATCCAGGAATAGCGCGCAGGCTAGATGCCAGAGATCGGCGCCCTTGAGCATGCCAATAGCATGCACGCGCTCGAACTCCGCCGTTAGGGGGCGGTTTGGCAGCACCCAGGTCATCATCCGCAGAAGTTCCCTTGCGCTTGCTTGCCTAACCTCTTCCCGCGCGAAGGTCGCTCGCAACTCTGCTTCGAGGAGGTCTGACGAGAGGAGGCGATCGAAACTCCCCAGCCGCCGGCTGATCTTCTCCCCAGCCGGCTCCCCGAACCCGATGGCGACCAGGCAGGAGGTATCGACGTACGCGATCTTCACTCGCGAGACCCCAGGAACCTAGACAAGGCGCCTGCTTTCCTCACGACAGGACGAAGCTCGCGCCGCTCGCCCTCGGGACCAATCAAGACTCCCTCATCCTCAAGCCGGCTCAGTCGCGCATCGACTGTCTCTTCCGCGGATCCTATCGGCCGGACTTCAGCAACATGCTCGCCACGGAAGGCAATGACCACGCGCTTGCCACCACGAACCCTGCGGATGATCTCGCTGAACTTGGCCTTCGCTTCGTAGGTTGAGTACACCTTTACCATCGCTTCTCCGTGACTAGTAGACTAGTCATATATGTCAACGTCCCCAAGACCGCCTCGCCCGTTGACGTCAGAGGCGTATCCACTCTTGTTAACCGACCGCATGTGATCTCTCCTCACCCCAGACTCACTGACGGGAGGCGTTTCGCCGGGAGTTCCTCGCCGATCATTCCGGCTGATGACCTGGGGCTGGCCGGGGGATCCGTGTTTCTTCACATGCCTGGTTTGCACTCGCAGCTGAATGTTGCTGTCTCGACCTCCGTTCATTCCCTGCTCCAGGCTACTTGACCTGAACGAGGAGGCTCTCTGCGGTCTCCCGGTCCATGACAACGTCCGTCCAGACCTTCAGCTGTGGCACGCTGAGAAGCGGGCGCAGGGCGTCCGCGCGGGTGTCGCCACACTTCCCGCAGGGCCCCGACAGCAGCATGACGTGCTTGTTACGCATCCCGGCAAAGTTGACGAGCTCGTACAGCTCGAAGAGCGTGACCGCCCTCACGCTTGCCTCCTGGGGCATGGGACCGGTGGCCGTGTACGGACGATACTGAACGTCACCGATCCAGCCGAGCTCCATCAGCAGGTCGATGTCTGCTCTGCGAAGCTCTAGGAACCGACGCAGATCTCCGTGCGTATCGAATGCGCTCGCCAGTGACGTGATCAGGATGTCGATCTCCCACTTGCGGCTGAAGGCCTCGGTCACACCGCCATACCGAGCCTCGTTGCAGTACTTGAAATAGTCCTGCGATTCCACCATCGGAGGTGCGTAGAGCGCCATGTATTCGACGGTGGTCGGCAGGTTGTGGAAGTACCCGAAGAACGAGACCGGATCAGTGGAGGGATCGTCTGCCTTGAAGCCCGGGGTCAGCGCATGGAGAACGAGCCCAGGAATGCATCTCCGTTCACGCAGCCCGTCAGCCAGGATCTTGGCAACCCTCATCGTGGTGGCGCCGGCAGCCAGGGCGATTTCAACAATCGGCTGGCGGTGCTCTGCCGCCTTCTTCCTTGCGACATCGTATACGAGGTCCAGCACGATTACGGCGGCCCGCTCCGCCACTTCGTCGAGTACCGCGCGACCGTCGGCGTCGACGACCGTGATGTCGTGAGGTCTCTTTCCGTAAGCCTTGGCGACCAGCTGCTGAAGCTCCTCGTTCACGGGAGGACGGAGGACAAAGTACCCCAACTTTCTCGCGTGCTCGATCAACTGGTACACCTGCTCGCGGTTGAGCTCGATGTTTATCCCCTTGTCCTGCAGCAGCTTGGTAACGTTTCCCGCGATCTGACCGCGAGGGATGCCAGCCAAGAACTGCCTGCAGATTTCAACCAGGTACCTGCCGTACATCGGTGCGAGAGGAGGGTGAAGTCCCCTCTTCTCGTACTTCTTCTTTTGCCTGCTCCTGTGCCTTTTCCTCTTCCTGCCCGTACCCCTCTCCCTTTCACTACCGTCGTTCTCAGTCCCCGAAGAATTGCCGTTGCCTGCCTCTTCCCTGCAGCTTCCGGTGCCCTCGCTTCCTATACCGTCGCCCACGTGAGCGGCCCCCGTGCCCTCTTTGTTGCCATCGGCCCGCCTGCCGTTACCGCCTCCCCCGGCCTCAATACCCTTCCCCTCACCGCCAGTCCCGCCACCTGTCCCCTTGTCGGCGGTCTGCATGTCCTCACGGGTGCCCGCCGTCTCCGTACCGCTACCCCTGCGCGCAAGATTCCCCATGGTGAGTGCCCTCCTTCTGCTGCTCACTGCAAGCCCCTAAGCTACTCCTGATCACCCGGCTATTTCGTACACCTCCTTTCCTTGTCGAAAGACCCACACCTTGCCGACACACCGAACTCTGTGGCTCGCCCCACAGTTCCTCTCATGACACACCTTCTGTAACCCGAAAGGCCCGCCTTGCTCCAGAAAACTTCGTTGCAGTGCCGATCCTGGTCTTGTGCTTCCCTTCGCGACCATGATATGGCGAGCGCCAGCTGTACACGATGACAACTGATAGAAAGATAGCTGGCCCCCGCCGGCGCACAGACCTCGACGCCGATCGGCTTGGGTGTGGGACCCAGGAAAAGACGCAGGGCTAGCCATGGGCCCCCGAATTCGATCTTCGAGCCCTCGGGCGACCCACCTGCAGCGCGCCGAACCCCTGGCGCTGTGGCCGGTGCGGGGCGGAGGTGCCCACTGTACTGCGGCAGGCCGGTCCCGGAGTGAGGGACAGTCGCCAGTGGCCCGAGCCCGCAGCCAGCAGCGAATGCCGGGCAGGAAGAACGGCTGGCCTGCCGGTGAAAAGGACGTCGAAGCCTCCCCGCATGGGAGCAATAATCAGGATCGTCTGGAGTTTTCCGTAGCGCGAAGGATCCCTCGGTCGCGACGCTCCCACCACGGACCCGTGACCCAGGGGAACGTTTTGCCATCCAAGTTCGATAGCATGAGACGGAAGGAGCGATCAAGCACAAAACGTTGGGAAAATGTCAGTGAGTTGCGTTTCAGAAAAAAGTCGACGTCGCGCTTGGTGCGCGATCTCACAGTTCCTGCCTCAGCGTGGTTACTGTGGACACCGCCGGAATGGAAAAAACAAAAATCGAGCTCTTGTTCTTGATCAGGAGGGGGAAGGGAAACGGGAACATTCTGTGGATCACGGCGGTGGCCAGGCAGGAAAACAAACATCGGATGATTCGAGCGAGACGGCCACGAGGACTTTCCGTGCAGGGAGCGCGCGCACGTGGGAGGAATGCTCCGTATCACCAGCGATGGCTTGGTGGAAAGGCTGCGATAAGAGGCGCGTGGGGCTTGAGGACTGTTCCGCATCGTTTCGCACGTATCGTATCATTTCGCGCGTATCACAGACTGGAAGGGTGCGACAAGGTCAAATCGGTAACGGGGCGGCATCTTTGGTTGGAGTCAGGTGACTGATGATGATCGGCGCTGACCTAAACTTTGCGGCGGCTCGAAAACCTTTTTGCGCCGGTTACTCACGAGACGGCGTTGAGGTGATTGTCACCGGTTGGTCTCGGCGGCGTGGAAGGGTTGCGTATGATCGTGTTGTGTCTCGGGTGAAGGGGAACGTAACCAAGGCGCCCGCTTCTGAGTTAAGCGTTAAACCACCTCGCCAGAGGAGGTGCGACGCCTTTCGGGGCAAACACCAGCCAAGAAGCTCAGAAGTTGCGAAGGAGAGCCGGAGCAGAAGGGAGAAGTGGAATCATGCCGCATCTGTGGCTGGAGTACCAGACGGCGCAGGACAGCGAGCTTCCTGCCGGCGCGAGCTGGGTGGTGATGCCAATCACCGGGGATAGCCAGCCGCTGCCCGGGATGGAGTCTCAGCCAGAAGAACTGACACGGAAGGGGAAGCGGGATGCGGCGGGCGCGACGCTGATGCGCACCGGCGGACCGGATGACGAGCGGTGGGCGATTCTCGGCCCGGCATCGGTTCAGGTGAACGGAGTTCCATTGCTCGGTGGCATCAGAATTCTGAACGATCGAGACGAGATCCGAGCGTGCGACGGGGCACCGTTCTACTTTTCGACAGAGCGCCTAGCGAAGGTGGAACCATTCCCGGGCACGGGCCGTCGAACCTTCTGTGCTCGCTGCAAGACCGAGATCGCCGTAGGAACGCCTGCGGTCAGGTGCCCCGGGTGTGGCATGTGGTGTCACCAGTCAGAAGCGGATGGGCTGTTGTGCTGGCAATACCCGGGAACATCAACCTGCCCGCTCTGCGATTTTCCCAACGCGCTCGACGGTACGTATCGGTGGAGTCCAGAAAACCTCTGAGAGAATGAACCGATCGGTTTCGGGATTCAAGGGGATGCAGCCTGTCGGCGGGGATTCAAGAAAGAACTCGTGGTCGTGAAGCTTCAGGAACTTGCACAAGCGCAGCACAACGATGGGAGCGCTCACGTGCTGAGAACCTGTTTCAAGACCCCACGGTGAGGCAAAATTTCTTTGTGGCGCCATTCAAGGTTCAACCCACAAGAGACTAATGAAACCGGAGTCGTGTAGAGGTTTTGAAACAGCTTCGTCAGTGGCCATGGTTGGCGCTTCGGGGTCTACAAGAATCGGAGTCTACAAGAACAGGAAACGTTCGTTCGAACACTCGCAGGGAGGGGCTCATGACGAAACTCGCACATGTGAGACGGGTGGTGATAGTCGGGCTGGGAAACATCGGGAGCTTCGCCGCTGCTGCTGTCGCGCGGATCTCCGAGCTTGCCTTCGTGCTCCTGGTCGACCCCGATACCTACGAGGAAGAGAATCTTAAGGGGCAAGGCATCACGCACGGGGACATCGGGAAGCGTAAGGTGGACGTGATGCGGCGCTGGCTGCTCCGGATCAACCCCCAGCTGAAGGTCGAGGTGTTTGCCGACGTCGTCAAGAAGCTCCCTCTGGGCCTTCTCGGCAGCAGCATTGTGCTGGGCTGTCTCGACTCCAGAGAAGCTCGACGCGACCTTAGCCAGGCCTGCTGGCGAATGGGTGTCGATTACATAGACGCTGGTGTGCAGGCAGATGGACTGCTCGCGAGAGTCAATGTGTACGTGCCAAGCCGTCATTCGCCGTGTTTCGTGTGTGGGTGGAGCCAGGAAGACTACGAGTCCCTGCCACAGAGACATCCCTGCGATGGGAACGGCTCCGGGACAGGCGTGCCGACGAACGCCTGGGCGATCCTGGGACAGCTGGCCGCGTCCTACCAGGTAATCGAGTGCCAGAAGCTCATCACCGGAGGCCCAGGGCGGGTGCTGGACGGCATGGAACTCATGGTGGACGGCGCGCATCACCGGCACACCGTGACCGAGATCCGGCGAAGCCCGTCCTGCCGCTTCGACCACGAGGTTTGGAAGATAGAGCGGCTCGATCGCGGGCCAAGGGACCTCACTCTGGCCCAGGCATTCGCTCTGCCCGACCAGGCAAACCATGCCAAGACCGGCTTCGCCAAACAGAAACACCGGAGCGACGGCAATGTGGCGCTACGTGTTCCCGGTCACGTGTTCGCTGAGAATTTGATGTGCGTGCAGTGCGGTCATAGCGAGCCTGCCCATCGGTGGGTGATCCGGCCGCCGCTTTCCGATCAGCCGCACAAGAACTGCTCTGTGGAGCCGAAGGCGCACTTGATGCCGCGTTCTTTCGAGGCGACCGAGCAGTTGATGGCCGGCAGGATGCCGTCGCCGCTCCTTTCCAGGAGCCTCCACCGTCTCGGGCTGGAAGCCCACGACGTGTTTGCCGTCGGCTTCAGTAGAGACGGCCGAGCTCACCCGGTCGAGCGATTTTTCCAGCTCGGCATCGACCAGAAGCCGAAGCGCACGCCGGGTGGCGACCGGCTGGCTTGCCGGCCGTGACCGACGAAGGGGGGAGAACATGGATAACGCACTGCGGGGATTCTTGGAGCGTCAGTACACGGAGGCGATGGCTTTGGCCGAAAAGAGCGATCTCCTCGATCTTCGGCCCCTCGAAGGGGAGCCGCCGTACAAGTACCTCGCACACTTCTCATGCAAAGGCCTGGTGAAAAACGATTCTGAAATCACGGAGGCCGAGAGCTTCCTCGTGGGCATCATGATGCCGAGCGACTACCTGGCCAGGGTCGAGCCGCTGGAGGTGGTCTCCTGGCTTGCCCCGCGGAACATACACCACCCCAACGTGGGTCGAGGTCCGATTCGACGAGACGGGCCGCTTCTCATCTGTGTCGGTGACATCAGCCCTGCTACTCCCTTGGTCGACATCCTCTACCAGGTCTTCGAGATCATCACCTACAACAACATGACGATGCAGGAATTGAATGCGTTGAACTGGGAGGCATGCGCCTGGGCGCGACAGAACCTCCACCGGTTTCCCGTCGACTCCCGTCCATTGAAGCGGCGAACGTTAGACGTCGAGCTGGAGGAGCTCAAGGCCTGAGGGGAATGCGGATCATGCTCGCTCACACTTGGGATGCTATCGGCAAACTGTGGACTCGTGAGGCGGAGGAGAAGGGAAGATTTTCGGGTGGATGTCGTTTCTGGGATTGCACACTCTTCTGTGACAGAGCAGTCTATGCCGCGGCAGAACGCAGGCGCTTAGGGAAAAGGGCTCGTGTGGTGCTCGTAATGAAACTAGGGAAGTAGCTAGATAGTAGAGGATGCGCTTCCCGAAAGGGCCGGTACGAGGCAGATGGCAGGTGATAAGCCAGCTCCAAAAGTAGACGCGGTTGCCCAGACGCTCGACGAATGTTTCGGATCTCTCCAGGAGATCGGACCGGCGCGATGGAACGTCTCGCGGTCAAACGGTGCTGATCTGCGCATCGAGGTACGGGTGGAGGAGGACTGGGTGATGCTGACCGCGCGGTTTGTGGCGGGGCGGGGCCAGCCGTCGCTTGCTACTGTGTGGCGGCTGCTGGAGGCGAACGGCGGGCTTCCGGGATGCGTGAAGCTCATGCAGGTGCCGGGCGAGAAGAAGCTTCTCGCGGGTGTCGAGCTCCCGCTCGATGAGGAGACCGATGTCGGCACACGCGTCGGCGAGGCGTGTGCGGGCATCGAAGCAGCCGGCGCGCTTGAGCCGCGCTTTCTGAAGAGCTGGAAGCTAGGGGCGAACGGGTTGGGTGCAGGTGCATCCGTCTCCCAGAAGCCCGAAGCATACGGTCGGGGTGGCTGCGAGCAAGACGCAGACGGGCGAGATGCTGGCGAGCCAAAGGCCGAGATGTGGGAGGAGGACTGGCAGAGGGTTGGGGCGCAGGAGGCAGAGCGACGGGATAACGAGGAGCAGCAATCGCGCGGATCTTGGGCCCTACGCGAGCTCTGCGCCGAGGCTGGGTGGGAGTGTACCGAGCGGCGGGACGGCGGGCTGCTGGTCACCCTCGAGGTGCCGGGCAGCTTTCATCAGGCGGTGCTCGAGAGGACGGCAAGAGGCCAGGTGGTGCTCGCGACGCGGCTCGCCGCCTGTGACGGAACCACGCCACGGCTTTGCCGGCACGCACTTGGCCTGCTGCTGCTCAGGGCCTGCGCTGTGGTCCGGATGGCTCGTGCCGCAGCGCACATCTCCGGGGCTGAGGCCGCCCCTCGCTTCGAGGTGGTGTTCGACAGTGCGCCGTGCGCTTCGGAGCTGCGACACGCA
>Ga0316626_10000473_pt1 | contig 15616 bp, 15 predicted proteins | sample OWC_Aug_T1_C1_D5_FD_207656 | JGI IMG/M metagenome (GOLD analysis project Ga0316626, IMG submission 207656) | Wetland soil microbial communities from Old Woman Creek delta, Ohio, United States - OWC_Aug_T1_C1_D5_A | ecosystem: Environmental > Terrestrial > Soil > Wetlands | place: USA: Ohio...
GCGAAAGATTATTATATGGAGGCGTTTCTTCGCCTCAATTTCATTGGTGCTGAAAACTCGGTAGGTTTCCACAACCCTGCTGAAGCGCTCAGAGTCCTTGGAGACTCTCTTGCTTTTGCCGGGAAATCTGAAGCCCTGCTCAGACAGGCTCTTGCCAAAGCAGGCGTTGACGTACCGGTAAAGGTAGACCTTGAGATGAACAAATACCTCGAGGGCAGAGGTGAGAAAAAGCTGAAATTCAATCCTGCTGTTGAAATCAAAGACCCTTTTGGTGTGCAGGAGAGGTTTTAATTTGATGCGCTTATGATAATGTGATTAAGACCTAAACTCAAGAAAGGTAATTTCTCATAGATACCCACGGGCATACCCGTGGTACTTTACCGGAATACAAGCTTCGCTTGACAGGCTCCGCCGGAGTTCCTCCGCTTCGCTCCGGGACGCATTCACCCACGAGTAAACACTGTGGAACTCTGCGTTTGATTAGAAACCGTCGCCCCCGCGGAGGCGGTGGTCCACTTAACGCCTTGGAAAACATGGATTCCCGCCTGCGCGGGAATAACAAAAAAGATTGTATGCAATTATTGGGTTATGAAGGTTTTTTCCCGGTCTGGTATGCGTGTACAATGCCGGCGGCCACTTCTTCGATAGCTCTGTTTGAGACATCTACAATACGCCAGCGCGGGTTCTGCTTATAGAAATTCTGGCACCATTCAATCTCTTCGAAAACCTTAACAGGATCTGCATACCGTGCCTCAGGTTCAAGTCCAAGCTGCTTGAGTCTTGCCTCTCTCAGTTTTACAAGACTTTCAACGCTGATGATCAAACCAAAAACCTTACGCTGATTCACCTCATAGAGTTCCGTAGGCGTCTCCATGTCCTCATGGACAGGCACATTCGCAACTTTCCATCCCTGATTAGCCATGTATGTTGCTAATGGTGTCTTGCCGGTCCGGGACAGGCCGATAAGAATAATATCGGCTAATTTCATACCGTGCGGGAGCTTTCCATCATCATGTTTGACAGAAAAATTAATCGCTTCGATTCTCCTGAAATATTCTTCATCCAGAATATATTGTCTCCCGGGTATCTCGAGCGGCTTTTCCCGCAAGAATGTGGATAGCTGAACGATAAAACTTCCGATGACATCTATCGCTTTTACACCTCTTCTGTCCGACTGTTTGATCAGAAAATCCCTTAAACCGGGCTGCACAATGCTGAAAGCGACAAGTGCATCATCCTCTGCAGCGTGTTTGATAATCCTTGAGACATAGTTTTCATCTGTGACCAGGAAATATGATTTTACCTCGATATTTTCGCGGCTGAATTGCGCCAGGGATGCTCTGGCAATCCTGTTGATCGTTTCACCGGTTCCCTCACCGACAAGATAGATGACCTTTTTCCCAAGAGCTTTCTTTTTTGGTAATTCTTTTTTCATTCTGTAATCTCCCCTATCCCCTCTTTATGAAAGAGGGGATAATTAAAATCTTCCCCTTTGTTTTTATAACTCCCCCTTTTCTAAAGGGGGATGCAGGGGGATTACTAAAGTCAACCTCCGATCATTCTCTTTATTACATTTGTCCATAACGAGTACATTTCAATACTTCCTTATAAAAAATGCCGTATTCCCATTAATCATTAATTCCCACCTTTCAGGATACTCTGAAGACAGTGGTTTCACAATTACATCTGCTGAAATGGTTTTCGCCAAATCCGCCATATACGGAACCAGCTCCGCAGGCGGCCGCATGGAATAGATGAGATCAATACCCTCATAGTGGGGCAGAATCGGGGATGTGATATCGTCAACGATAACATCAACTCCATCGTACAGAAATTGCTTGATATCAGTAGCAAAAACTTTCACCCCTCTCTTCCGCAATTTGAGAGCAACATCGGGGAAATGGCCAACACCTATTTCCGCCGCGGATTCATAACTTTCAGCTATGAAGTCTATGAGACCTTCTATTCTTCTATATGTCTCCAAAAGAACACCTTATCCAGTGGGATTTTTGCTATCTTTGGTTTTGCCTGGATGCCCAGCGCCTTTTCCATCTGTATCTTCTGCTCCATCACCGCAACACCCTTCCTCGATGAGATTACCGTATCAGGATTCACCGATATCGAGGTTGCACCGCACCGTATCATGAATTCCAGATAATCAGGATAGACACTCGGAGCCTGCCCACAGATAGACGTTGTAACGCCGTATTTCCTGCAGACTGTCATGGTATATGCTATTGCCCGCAGAACCCCGAGATTCCGCTCATCATACAACTCCTGCACGGATGTATCGTTCCTGTCAACACCGAGTACGAGCATGGTCAGATCATTCGTTCCGAAACTTACTCCATCTATTCCTTCCTTGCAGAACTCCTCGATCATGAACACAGCACTGGGTACCTCAACCATAATCCAGAGCTGGAAGCTGTTGTCAATCGTATGGTTGAGACCCTCCTCCCGCATGATGTTCACCGTCTTTCTGAATACATCCAGTGTTCTGACAAAAGGAACCATGACCCAGATATTAGTTAATCCCATCTTCTCCCTGACCTGCCTGATTGCCCTGAGTTCAAGCCTGAAAATATCATCCTCTTTTGTATACCGGTATTCTCCGCGATAACCGATCATAGGGTTCGGGCCGACATGTTTCCGTTCATACTTTTCTCCACCCGGGAGTTCAAGAAACTCATCAGGTTTGAAATCGAGGAACCGGTAAACGACAGGACGAGGGAAGAACGCCTCGGCAACCTGTCCGACACCGCGCGCAAAGGTATCAACCATAACCTTATCACCACCCTCTTCAAGGAGAAGCCTGGGGTGTTTTCCTATACTGAGCATGAGATGTTCGGCCCGCAGCAACCCCACGCCATCCGCTTTCGTCTCCTGGGCAACTTTTTGAGCGATCTCGGGGATAGAAAGATTCACATACACTTTTGTTGCAGTCACAATCTGGGCAGACAAATCAACAGGAGTTCCAACACTCTGCGCCCTCACTTCCGCTGATGCTTCAGGAGCACCTTTAAATATCAGTCCTCTCTGTCCGTCTACGCTCACTGTTTCACCCTCTTTCAGAACCTTTGTCGCATTCTCTGTTCCAACGATACAGGGGACACCGAGTTCACGGCTGACAATGGCAGCGTGGCATGTTTTACCGCCAAGGTTTGTAATAACAGCAGCAGCGATCTTCATCACCGGAACCCAGTCAGGAGTGGTCATCTCGGTAACGAGGATCTCACCCTTCTGAAACCGCGCTATATCCTTAACGTTTACAATAACCTTAATCTTTCCGGAAGCCTTACCAGGACTCACCCCAATCCCTTTGATAAGTATCTCTTGTTCCATAACATCCTTCCTTTCTTCACCGGTTACTGCCTTTTCCGCGCCATGGACTGTCTCGGGACGGGCCTGAAGAATAAATATTCTGCCCACATCGTCAACAGCCCATTCAATATCCTGAGGCACTCCGTAGTGCTTCTCTATCTCTATCCCGTATTGCGCAACGCGCACAATCTCTGCATCGGTTATCGCCTGGCCATCGCGTAACTCCTGTGGAACCGATACCCATTTTGTGCCACCTTTTTTATCCGAGATAATCTGCCGTTCTTTTTTTACAACATGTTTTTCTTCGATGTGCAATGTACCTTTGCCGATTACATATTCGTCGGGTGTAACCTGACCGCTTACAACAGCCTCACCCAGACCGGGAGATGCATTGATGACAATCTTATCCTGAGCACCGCTCACAGGTTCAATGGTAAACATTACGCCGGAAGAGCGGGAAAAAATCAGCTCCTGAACAGCAACACTGATAAGCACATCATCGTGAGAAAATCCTTTCTCTTTACGGTAAACAATGGCGCGGGGAGTAAAAAGAGAACTCCAACATTTCTTAACACTGTCCAGAAGGTTTTTCCGGGTTACATTCAAGTAGGTGTCCTGCTGTCCTGCAAAACTCGCACCCGGCAGATCCTCCGCTGTAGCCGACGACCGGACAGCCACCGGAATATTTTCTCTCCCTCTCTCCCGGCAGAGCTCCTGATACTTCTGGAGGATTTCTCTCTCAATCTCTTCCGGTACTTCTCGTCCTTCGACATACTTCCTGATTTTTTTCGAAACACTATGCAGACTTTCCATATTTGAGATATCCGTACCGGAAAGAAGAGATTCAATGCTCTTCTTTGCATTTGTCTTTTCAAGAAAAGTCTTGTATGCATACGCGGATATAGCAAAGCCATTCGGAACGGGTACACCGATCCTGCCAATAAGTTCCCCAAGATTGGCGCATTTCCCACCGACGAGCGGGATATCCTCTTTGCCGATATCTTTAAACCAGATCACCAAATCATGCTTCCCCATCTCCTTTACCTCCTTTCCTGTCTCCACTCAATGATTTTGTTTGCAACCTCCTCAATTGAACTGTGTGTCACATCAATAACCTGTATGCCCTTTATCTCATGAAATATTTTTTTGCTGTATTCCAATTCCTTCTCAATATAGGCGATATCCAAATAATCACGTGCGGCTGCATATTTCATCCGTTTCTCCCTGATGAAGGCAAGCCTTTCCGGGGCAATAGTCAAACCAACTTTTTGCATAGTCAGGGCAAAGATATTATCCGGTGGTTTGATCCCGTCAATAAGAGGAACATTGGCAACTTTCAGTGTAAAATTGCATGAGAGATAAAGACTTGTCGGGGTTTTTGATGTTCTTGAAACACCAAAAAGAACAATATCTGCATCCTGCAGAGTTTCAATGCATTGCCCATCATCATGTTTGAGCGTAAAATCAATGGATTCAGCAAGCCGGATCGACTCCTCGCTGACTCTTCTGCGTCTTCCGGGAACGAATGTGGGATTCAAATTCCACATTTTTCCTATTCTCTCCAGATGAGGACCGAGAATATCGACAGCAAAGAGGTTTAATTTGCTTATTTCCTTCCGGAGCCAGAGTCTGAGGTCCTCCGATACCAGTGAATAGATGACAATCCCCTGCACTGCTTCCGCCTGATCAAGAATTGCTCCGATCTGTTCCTTGGTCTTTATGTAAGGAAATTTTTTGAAAACCGGTTCAATTTCCTTGAATTGAAGAAGCACTGCACTGATAACCATTTCTGCGGTAAGTCCAGTTGCGTCAGATATGATAAAAACCTGTACTTTTTTCTTCACCCGCGAAACCCCTCGAGAGCGTTTTAGAGTTTTATTCCGGGCCAGTTCCGGATCGGATCAGAAGAACTTACAACATGCATCCCGGCATGGAAAAACCGCCGAAATGCAGCATCTGCCTGATCTGTATAATCAATACCTCCGGGGACAACAACCGGGGACGTGCAATCCTCAAGCAGATAGACCTTCTCCACCAGCTGTCTGTCATAGCCAATGATATCTTCCAAAAGATCATCGATAGTCCAGGCTACGCAATGACTCTTGGCTTCTCCGGCAACGATCACCGCATCGAATTCAAGCAGCTTCTTCATGAACTTGTCACTCTTCTGGCCAATCGGTTCCCCCCTCGGTCCCGCAGGCACTTCCGGACCAAGCACAGAATAATGCTCGGTAAATGGTTTATCGCCTTTAACATGGAAATCAGGTTGACTGTCCCGTGCCATGGAGTGGAAAAAGATTGCTTCCTCAACAGATGCCACGAGTGCATGACCAATCCCCCCGAGTATACCGTGATAAGGCCACACGGTTAGATCGTATTTCCCGCTTTCCTTTAGTTTCCTCGTGTAATGCAGGAGATGACTCTGTCCGTAATCGGTACTGATATGGAGGCTGTAACAGAGCGCCGGGTTAAATCTCCATAAGCCTTTTTCAATGTCTTCGACCGATATGAGGGTAAAAGGCGCCGGATGTTCTCCGGCATCGTTGATGAGATAAACGCTGTGAAAGATCTGCATTGCTTGGTGCGTATCCATGGTAGGACAGATCTGCGTTATTGAGGGAAGGTTCCGGTAGATGAAATCGCACAGCCTTCGACTGTCATCAACCGCTTCGGTCCCTGAATGGCCTCCGACATATAGCTCAAAACCGGGAATGCAAAAGGTATTCTGGACATCTACTACTATCAGACAAGTTTTAAAGCGGTCTTCGGCTGCAGGTTGAATATGATTCTGCTTTGCCCATTTTTCAGCGTCCTGAGCTAATGCCTGGTAGGGAACTCTCCAGATTTCCCCAACCCTATCTTTACTGAAGTGAGGCGGGACAGGAAGTTCACTGCTTCGCATATTCCCCTTCCTTACATCATTCCGCTATGTCTTTCACCACTTTGAATTTTTTTTGTAAGGCAGCTGCAACCTCTTCAGGAACAAGCCCCTGAACAGACCCTCCAAAAGATGCCACTTCCTTAATAATGCTTGAGGTAATAAAACTGTATTCTTCGCTCGGCATCATAAAAACCGTTTCAATATCGGCATCAAGTGTTCTGTTCATATGGGCCATCTGCAGTTCATTTTCAAAATCCGAAATTGCTCTCAGGCCGCGGAGAATGGCATCTCCTTTCCTCTGCCTGACATATTCGATCAGGAGGCCGTTAAACGCCTCAACCTTTGCCTCCTTTATTCCTTTTATAGCACTGGTGATCATGTTCAACCGTTCCTCAAGCGTGAAAACCGGTTTCTTCTTGCGACTTGGCGCAACCGCTATAATCACTTCGTTGAAAATCCTAACCGCTCTTTTCACAAGATCGAGGTGGCCATTGGTTATGGGATCAAATGTTCCCGGATAAATCGCTCTCTTTATCATATTCCCGCCTTTTTATAGAGTGTCAGCATGGTATCTCCATACCGGTAATTTTTATGCATCTTCAGGAAGCCCTCATGCTCAGGAAGTTTTTTTTTGAAAAAATGCTCAACAATAACAATTCCATCATCTCGTAAGAGCTCCTTTCTTCCAAGAAGGGGAAGTACTTTTTCGATCTCATCAGATTGGTATGGTGGGTCAAGAAAGAAAATGTCATATTTTTCATGAATTGAAGCCGCCTTTGTGAGAAACTCATCAGCCCTGCCCTGCGTGATCTGAACCTTTTCAGAAAATCCGAAATCATGAGCATTGCGCTTCATGGTCTGTGTCATCGCCGGATCAGGCTCGATGAATACGGCCTTCGCTGCACCTCTCGACAGGGATTCAAAACCCACCGTGCCTGTACCGGCATAAAGGTCAACAAAGGTGGCTCCTTCAACTCTATCCCTCAGAATGTCAAAAAGTGCCTCTCTGACCTTTGAGGACGTAGGCCTGAGCCTCTTTCCTCCGGGACCCTTTGCGAAAAGTTTTCTTGTTGCAGTGCGTCTTCCTTTCGCAGAACCTGCAGAGATCCTCATTTGCCTATATATTACTACAAGAGATATGAGGCTGCAACAAATTGACTGACCACTTCCTGTTACACAGTTATTGGAACAGCTTGACTGAAAATACTGAAACGGTGATAATGACAAAAGGAAAATCTTATTTAGAGAGAGGGATATCATGGCAGATGAGCATTCGTTTGATATTGTAAGCAGAGTGGATATGCAGGAGGTCTCAAACGCTGTTCAGCAGGCAGTAAAAGAGATTAGCCAGCGCTTCGACTTTAAGGGGAGCAAGAGCAGTATCGACCTGAGCAAGGAAAAGGCGGAAATCACGCTCGTGGCAGATGACGACTACAAACTGAAAAGCCTGACGGAAATCCTCAAGGCAAAACTGGTGAAGAGAAATGTCTCCCTGAAGACTCTGAGTTTCGGTAATATCGAGAAGGCTGCCGGCGATACGATACGACAGGTCGTATCCCTTCAGCAGGGATTATCGCCGGAGAGGGCGAAGGATATCACAAAGCTGATAAAGGAGACGAAACTCAAGGTTCAGGCAGAAATTCAGAAAGACCAGGTGCGCGTGAGAGCAAAGAAGATTGATGACCTCCAGGCGGTGATCAGTATGCTGAAGGAGAAAGATTTCGATTTTCATATTGAATACATCAACTACCGGTGACCGAAAACTGCCTTTGACAAATAAAATGGCAGGCAACCATGCTGAAAAACCGCAGGATGATACGGGAAAGAAAATCAGTCGAGGCGATGATAAAGATATATTGCCGTGACATGCATAGAACCGGTACAAACCTGTGCTCTGTATGCACAGGTCTTCTGAATTACGCCAGGAGACGCCTTGATAGGTGCCCGTTTCAGGAAGCGAAAACGACCTGCGCCAACTGCAGAGTGCATTGCTATAAGCCTGATATGCGGGAGAAGATCCGGGATGTGATGAGATACTCCGGTCCACGGATGACATTCCGGCATCCCGTCCTGACGCTATTCCATTTTATTGACGGTGCGAGAAAGGAACCGGCTCGTCGTAAGAGGGCGAAGATTTGATATGTTGGTGCTGCTTTGTTCTGCCTGCAGCAAGAAAGTCTGGAGATATGACTGTTAGACACAAAAAAGTGGTGCTCGCTTCCACCCCCTCAGCATAGTGTACATCCTGAGACATACAGCTTAAGACTCTTACGTCTGACTACGTACGTCCTTTGATCCTACAACTATTCTGCTGAGTCTGAGAGGAGCGAGATCACCACTTTTTTCTAAGTACTCACTCTTGATTCTCTTATACTCCGAAAAAGGTTGGTTGTCAAGTTTTTTTATGTTTTTTCTTTTTTAGCTCAAAACGATTGACCTGATATCTATTGAATAATCACTTCAATGTCGGGCAAATGGTCTTTTATTGCACCCTCAATGCATCTGTTATCACACTTGATACAGGGACCGCCACAGTATATAACTGCCCTGTTGTCCTTATACTCTATGAGTTCTGCACAGCTATCATGGGCAGTCAGGATACACTCCAGGCTCTCAAGAATCTCCCTGATCTTTTGTTCTGTAGGCTCTTCAGATTTTTCCATCATCATCCCTTCTCAAAGAAATACCAATCAATGACAGCACCTTCAGGAATACGCAATGATTTGACTTGCTGCCATACTTTCAGGTATTTTTCACAATGGATTTTCAGAATAAATTTTACTCCATTCTTCTTTTATTTGTCTTCACCCTCCTCATTAACCTTCCTTTCGGTTTCGCGCGGGCAAAAGCAAAAAGATATTCATTCCGGTGGTTCCTTTACATCCATGTTCCCATCCCTGTCATTTTTATTATGAGGACTTTGTCACATATTGAAATGAAGTACATACCTGTTTTTGCTATGGCCGCAGTCATGGGCCAGATTATCGGCGGAAAACTGGAAATCTGATGATGCTGTCAGGTATCCTTGTCAAGCCCGGCGTCATAGAACTGCGTAAGACGGAGATTCCAGAACCCTCTCGGGGCGAGCTCCTCGTGAACATCAAGGCAGCACTCACCTGTGGAACAGATTTGAAGGCATTCAGGAGAGGACATCCGGTTATCCCGATGCCGGGTCCCTTCGGACACGAATTTTCAGGGATCGTTTCAGATGTTGGCAGGGGAATCACGCGTTTTAAGAAAGGCGATGCGATAATGGCAGTGCACAGTGCTCCCTGTCTTGTATGCGTGTATTGCAGAAAAGGGCTTTACAACCTTTGTGAAAACATCATGCAGACAAAAATCCTCGGAGCGTTCGCTGAATATATTTTACTGCCTCCGCACATTGTAAGACAGAATGTATTTCATAAACCTCAAAATCTGTCTTTCGAAGAGGCAGCTTTTCTCGAACCGCTTTCCTGCGTTGTCCATGGGATGGAATCAGTTCGCGTCAGGCAAAATGATCATGCTCTCGTTATCGGTTCAGGCCCCATCGGACTGCTTCACCTTCTCCTGCTGAAAGAGAAAGGTTCCACGGTATCCGTTATGGATAAACATAAGGATAAATTGAAGAAGGCAAAAAAGCTCGGTGCAGATTTTGTGTTGCTATCTGATAGCAAATGTGCACCCTCCCCTACACCCCTCCCATCAAGGGAGGGGCATATTTTTACACCCTCTCCCCCTGTGGGAGAGGGGAAGGGTGAGGGGGACTCAAAAATAAGAACTATCATTAATAAATTCGACTATGTCTTTGAATGCACAGGGATGCGGGACGTCTGGGAAGCAGTAGTACATTATGTTAGAAGGGGCGGTACTGTTATTCTCTTTGGAGGCTGCAAATCCGGAACAACAGTGACATATGATACAGAAAGGCTCCACTATGATGAAATTACCCTTAAAGGAGTTTTCCACTATACTCCTGCGGATGTGAAAAAAGCATACAAACTTCTCTGCAATAAAAATTTAGATGTCTCACGGCTTATTTCCGGACGTTTTCCCCTGAAGCAGACGCGGAAGGCTTTTGACAACCTGTCGAAAGGCATAGGGATTAAATATGCAATCATCCCCTGAATACATCCCGGTAACCATTGACAAGAGCCATATCATTACAATTGGCGAGACATTATATACGGAGAGCATCGAATTCGTGCGAGAAATCGTCAATAATGCATACGATGCAGACGCAACACTTGTAGAGATCATTGTGTCAGAAGACATGATCGAGATCCGGGATAACGGCAGCGGCATGGACAGAGATGGGCTCAAACAGTATTTTAATATTGGTTCACAACAGAAACTGTATGATGCAAAATCACCAGTCTATGTTAGAGATAGAATCGGACAATTCGGCATCGGCAAGTTTGCAAGCCTCTCTGCATGCAAGAGATTCGAGGTGATCACAAAGAAAGACAATGTTGTTGCCAGGATAATCTTTGACAAGGAGCAATGGGAGAAGGCTGGAGATCCCTGGCAATTACCTCTTGAGATATTACCTGCTGATTTCAGGAAACAGAACGGTACTACAGTGATATTAACAGGATTAGACCGGAGATTTGAGCCAAAGGACATTGAACAAAAAATTATTGAAGGGACACCGATTAAGGCTCCCCTTTTCAGGGTCAGGATCAATAACCACACGGTAACCCCACGCAGTCTCTCCGGCCATAGAATACCGTTCCTTGAAGGAACTCCTTTCGGACCGGTCAGCGGAGAGATATTAATTCTTTCAGAAACAGCCTCTGTTGCAGCAGACCTCGGTATTGAAGTCAAGGTAAAACAGGTTACCATCAGGAGAGAACTCTTCGGCATGGAAACATGGGGAAAGGGTATGGCACGTGTCAGGGGAGAAGTGAATGCAGACTTTCTTCCCATAACAAGTGACAGAACCGGCTTTATCAGAGACTCCCGGGAATACAAGGAATTGCTTGTCATCATGGGAAATGTCATGGAGGGTGTTAAATCAACTCTCCAGAAACTGACTCTTAAAAAAGAAGGCAAGAAAGTCAGCCGTGCGCTGAAAGATGCACTCCAGCGAATATATAGAGCGTTGGCGGCTAACCCTGATCTTTCTCCGTTTGGAGCATTGCCGGTCGGGGATAAGGCAAAGGGCATTGGAGATGCAGCACATGTCTCCGCCACAAAAAAAGACCTTTCAGAGGAAGAGATTCAGATCAAAGAGAAACTCAAGGCTCCGGAGAAGAAGAAAAAGAAGATACCAAAAGTGAAAAGGCTTACGCCGAACGCAATCATAAAAAAGATAAAATTTGGTGAGACAGGGGTCTCTTGTGTAGTTGACAGCTTCGGTGAAGATGGCCCTGAAGTCTTTGCTGAGGAAACCACGATTTATATCAACCGCGATCATCCTCTTTATAAAAGGGAATCTGGAAAGGTCGATACCCACACATTGAACCTTGCACGGCTCATTATGCAGGAAATTTCTCTCATGAAAGACCCGCGAAATCCTCGTCAGGCCTTCGAACGCCAGAGCAAGCTCCTTAAGGACGCATTTGATGATTGATTTTGCAGGGAGCCGATAGACAGAGTCAATCAGCTCAATCACTGAATCCCTGCTTCTTCTGAATAGTTAACCAACAAGTTAATAGTCTTGAGGTTTCGCAAATAATGCGGATATCTTCATCAAGTCAACACATCTGGTCATCAACATTTAGCGATTATTTCAACTGGGAAGGAATAGTTTCCAGGCTAAAGTCCGGAGTTTCTATCCTCTGGCACAAATCTGGCTTTGTCTACTATTGTTGATCTCTAACCTGCAGAAAATCTCCGTCATCGCTCCAGAACCAGTAATCCCGATAGGGAAACGCAATGAAGGCGTCGTCCTTAATACACGCGAGGGTATCGACCGCCAGCTCTTCATTGTCACCAGCCTTTGTCGAACCCTTTAAATTAACCAGCGCATCATCCGCCATCTCAAAATAGTCCGGACAGCTCTCAACACAACTTTCACATGCAGTGCATTCTGCCCTTACCAGTTCCACTTTAAATTTTGCCATGATGATCTCCTTTTGTTTTTATTTGCTGACCACACTGCGTTCTTACCGACCTTGACCCCGGCTGGAAGGAGCCAGCTTCGAAACCATTTCCCTTATAATGGTAAGGGTCTCCTTGGCTGCTTCTTTCGGAGCTAAGGCCGTATCTGCTATATTGCATACGAGTTTCGTAATATCGTGATCAATCTTCTTATCAGCCCATGTCTTGCCTTTGGCAACGGTTATATACACCGAGTAGGAATGGTGCATGGTCCCGGGCCTCTCCCCGATTATATGAAGAATTCCTTTCAGTTTATTCGGATCTGATTTTCCAAAGAGTATACAGCCAATCTCATACCCGGCCCTGACCCTGCCGCTCGTGACGACGATGTTCTTTTCTTCCACAACAACAGTCTTTCCGGCAGCAGCGCCGGCTTCGGTCAGCAGCTTCCGGATTTCCTCCAGGTAGGGCATAAGATGCCCCTCATCCATAATGGCTTTGGCGTTTAGGCCGTCGGAGATCACGATCTGTGCATTCGGCTCCTTTCCTGCCCATGAGTCCCTGAGCTTTTCAAGCGCAGCCACAGATTCAGGACTCAGTTTCTCACCCGAGGCCGGATGGAGAATATAGTCATCCCGATCCCTGGACAGGGTGCTGGCCTGCACTGCGTTGGGGATTGTCGAGATAAAGACAGGGGTAAGCTCGGCCTTGAGTGATATCTTGGCATCATTGTAATAGGCAGTAACATTCTCTGCCAGTTTCGGGTTCAGGTCCCATATATTCTTTCCATGGCCGATGGCAATATCAACGCCTCTCGCCTCAACTTCTTTGATCTTCTTTTTTCCTTCAGCATATATTGCTTCTTTGGAACGCCTATCGCCCTTGGCCAGCAGGTACTGGTAGTACACCCAGATTGGATCACCAAAATGGTTCGTGTACTTGTTGTTCTTGTCCACAATCCCGATCCGTTTATAAAAAGCCCACATGGCATCGTTCACTTTGAGGCCGAACTTTTCCCTCAGGCGGACATGATCCTGAAACGACGTGCTCAGATAGCTCAACATGGGGTCATTTTTGGTGGGAAGTGCAATAAGATAGACAGGGGCGGCCGGCATAAGCTGTTCCTGGCACCAGTCCAGATCATCGAGACTTACACTCATATGCAGTGTTGAACAGATATCAAGACCAAGGTTTAATCCGTGGAGTTTGCCCATGGCGAGATCTTCCAGACAACACCTTACCAGTTGCTCGCGGGTCCTGAAGACCTCGGGCCCGATGAATCCGGCCACATCATTGACATGGAGCCACGCCCCTTGAGGCTGGACTTTGGCCAGTTCCATCTGCACCGCCCTGCAGAAGCCGTACTTCCTGGATTCCAGCACCATCATGTCAACACCGCTGGCTGCGCCGTTGGTAAATTCAGAGCCCTGGCCGGTCTCAAAGTAGAGCCCGTATCTCTCACCTTTCTTGGATTTTGCATAATTCATGATCTTCTCAACCGTAACTTCAAAGGTCTTGTTGCAATCATCTGTTCCGGCAAGGCTCTGGAACATGGTTGCAACCGATCCCGGGTATTTCTTGGCAACCTCTGCCTGGACATCGATATGGGAAAGCACACACCAGGGGATCACATCTTTAAGCTTGAAGGTATCGACCACATCCTTGAGCGTTTTCTCCACCGTGGCCACGCTCTCTACCTGGCTGTCCACAGGGTTGTTTCCGAGAACAATATCGCCCGTGGCATAGGAAAAGCCATCAAACACCTGCCAGAAAATGTCATCGGGATGGTCTGTGGGTGAATTGGGCTGAATGCGGGCACCCAAGTAGCCTTTTGCGCCAATTTTGGTACCAGGCAGGGGATTGAAAATCTTCTGATCCAACGTGATCAACTCTTCATTGCTCATCAGCTTCGGGATACATCCAATTGTCTCACTGGACAGCCCATACATGATCCCTTTGATCTCTGCTTCAGATTTGGTCAGGAGAAACTCTTTCAACTCTCCCATGGTCCAGTTTTTGATTTTCTCATACTGGGCCTTATCAGTGGTCTGCCATATCAGCTTCTGCAGGTCGTCGATGTGCAGAGGGTGTTCATGGAGATCTTTTATTTTTGTGTTTGACAGAAGGCTGCGCGCATTCTGTCTCGTTTTTTCATCACCGGCCCCCACACCAATGGTCTCATCACCCTCTTTAAACGCATTTGATGCGCCGATCACCTGGCGGTAGAGTGTTTGATCAAAGCTCCCTTTCACCCGGTTAATGTAAGCGAAGATATCCTCTCCCGGCAGTACTTCCTTGATGGAGTTGGGGATGACTTTCGGAGCTGTCTGTGCGAACACTTTCATTTCAGGAATCGCAGACGGGATTATCACTCCGGCAGCGCACAGCATTAAAAAGTCTCGTCTCTTCATTTGTTCCCTCCTTCTCTTTGGATCTCGCCCATCTCTACGTTGGTATAAATCACACAAGGAGTACAATCAAAAAGTGTGTAAAGAGGTAAAGAGGCGATGTATCCTTTTAAGTTGAACTCGAAATCAACAAAAGAAAGGAGACACCACCATGGGAAAGGGTATCACCGGGACGGTAAAACCGTCAAGAGCGACATACGAGGTATTGGAGGAAATGGTTCGTCTGAAGGTGCAGGAATACATTCAGGATATTTTGGAAGAAGAAGTCGAGTCATTTTTGGGCAGGAAGAAATCTGAGAGGCTCACGATGGTCGATGGAACACCCGGATATTGGAACGGCCACGGGAAACCGAAGAAGTTTTCCGTCATGAGCGGAACGATCACGGTCCGTCGTCCTCGTGTAAGGGAGACGGAGGAGCGGTTTAAAAGTAAGATAATCCCTTTTTTCAAACGCCGGTCAAAAGAAGTAGGGCAACTCTTACCTGAGTTATACCTACACGGCTTGGCAAAAGGGGATTTTGATTTAGCGCTCCGTGGTTTATTGGGAGAAGGAGCACCGTTGTCGGCTTCATCGATAGAGCGACTAAAATTGAAGTGGCAGCGGGAGTATGAGGAATGGAAACAACAGGATATTTCGAAACTTGAAGTGGTCTATCAATGGGCAGACGGGATATACGTGAAGGCTGGACTTGAGAAAGACAAGGCGGCGCTTCTTATCATTATCGGGGGACTCACCAATGGGAAGAAAGTATTTCTTGCCTGTGAGAGTGGATACCGGGAGAGCAAGGAATCCTGGAGCGGCGTTCTGAGAAACCTGACCAATCGGGGACTGAAGCTCGGCAGGCTGACAATTGCTGACAGACACCTCGGGATATGGTCTGCCCTTGGAGAGATCCATCCAGAGGGAAAAGAGCAGAGGTGCTGGAACCATAAAATCAGAAACGTTCTTGACTGCTTTCCTCAGAGGCTACGCTCTGAGGCG
>Ga0316626_10000474_pt1 | contig 15587 bp, 11 predicted proteins | sample OWC_Aug_T1_C1_D5_FD_207656 | JGI IMG/M metagenome (GOLD analysis project Ga0316626, IMG submission 207656) | Wetland soil microbial communities from Old Woman Creek delta, Ohio, United States - OWC_Aug_T1_C1_D5_A | ecosystem: Environmental > Terrestrial > Soil > Wetlands | place: USA: Ohio...
GAGTTGGGAGTCAACAATCAGGAATCAGGATCATAATTTCTGCGATTTGCAACTTTAGTCACTTGTAACTTTAGCTCACTTTAGTCACTTTGACTACAAGACTACTCGACGACAGGACCATTTTTTTTATGTCACTTCTCGAAGTCGAAGGCGTGCATACCTATTATGGGCAGATCCATGCCCTCAAAGGTGTCTCCCTGACCGTTGATAAAGGAGAGATTGTCACTTTGATCGGAGCCAATGGGGCCGGCAAAAGCACCTTGCTCAAGTCCACCAGTGGTTTGTTGCGGCCACGCCAGGGATCTATCCGCCTCGACGGCGAGGAGCTCACCCGATATCCTCCCCACGAGATTGTGACGAAAGGGGTGGTACAGGTCCCGGAGGGGCGGCGTGTTTTTGGCCGGCTAACCGTAACAGAGAACCTAGAGATGGGCGCCTTCGCTATCTCTGATCAAAAGCTCATCAAGAAAAATCTGGAAAAGATTTTTAACCTCTTCCCCAGATTGAGGGAACGCTACAACCAAGTGGCGGGGACGCTCAGCGGGGGAGAACAGCAGATGCTTGCGACAGGTCGGGCTTTGATGGCGAATCCACGCGTTCTCCTCATGGACGAGCCCTCCATGGGCTTGGCACCAGTGCTGGTGGACAGTATTTTTGAAACCATTCGACACCTCCACGCTGAAGGCACCACGATCCTTTTGGTTGAACAGAACGCCCGTATGGCCCTCCAAGTTGCCGGCAGAGGCTATGTGCTTCAATCGGGAGCAGTCCTGTTGAGCGACAAAGCCGAAAATCTGCGCCAGAACGAGATGGTGCGTGAAGCCTACCTCGGTGAAACATGACAAAAAAACAAATTTCAGGCGCCCATAATAAAATCAATGCCAAAACCATGAAGGTCATCTATTCTAGTTCTCGCCATCGGGCCCCCCATCCATCGGGTGAAGGGATGAAGATGAAATGAACACCCGTTTTAGGAGGCATCCAGGATGAAGGATGAGCATAAAACTAAGAAGCAACTCACCCGTGAGTTGGCGGAAATGGGCCAGAGAATAGCTGAAATCGAAAAAACGGAACCTGAACGCAGGCGGCGGGAGGAAGAAATCAAGAGCACCCTCTCCTTACTGAATGCCACGCTGGAATCCACCGCTGACGGGATTCTCGTGGTCGACACAGGGGGAAAGATCGTGAGCTTCAATCGAAAGTTTGCCCAGATGTGGCACATCCCCGATTCCATCATCGCCTCGCGGGATGACAATGAAGCGCTGGCATTTGTCTTAGGCCAGTTGAAGGACCCGCAGGATTTCCTTGCCAAGGTAAGGGAATTATATAACAAGCTGGCGGCCGAGAGCTTTGATGTCCTTGAATTCAAAGACGGTAGGATCTTTGAGCGTTATTCCCAACCGCAGCGGATAGGTGAACGAGTGGTCGGAAGAGTTTGGAGTTTCCGCGATGTCACCGAGCACAGACGGGCAGAGGAGGCCCTCACAAAATCTCAAAACAAATACATAGATCTGTATGAAAACGCGAACGATATGATTTTCACCCTGGACCTGCTGGGTAATTTTACATCGATTAATCGGGCCGCTTACACTTCTTTTGGCTATCGTTTGGAAGAACTCTTGGGAAAGAGCCTCCAGGGTGTGGTCACCCCTGAAAGTTACAAATATGCCATGGCAATCCTCCAGAGGGCCGTGGCTGAGAATTCGGATCTCATGGAAATTCAGCCATGGGAGTTCGAAGGGTTTAAGAAAGATGGCACCAAAGTTCTGTTGGAGGTTCGAGCCCGGCTGATCTTGGAAGGCGGAAACATCACAGGAATCCAGGCAATCGCCCGTGACATCACGGAGCGGAAGCAAGCAGAGGAGGAAAAGGCGTTTCTGCAAGAACAACTCCGCCAATCTCAGAAGATGGAAGCCATCGGCCGCCTGGCAGGCGGCATTGCTCACGATTTCAATAACCTTCTCACGATTATCGGAGGCTATAGCGCCCTCTCCCTCTTGGAACTCAAGGAAGGGGATCCCTTGAAGGGGAACATCAGAGCGGTTCAAAAAGCAACGGAACGGGCGGCAAATCTCACGCGGCAGCTTTTGGCGTTCAGCCGCCGTCAGGCGATGGAGATGAAGGTATTGGATCTGAATGCTACGCTGAGAGATATGGACAAGATGCTTCGTCGGGTCATCGGGGAAGACATCAAACTGGTCATCCATTTAGCAGAGGATCTAGGAAGGGCGAAGACGGATCCGGGCCAGATTGAACAGGTCATCATGAACCTGGTAGTCAATGCCAGAGATGCCATGCCCGATGGAGGAAGGCTCACGATTGAGACCGCGAATGTCGAGCTGGATGAGGTTTACGTCCATGGGCATGTCGGTATCAAGCCGGGTCGCTATCTCATGCTTTCAGTCAGTGATACAGGAGCGGGAATGACTCGGGAACTGAAAGAGCGGGTCTTTGAGCCCTTCTTTACAACCAAGGAAACAGGGAAAGGAACGGGGTTGGGTTTATCAACGGTCTATGGGATTGTGAAGCAGAGCGAAGGGAGCATATGGGTTTACAGTGAGCCAGGGAAAGGCACTGCCTTTAAGATTTACCTCCCCCGCGTAGATGAGCCGATAGAGGTCTTTAAAGAGAAATTAGTGAAGGATCTTCCTCGTGGGAGTGAAACGGTTCTTGTCGTTGAGGATGAGGAAGAGGTTCGGAAATTAGCGGTTCAAATTTTACAGAGACAGGGGTATAAGGTTATGGAGGCGCCCCAAGGGGGGGATGCCTTACTCATCTGCGAGCAGCATCAAAACCACGTTCATCTGATGTTGACAGATGTCGTGATGCCGGGGATGAGCGGTCATCAATTGGCCAAACGCTTGAAATCCCTCCAGCCGGAAATGAAGGTCCTTTATATGTCAGGATATACGGATAACGCGATTGTCCAGCATGGAGTTCGGGTGGAAGGAGCCGACTATATCTCGAAGCCCTTCACCGTGGATGCACTGGCAAGAAAAGTAAGGGAAGTGCTGGACCAATGAATGCGGAACTCTAACATTTCGCCCCCTCACCTCCCCCCTTATTTTTTTCTACCATGGGTGTCATAACGTCACAACCTGTAACCCGCAATCTGCTTCCTTAGAAACCAGTAGATCAAACCTGCCAAGATCATGCTTGGCAAAGAGGAGCCCAGGGGCCATGGAAATGCTGCCTTGATTTGCAGCACCTTTTCCATCAACATCGGCGAGAAACCCAAGTAGATAGCAAATCCAATGACCCAGGCAATCATAGCAAGAGGGTTCATTCCTTTCGAGAACCAGTATCTTCCTTCCCTTCTATAAAGATCTTCTAAATCGATCACTCCCTTTCTTAAAAGGAAGTAATCAACGAGAACGATCCCAAAGAGAGGACAGAACATGGCTCCAATAAACAGGAGGAAATGCTCATAATTGAGAAGGGCAGGGAAAATGATGGCAACGATCATCCCCAGGATTCCTCCGATCCATATCCCTGTTCGTTCCCCTAATTTTGGAAAAATATTCAGGCCCGAAATCGCTGTGGAATAAATATCTAAAAAGGTGGTGGTGAAGGTAGAGAAGAGGACGATGATCAGAGCAGGGATGGCCCATCCGAGTTTCAACATGAGGTTCATCACCACTCCAGAAGGGTCAGGAGACTGGGTGGCAAGGGTGGCCATCAGCCCGATCAGATACATCCAGGAGGAGACAATAAAATAACCCATCCAGGTCCCCCAGAAACTCCTTTTCGAATCCGTGGCAAAGCGCGAATAGTCCGAAACCAAAGGAAGCCAGGAGATGGGCATGGCAATCACAAGATCCATTCCCACCATAAAAGGGAAATCTTTCTTTCTCGGAATTTGGGAGAGCATCCCCCAGCCGTACTCTTGAAAGACGATGTAGGTCATGGCCAAGCACAAAATCAGTAGAACGAAGACAGAGATCCGTTGGAGCCACTTCCAGAATCGGTGGCCCACCACAGCCCACAACGTCGTGATCACCCCGGAAAGGATGATCCAGAGGTTGAGGTTTGAAAATCCGTAGAACTTGGAGATGGCATCGGCTGCCTGGCCACAAATGATCAACATCACGGCTGTCCAGCCGATAAGCTGGATCACATTGAGGGCAGCGGCAAAATAAGAACCTCTGATCCCGAAAGAAGGCCGAACGCCCACCATCGTCGGAATGCCCCATCGGCTCCCGATCAAGCCGCCCAAAGCAAAGGGGGTGTTTCCAATCAGGTGGCCGAGAAGAATAGCCCAAAGTCCTAACCCTAACCCCAATGGGACCACTAACCCCCCGGCCCAAATCTCTGCCAAGGAGATTGCTGCTCCTGCCCATAGTAGAAAAAAATCCCACCCGCGTAAATTCCTCTCTTCTCTTGGTGTCGGTTCAATCCCCATTTTTACCCCCTTAGAGAGTGGAGAGTAGAATGTCGAAAATGGAAAATTCAATTCATTTCTAATTCGTCTCTTCCACAATCTACTTTCCACTTGCTACTTTCAGTATCTTTTGAACGACCTCCATCGGGGTTCTCCCCAATACTCGGATCATCGGTTCTTTACCCACGTCCCCTTCGTCGTAGATAAAATCAGGAACGCGCTTCATCTTTCCCAAGACTTCCCCCACCCCCCATTCTAAGGAGGAACCTTCCTGCTTTTTCACCTTTTTGGGTTCGAGCCTCCGGTCAAAATGGCCGACCAGAAAACCTTTTCTCCCCAACTGCGCAACCGTCTCTCTTGAATATCGGATATTCATTGCCGAACAATATTCGGCATCAAATTTCATGGCTGTCAGAATGATATTGGCAACATGCCGGGAGGCCCCGAATTCAGGGTCGCTATAAGTGGTCGCCGAATCTCTGAATCGCACAATCCTTCCAGGAAAGGCGGCCACGTCTTCAACTCCTTCGGCAAAAGGAAGCGCATACCCTAAGTTTGAAGAAACTTCTGGTATGAGACGTCCGATCTCTTCCCCTTTCAATACTTCCACTGCTCTCTTTAACTCCTGGACCACACGGTACCGCTCCATCTCCCTCAGGACATAAGCAGAAGGGTTGGTAGGCCCGTGCCCCTTCCCGAGGTTGAGACCGGATTGGATGGCCAGGGTGATAAAGGTCTTTGCTTTTTGTACGGCTCCATAAACGGTATCTCCTCTTGCCAAGAGCGTTGCGATTGCAGAGGCAAAGGTACATCCTGTCCCATGGGTGTTTTTCGTTTTGATTCTGGGAGCCACTATCTCCTCAAATCTTTTTCCATCGTAAAGAAGATCCACGGCCCTCCCCTTCAAATGGCCTCCTTTGACAACAACGTGTTTCGCTCCCAGCTGATGAATCCGGCGGGCAGCTTTCCTCATCTCTTCGAGGGAAGTCACTTTAAATCCGGCAAGGACGGAGGCCTCGGGAAGGTTTGGTGTGACAATCCATGCCAGAGGGATCAACTCTCTGATGAGGGCCTCCTGGGCATCTTTTCGCAGAAGGGAGTCTCCGCTTTTCGCCACCATCACCGGATCGACGACCACATACTTCAAACCATATTGCCTGATTTTTCTGGCCACCACTCTGATGATTTCAGAATGGGCGAGCATTCCAGTCTTGATCGCATCCGCACCAATATCTGAGAGGACGACCTCCATCTGCTTCTCGACAAAGGAAGAAGGGATTTCATGAATTCCATGAACACCCATTGTATTCTGTGCGGTCAGGGCTGTAACCACACTCATCCCAAAACCACCCAGCAAGGTAATCGCTTTCAAGTCTGCCTGAATACCTGCGCCCCCTCCTGAATCCGATCCGGCGATGGTCAAGACTCGCTTCATCTCACTCTCCTCTCAATTGAAAGAATAAATAAAAAAAGCCGTAATTCCCGTGGAGGTATTACGGCCTGATTTCCGTTTTCCGCTTCCCTTCGCTGGAATTACCCTGACAGGTTCGGAGGGTCTCCCTGCCCTAAAGGCAAGGACTCTCAGCCCAATGAGCTCCCCTAGCTATATTCTAAGACGATTTTACTCGACAAGGTGGAGTATGTCAAACAGAAAGATTGAGCTTTTGGAAGTGACCGCATGGCTGGTCATTAGTTCTAACGCCTGCCAGCCTCATGCCAAGAGATCTATCTAAAATTAGAGGGTGACCCAGTACCGATCGGATGATCCTTGACCATGTTCTATCCCGCTCTCATGATTATTCAAATGATTTCAATAAATTACCCATCATTCGCTTGGTTAGGAGGGAGTTTGTGAAAAATTGCATAAAATCCTTGACATCTTCGTATGTTTGCTTTATATGTTTTACGTTAATTTTCTCGGCCCCTGCAAGGCGGGGAATTCGTTAACGGAAAGTTGGATTTCAGGATGTATTTTAACCAAATACAGTCTTTTTAGGAGAGGGCACGATGAGACTAAGAAACGTACTGGTGAAGTTGATGCTGTTGATGGCGGTTGCATACCTGCTCATTCCACTGGCGGCACTCGCAAGTGAGGCGGATCTTGCGATCCCCGATTTGCACAAGGGCGCTCCCTATACCCTGTTGGGTGGGATAAAACCGTGGGATCTGTTGTTTTATGGCGCGTGCGTCATCGCTGGCACGCTGGGGATTAGCTTGTTTCTGCGTCACCAGGTCAAGAAGCTGAGAGCCCATGAATCGATGCTCAAGGTGGCTGAAACCATCTTCCAGACCTGTCGCACCTATCTGATCCAGCAGGGAAAATTCCTTGTCATGCTGTTCATCTTCATCGCTGTTTGTATGGCCTTCTACTTCCTCGCCTTGAAGGGAGAGGGTGTCCCCACACTGCTGCTGGTCTTGCTCTTCTCGGTCGTGGGCATGGGCGGCTCTTACGCAGTGGCTTGGTACGGCATCCGGATCAACACCTATGCCAACGCCCGAACCGCCTTTGCATCGCTGGCGGGGAAGCCCTGGGACGTCGTGAACATCCCCTTGCGCTCCGGTATGAGCGTAGGACTCTTCCTCATCTCCCTTGAACTGGTGATGATGGTCATCATTCTGCTCTTCGTCCCCCGCACCATTGTGGGCTACTGCTTCCTGGGGTTCGCCATCGGTGAGTCTTTGGGCGCATCGGCACTCCGGATCGCCGGCGGTATCTTCACCAAGATCGCCGACATCGGCTCTGACCTCATGAAGATCGTCTTCAAGGTAAAGGAAGACGATCCCCGTAACCCGGGCGTGATTGCCGACTGTACCGGTGACAACGCAGGCGACAGCGTGGGTCCCACGGCGGACGGTTTTGAAACGTATGGCGTGACCGGCGTCGCGCTCATTGCCTTTATCACGCTTGCCGTGGTGAGTCCTAACCTGGAGGTCAAAGAAGCCATCCAGGGCAAACTGATCGTCTGGATTTTTGCAATGCGTTTCCTGATGGACTTCTTCTCAGGCGTTTCGTACTTCGTGAATCAGGCCATTTCCTCGGCCAAATACAGGGGCAAGAAGGAGTTCGATTTCGAAGAGCCTCTCATGAGACTGATCTGGATCGCGGCCGCCCTCTGCATCAGCACTTCGTTTGTGGGAAGTTACTTGCTGATCAGCGACCTGCAGGTTATCAAAAATGGCGTGCTTACCTCTATGCCCAGTGTCTGGTGGCAGCTTGCCATGATCATCAGCTGCGGTACATTGGCAGCCGTTCTCATCCCCGAGTTCACGAAGATATTCACCAGTTCCAAGTCGAAACACGTGCAAGAAATTGTGACCGCGTCGCGCGAGGGGGGTGCCTCCTTGACCATACTCTCCGGTATCGTCTCCGGTAACTTCAGCGCCTACTACATGGGCTTGCTGATTGCCTTCCTCCTGGGCATCGCGTACTTCGTCAGCCTTTTCATACCGCCTGAGGTCATCAACTATCCATCCATCTTCGCCTTTGGTCTGGTGGCTTACGGATTCCTCTGTATGGGCCCGGTCAACATCGCTGTTGACAGCTACGGTCCTGTCACGGATAACGCCCAGTCCATCTTCGAGCTTGCACAGACCGAAAATATCCCCGGCATCAAGCAGGAGATCAAGAGAGACTTCGGATTCGATCCCGATTTCGAAATGGGTAAATTCTACCTCGAGTCCAACGACGGGGCCGGAAACACCTTCAAGGCGACGGCCAAACCCGTGCTCATCGGCACCGCGGTGTGCGGCGCCACGACGATGATCTTCTCGATTATCCTGCTGCTCCAGAGCAAGAACATGCTCCATGTGCAGCTGACCGACGCGCCGATCATTCTCGGCCTGATCTGCGGCGGCGCGGTGATCTTCTGGTTTGCCGGGGCCTCCATGCAGGCGGTGACCACCGGTGCGTACCGGGCGGTCGAGTTTATTAAAAAGAACATGAACCTGGACAAAACGGAAGCGGATATCGAAGATTCCAAGACGGTTGTCAAGATCTGCACCCAGTACGCACAGAAAGGGATGTGGAACATCTTTATCGCGATCCTGCTCATGACGCTCGCCTTCGCGTTGCTGAACCCCAACTTCTTTGTGGCCTATCTGATTTCCATCGCTTGCTTCGGCCTCTTTCAGGCCATCTACATGGCCAACGCCGGCGGTGCGTGGGACAACGCGAAGAAGATCGTCGAAGTCGACCTGAAGGAGAAGGGCTCGGCGCTCCACGCCGCGACGGTCATCGGCGACACGGTGGGAGATCCCTTCAAGGATACCTCCTCCGTATCCATGAACCCTATCATCAAGTTCTCGACTCTGTTCGGCCTGCTCGCGACCGAAATCGCCATCGAGATGACGGTCCGCGCGAAGGAAGCCAATTCCACGAACTGGGCTCCCTACATCGCTCTTCCGGTGTTCATTGTCGGGGTCATCTTCGTATGGCGTTCATTCTACAGCATGAGAATACCTCTGGAAGAAGCCGCCCAGAAGCTGCCAACGATGGAGACAAAAGTCGCTCACCAACACAAGTAGCCGCTGACGGATACAGAAATCGAAAGCCCTCACCTCGTAAGGAGTGAGGGCTTTTTTATGGGTCCAATAAATACGGAAGGAGAGGTTAATGATCGCTTGCTAAAGCTTTGGCGATCTCCCTGCCTGATCTTCCAACCCAAGTCATTATTTCATACCTTCAAGGGGCAGGAAGAGATCATCTACTCTTTAGGGTGCTTGGCTTCGTAGATGCGCCGTTTGATCTGGCCAATCTCCTTGGTGACAGGAATCTCTTTGGGACAGACTTCGGTACACTTCCACAGGGTCTGACAACCCCACGCCCCGTCCTTGTGATCCAGGAGAGCCATCCTTTCTTCCGAACCCTCATCCCTTGAGTCGAAGAGGTATCGAAAGGACCGGACCAGGGCAGCCGGACCCACGTAGCGTGCTGTCTCCGGATTCTGATTGACGGGACAGGCTGCCGTACAGCAGGCGCAGAGGATACACCGGATGGCTTTTTCAAGAAGATGCTGCTCCTCCACCGACTGATTTCTCTCCTGATCAGGAGGAGGAGTTTTGGTGATCAGATAAGGTTTAATCGAATTGTACTTTTCAAAAAAGGGGTCGAGATCCACGATCAAATCTTTGATCACCTTAAATACCGGAAGAGGCTCAATCAGAGCCTCCTCCTTAAAGTCTCTGGCCAGCTTCTGACAGGGCAACGAACAGATGCCATTGATCCTCATCCCGTCCGATCCACAGACGCCATGACCACAGGACCACCGGTAAGAGAGCGTTGGATCCTGTTCCCATCGGATTCGGTTGAGGCAATCGAGAAGTCGATCCATGGGATCGGCCTCCACCTCATAAGTTTGGTAGTGAGGCTTCTCATCCTTTTCCGGATCAAATCGGAATATTTTTAACTTAACCAGCACAATCAACCTTTCGTTCTGCCGTGCTGAAGTGCTGCGGTGCTGCAGTTAAAGGATTACTAACAGCAACACGGCAACACTGTTCTAACAGCAGCACTCTCAATAAACCCTCGCTTCCGGTTGGAATCGGGTGATCTTCACCGGTTTATACCTCACCTCTGGCCCATCTGGAGTTTGGAAAACAAGGGTATGTTTCAAAAAGTATCGATCCGCCCGCGAAGGGAAATCCTCCCGGTAGTGGGCTCCCCGACTTTCCCTCCGATGGAGGGCGCTAAACAGGATCACTTCCGAGAGCTCCAGCTGATGGCCCAGTTCGATTGCCTCCATCAATTCATAATTGAAAGTCTTTCCCTTGTTCACAACCCCAACCTCTCCGTAACGCGCTTTCAGGCTTCGGATCTCTTCAATCCCCTTTGTGATGCCGTCTTCGTTTCGAAAAACCGAACCATAATCCATCATCACAGACTGCATCTTTTTCCTAAGGGGATCGATTTTCTCTCGAGCGGGAGTGTTCATTAATCGCGTGATCTTTTCTTTGGACGATTTCAGAATATCCGTCGAGACGGCTGCATGAGCAACTCCCTTAATTTTCTCTTTCATAGTCAACCCGCTTCTCCGGCCGAAGACGAGTAGATCCAGGAGTGAATTGCAGCCGAGTCGGGTTGCACCGTGAACCGATACACAGGCACATTCTCCTGCCGCATACAATCCGGGCACGACGGAACTCTTTTCATTCGCCAACACCCTTCCATCGACGTCCGTAGGAATCCCTCCCATCATGTAATGGCACGTGGGCGCCACGGGAACGGGATCGTAGACCGGATCAATTCCTGCGTAGATTCTGACAAAGGAGGCAATCTCCCAGAGTTTCTCCTGAATCTTCTCCTCTCCCAGATGAGTGAGGTCGAGATGGACATAATCCTTTCCACCCATCCCCCTCCCTTCTCGAATCTCCGTGAGAATGGCTCTGGAGACGACATCTCTCGCCGCCAAGTCCTTTACGGTTGGAGCATATCGCTCCATAAAACGCTCTCCCAATCGGTTTCGCAAAATTCCACCCTCCCCCCTGGCCGCCTCGCTCACCAAAACTCCTAAAGGGTAAAGCCCGGTGGGATGAAACTGGACAAATTCCATATCTTCGAGAGGAATTCCCAACTTGTAGGCTAAAGTGAAGGCCTCCCCGGTGGTTGCATTGCCGTTGGAGGTCGTCCTGTACACTCTTCCGCAACCCCCAGTGGCCAAAAGGACGGCTTTGGCCTGGAGGAGATGGAGTTGTCCTGTAGCGAGATCGTAGGTCACAACGCCCACACATTTTCTTCGATCCATCACCAGCGAAAGAAGATAATGTTCCGAATAGAAATTCGCCCGATGCCGGAGGCATTGGTCAAAGAGAGTATCGAGAACAACCCTTCCCGTATGGTCTGCGGCATAACACGCCCTCTTCACAGGTTTCTTACCATAATCCCGGGTATGACCACCGAAGTACCGTTGAGCGATCTTTCCTTCAGCAGTGCGACTGAAAGGAACTCCCATGTGCTCCAGTTCATAGATGGCTCGCGCTGAATCTTTGACCAGGATTTCAATGGCATCTTGATCCCCTAGGTAGTCGCCTCCCTTGACGGTATCATAGAAATACCATTCCCACTGATCCTCCTCCTCATTGGCGAGAGGAGCGGTGATCCCCCCCTGGGCCGCCCCGGAATGGGACCGCGTGGGAAAGACTTTACTGACAATAGCCACATCGGCCTGACCCACGCACTCGACGGCTGCCCGAAGTCCTGCCAAACCAGCTCCCACGATGACGATATCGTGTTGGAAGATCATTTCGATCGCTCTTCAATAGGGATATAGGGACACGATTCGGGACCGCAATAGGTCCCCACATAATCTGCATCCGGACGATAGAGTTCGGGTTTGGGTTGGGCTTCGGCAAACTTTTCTTCGATGATATGCGCTGCCCAACCGGAGATCCGTGAGATCGCAAAGACAGGGGGGAAGAGGTCTGTTGGAATCCCCATCATGTGATAGACCGAAGCGCTGTAGAAATCAACATTGGGATAGATTTCTTTCCCTTTTAGCTTTCTGAACTCTTCCTGGGTGGATGCCTCAACGGCCTTCGTCAACTCAAACCATTTTCGTTCTCCCGTACGATCTGCCAGCCGGCTGCAGATGCCTCTTAAAACCGAGGCCCTCGGGTCCTCGGTGTGGTAAACGGCATGCCCCATGCCCATCACCTTTCCTCCTTTTTGGAGCTTTTCAGAAACCCAGGACTTCACGCGGCTGACCTCTCCAACCTCCAGGAGCATTTTCATCACCTCACTATTCGCCCCGCCGTGAATCTCTCCGGAAAGGGCTCCGATGGCGGCCACGATCGAAGCATAGAGATGGGCATGGGTCGAAGCCACCTCCCTGCCGGCAAAAGTGGAAGCGTTAAAGGAATGTTCGGCGTGGAGAATCAAACAAATATCGAAATCCCGTGCGGTCGTTCGATCCGGAAGAGATCCGGACAGCATGTATAAGAAGTTCCCTGCATGGGTGAGTTCAAGACGGGGATGGACCGGCTCCTTCCCATTTCGAATACGATCCCATGCGGCAACGATGCTTGGCAACTTGGCAATGAGGCGGGTTGCCTTCTCAAAATTGGCGTTTCTCGATTCGTCATGCAATTGGGGGTCATAAGCCGCCAGGATGGGAACAGCGGCTTCCAAGACATCCATGGGATGCGCGGACTTCGGCATCATTCTCATAAATCCATAAATGGTCTCAGGAACTTCTCTTTCTGAAATAAGTTCTGACTGAAACTTTTTCAACTCCTCTGCCTTGGGTAAATGGTCATGGAGCAAAAGAAAAGAAACCTCTTCAAAGGTGGAATGGACGACGAGGTCACAGATATTGAGGCCTCGGTAAATCAGACTCCCTTTCTCCCCATCGACATCCGAGATCCGAGTATCTGCCACCTTGACTCCCCGAAGGCCGATGTTTTTAGTGCCCCCTGTCTCACTCATTTTTTGATTCCTCCGTTATCGCCCCTTTAGTATGAATCTACATCGCCCGTGTGAAAAACTCAATGCTAAAAATCTCTTATAGGATGGCAGAGAACGGGCTGAGAAAGGAATAAGGGGCATCCCCTATTTTCTCGTCAGAAAAACCGTATTTTTGATAGAATCCATTAGGTCTTCCCAAAAATATTTGAAATTGCCCCCCACCCGGCCCTCTCCGCTCGCATCCCGCTCGCCACTGCGTGCCTGGGAAACCCATTCGACATACTCAGGGCCGTGAGTCCCGCGAAGCGCGGGATCGAACGGCCCCCGTGCTTGTCCCGTCCTGACGGGGTGGCCGGGGAGCTTCACTCCTTGATAATTCGATTTTTTTTCCATAGAATGTCTTAAGAATAAGGGAGGGAAAAATGACTGCTTCAAACAAGGAGTACCGAATAGAGAAGGATTCGATGGGTCCGGTCAATGTTCCCAAGGAGGTTTATTATGGTGCCCAGACGCAGAGGGCGATTGATAATTTCCCCATCAGCGGCTGGCGATTTGAGAGGGAATTGATCTATGCACTGGGTCTCATCAAATATGGAGCGGCAAAAGTGAATTCCGAATTGGGCCTCTTAGAAGGGCGAATGGCCACGGCCATTCAGAAGGCTTCGGATGAGGTGATGGGAGGGAAATGGGATGCTGAATTTGTCGTGGATATCTTTCAGACCGGTTCCGGGACATCGACCCACATGAACGCCAACGAGCTGATCGCCAACCGGGCGAATGAGATCCTGGGCGGCCGGAAAGGGATCTATCAACCGGTCCATCCGAATGACCATGTGAATCTGGGGCAATCCAGCAACGACGTCTTTCCCTCCTGCATCCATATTGCCTCGATGCTCCTCTTAAGAGAGAGACTTCTGCCGGCCCTGGAAGGCCTTCAAAAGGCACTTAAGAAAAAGGAGAAAGAGTTTCATCCCGTCCTTAAAATTGGAAGGACACACCTTCAGGATGCCACCCCCATAAGGCTGGGCCAGGAATTTGGGGGATATGCCCAGCAAGTGGCATCGGGCATTCGTCGAATTCGGAATGCGATCGAATCTCTTGCCGATCTCCCTTTAGGTGGGACGGCGGTAGGCACAGGGATAAACACCCACCCTCTTTTCCCTAAGAAAGTAATCTCCATCATAAGAAAAAAAACAGGTTATCCCTTTCGGGAGGCGGTCGACCATTTTGAGGCTCAGGGGGCCAAGGATGCCTCGGTAGAAATGAGCGGGGTTTTGAAGACAACCGCCGTCAGCCTAATGAAAATTGCCAATGACATCCGATGGCTGGGCGCAGGACCTCGATGTGGAATTGGTGAGATTCGCCTTCCAGAAACCCAGCCAGGCTCTTCCATCATGCCGGGAAAGGTCAACCCCGTCATTCCTGAATCCCTGATTCAGGTCTGCGCTCAGGTGATTGGAAATGATGCAGCAATCACGCTCGGTGGGCTCAGCGGGAATTTTGAGCTCAATGTGATGATGCCGTTGATTGCCCACAATCTTCTTCAATCCATTCGTCTTCTCGCCAATGGGGTCGATAATTTCTCAAGAAGATGTATCGAGGGGTTGGAGGCCGATCGTGAACGGTGCGAAGAGATGATCGAAAAAAGCCTTGCCCTTGCGACTGCCCTGACTCCGAAAATCGGATACGATAAAGCAGCCCGGGTTGCCAAAAAAGCATACGATCAGAGGAAGACCATCCGTCAGGTGGTAGAGGAGGAAGGGATTCTTTCAAGGGAAGAATTGAATCGCTGGCTCGATCCTCGATCGATGATCGCCCCAAAAAGGCACCCTTGACACCCTTGGTCACAGTGCTTAATTTGTTCATAGAGGGGAAACAGAAGAAAGGAGGGTGATAACCATGTATTTTGTAACAATTTCCGAGATGTTTGGAACAAAGGGAGTTCAGATCGCACAACAGGTGGCCAAGGGGTTGAACTATGGGTACTATGGTGAAGCGGAACTGCTTAAATCCGCAGAGGAAATGGGATTTTTCGCGGATGTCAAGAAATTAGATGAAAAAGGCCCTCACCTTCTCGAAAGATTTTTCAGTGAGAAACCAAGAGTCTATCTCGATCGGCTACAATCTGTTGTCTTTGAGGTGGCAAAGAAGGGGAATGCGTTATTCTTTGGGAAGGGAAGTCAACTTCTTCTTAACTCCTTCAATTGTGCCCTTCATGTCCTTGTCACAGGGTCTATGGAAAAAAGGATTCAGCAAGTCATGGAAGAAAAAAAGGTGGACAGAGAAGTTGCCGAGAAAATGATTCATCGGTCAGATCAGGACAAAAGAGGTTTTTTGAGATTTGCTTTTGAGGAAGACTGGTTAAACCCGAATCTCTATGATCTCGTCCTGAACACGGATAAGTTAACCATTGATTCGGCCACGAAAATGGTAGTGGAGGCCGCCAAATCGGACGGCATCAAGGCCTGCGGGATCGATTCGATGAAATTGCTGGAAAAACTATCCCTTCAACGCAAAGTAGAGGCCGCTTTTCTCGAAGCAGGCATAGAAAGTCAACATACTTTTTACGACGTGGAAGACGGGGAGACGGTGCGGATCTATGGGATTGTTTATTCTGTCCAGGATAAAGAGGCCTTGGAGAAAATGATGAAAGGGATAAAAGGAGTGAGGAAAGTAATTAATAATTTAACCCTATTCCAGGGAGGAATGGGAAGTGCATAACCAGGGTTTCCGATCCTGAAAATCACGAAGAACTTAACCGGAGTTTAAACAGAAGCAGTGGGGTGGAAGGGCCAGCTGAAGAACCGA
>Ga0316626_10000475_pt1 | contig 15574 bp, 28 predicted proteins | sample OWC_Aug_T1_C1_D5_FD_207656 | JGI IMG/M metagenome (GOLD analysis project Ga0316626, IMG submission 207656) | Wetland soil microbial communities from Old Woman Creek delta, Ohio, United States - OWC_Aug_T1_C1_D5_A | ecosystem: Environmental > Terrestrial > Soil > Wetlands | place: USA: Ohio...
CTACACGTTCACGAAGCCATGAAATTCTGGTTGCAAGAAATCAATCGGCATCTCAACAAGATGATTCAGGCCGACCGCAACCTTTGCCGCTTGTGCAGCCATGCCCGGGGACGAAGGTACGACCACCGGCGGGCGAACTATTGGGCCCGGACGTGGAGCCGTCACAAGCTCAGGGCGCACCGCATTTACTTCGCCAACCACTAACCACGAGCGCCAACGCCGCGCATTGCCGGGCGTTGGCGCCACTTTTAACCCTCAAACCTATTCCGACCATGCCAGACAACGACAAACCGAAATCCACCGTGCCCATACGGGCAGAAGATCACCCCGAATTGGGCCCCATGACCGAGCGGGAATTCATCGCATTCAACACCTGCATACTTGTGGCCGAGGCAATCTTTGATCGCACCGGACAAGTTCACGCCGGACTGTTGCACTTTGACCACCCCACAAACCTTGCGGACTGCAAAGCCGTGGACTTGCGGGGCGTGCCGAAGGACGAGGCCGCGAAGGTCCTGACAATACTCGCACAGCGGGCGCCGTGCGCCTTGATCGGCGAGGCGTGGCAATCCACGATTCAGAAGAAGCAGCAGCCAGCCTTACACGCGGCGATTACAGCGGGCGAGCCTGCCGTGCTGACAGCGGCACGACATGACCCGAACCGCAAAGAAGTCATAGCCGTGCGGCTCAATAGCGGCGACAGGATGCTTATCGCACAAGCAGAGATCAGTCAGGATGGGCCCGAAGGGCCGCGCCGACGTGGACCGTGGACCTTTAAGGACAGCAAAACAACGGACCTCCGCTTCGTTTCCTTTGGTGAGGACAGTGAACGGGGCCGACTTGAATAGGATGAACGATGAAACCGACCAAAATGGAACGACTCGCGGCGCTCCGCAAAACGATCTCGGAGGCCAAACCCCGGAAGCTCAATTACGAATTCAGATTCAAAGACCCGCTCACCCACGGCTGGCTGTTGCCGTGCTTGATTGACGCGGACGAATTCACATGGCAACGGTGGGCCCATTGGTTCAGGGTCATGGAGGCCGAGCGACTTTCGGACACGCCCATCCCGCAGATTGAATTCTGCACGGACTTTCGGGGCGGATGCGCATTGAAGATGCTGGAGCGCTGCCTCGACACGATCAGCAACGGCAACGGTTGGCGCGGCTGGTCAAGCTGGGCGCACTTCGATTTTTTCCTCGACTGGCTTTTGTTCGGGCTGGGCGACGCGACGCAGAAGGAAGAACCGAAACCGCGCAGCGATCAGCACGGCGCCAGCGAGCGGCTTTACCAACTGTTCAACCTCGAAACCCTGCTCGCGTGGCCGTATGATTACTTCGGGGACATCCTCGCGGATAACGCGCACGGCAGGCATTCCGGGTTTTTCCCAACGCCGATGGACGTTGGCGAAGCGATGGTAAGCATGACGATGGGAAAAGAGGACATGAGAGCAAAGACGGTTTGCGACCCGGCAGCGGGCACCGGGCGGCTCCTGCTTTCGGCCTCGAATTATTCCTACCGGCTGTATGCCGTGGACATAGACGGCACGGTATTGAAAGCGCTTCGAGTCAATGGCTACCTGTACGCGCCGTGGCTGGTCCGGCCCTTGCCGTTCCTTGCCACCTACGAGAGCGCCCATGGAGATGCGCCGATGCTGCCGACAATCACGGCCCGCGCCCCAGTCTCCGACCGACACGGCCAGCTTGAATTGATTACGATATGAAACAAAACTTAAAATAATCCTTGCAACCCGCTTGCTGGCTTGCTAGAGTGAATTCAGCGAACGTTAAACGACCATGAACACCGTTTCAACCTGCTTTATTTTCCGCAGTGATTCGTCTCCGGGTAAGACCTATCAGACGCTTCTCTACATTGACGGCACAACCTCGTGCGACTGCAAAGGATGGACGATCAAACGCAACAGCGTGCGCAGTTGCCGCCATACGCGGCTTGTCGAGGCCGGATGCGCCGACGGCGAGTGTGTCTCGAAGATTGAATACACCAAATGCGCCCCACAGGTGACGCCGGGCAAGACGCGGATTAACGTCCGGCTCCCACTGGCAACGATGCGCCGCCGGGCAATCACCCTTGCCGATTGAGCCATGAAAGACAAACCCGTCGCCTCAGAGGTCGAGCGCTTCCTACGTGCATCCGTGGAGGCCGCACGACGCTTCCAGCGCACGGCGCGCGGGCCTTACGTGTGCATGGAGGAATTCGTACTTGAGCACGGTCGCCCGTTTCTTCCACAGCGGCTACCGGACGACTACACGAAGGGAGAACCGCAGCAATGTTACAAGAATTCACAGGAGTTGATCGTCTTTCGACATCAGGTGAACGGGGACACCCTCACGTATTGCGAAGGCTACGCCGCAGGGATAATCCCCGTCCTACACGGATGGCTTGTGAACCAGCGCGGCGAGGTGATTGATCGGACATGGACCGGCAAGCGTAGAACATCCGGTGCGCCGCTTGCAGTCGAGTATTACGGCGTACCCTTTCGCTCCGATTACGTCCGGCGGATGGTTGTGAAGTCCAAAAGCTGGCTTTCACTCATTGACAACTGGGAAGATGAATGGCCGCTCTTGACCAAACCCGTGCCGGTGGAACGCTGGCTTGCAACACTGCCACCATGAAAAAGCTAATACCCGCAAGCGTATCGCCGCAGGAGCGCGCAAAGACCGTTGAAATGATGGTGGACGCGTGGAAAGCAGGCGTTGTGGGTGTCCGCGCCGCCATACCGCAGGCGAGGACCGAGCAGGAGGCAAGGGAAGCAATCAGGCGGACAGTTGCGGATGAGGCCGCAGTCGAACTTTACCTGAACGACGTGTATCAAGTGGCGCTCCGACGCCGCTCGGAAAACGTGGTGCATCTGTCCATCAAACGCATTGACCGGGAGCCGATTCACGATTGGCGGGACCTGCAGGAGATCAAGAACCAGCTACTCGGGCAGGATTGCGAGGCGGTCGAATTGTACCCAGCGGAGGACCGGCGCGTTGACGCCGCAAACCAGTTCCACCTTTGGGGTAGTTCAGACCCGACGTTCCGGTTCCCGTTTGGATTCCAGACGCGTGCCGTGGACGACGCATCGGTCGCAAACTCAAAGAACCGAAAGCTATGACTAAAAAAGGATTCAAACCCATCCCGTTCTTCACCGAGCGTGAGGCCCGAGCCCATGCAGTGAACGAACTACCCAACATGCGGCTTGCGATCATCTATTCGCCGCGAGAGACAAACCCATCGGGCGACTACTGGATTGACGCCCCGGACGCAATGATACGCGTATGGGAAAAAGAGCTTTTCATCGGCGAAGGCAAGGACGCGCACAAGAACTACCTCCCATGAGTCACGAAGCCGTCAGACAGATGCACAAGGAGCACGATCAGGCCATAGACGTGCTCCGCGCCAATACGGACAAGTTCAACTTTCATCCGCCCTGCAAGGAAGGTTGCTTCCATTGCTGCTACGAAGCCGTGTTCTGCGACAACTACGAGGCGGCATACATCGTGGACGGATTGACGGTCACGGAACAAATCGCGCTCCGTGTGCGCGTGGCAAGCTGGCTGGAGGCCGCACGCGCTCTGCTTCCGTTGCAGATGGAGGATGGCATCGGCATCAAGTGGCGCGAGGCGAACATTCCGTGTCCGTTGCTCGTGATGGGACGCTGCTCCGTCTATGAGCGCCGGCCAGCCGGTTGCCGGGCGTTCTACGCCATGCGCGAGCCGGAGAAGTGCGCCATGCCTGATCGAATACACCAGAAGTTCGCCTATCTGGACCGCAACCCGATGATCTGCAGGAGCCTGATGAAATACTTTTCTTCGTTCCAACGCTTTAGGACCGACCATCTAGGCGTACACCTTGCGTTGCTCCTGTTGGACGAGCCGGACCTTGAGTCCGGGGCGAGCATGGGATACGAGTGCGAAGAAGAACCGGTATCGCAATGACCCACGACGAGATCAATCGGCGGCTGATCTGGATTGCCCGCGCAGCGATGGCAACGTATGCGCGGCAGTGGCGCGTTGTCCGCAATGACCCGCTTGAACGTCACCGGGCGGCGGAATGCCTGCGGCGGGCAATACACATGCGCGACGTGGCAAGGCAATGGCAGAAACAATGAAAGCGATTTTGCCCGCTTCCCCTCATCCTGCTCAGGGCGGGACGGGACTGGTCTCCCGCGTTCGGGGGGAGGCGGGCTTTAACCTTATGGATAGATTCAGAGCTCCCACAGCTAACGACGATTACGCGCACTGCGTATCGTGCGGCGCCCGGCGCCATTATACCGCGCTAGATGAGCACGGTCTTTGCTCCGCGTGCGACTGGGATGCGGATTCGACTTCTCCGTCCTACCGAAACAAACACCACAAACAGAAAACACCACATGAAAAAAACGTTAAGAGTTAAAATCACAACAACCGAGCCGATGCTCGGCACCGCCAGTGGCAATCCTGAAATTCACGACGAATTCATTGCCAGCAAGGCGCCCGACGCAAAGACTCGGGAGGAAGAAATCGCAGCGCTCGGAGTTGAGGCGGTCGTGGAAAAAACCATGACAGTCTTTCCACGGATGGCACGGAAGGACCTCGCCGCCCCCGCCAATCCGGTTCTGCCCGGGAAGGAAAATGATCGCGTGCCCGTCCTTTGGGCGTATCAGGTGAAGGGATTTATGAAGGATGCGTGCTCCGCCCTCGCCCGGGTACCGGAAACGAAAAGCAACAAGGTGAAAGCCTATCGCAAGATCATTGACGGAACGATATTCGTGTTCCCGAAGGCGATTGAAATCGAGACCGACAAGCCGATCACCAACCTGCAACGCCCGCTCCGCGCACAAACGCCACAGGGCGAGCGTATCTGTCTCGCGAACTCCGAGATGATCGAGGCCGGGGCAGTGATGCGTTTCGAGATCGTGATGCTGGACGACGGCGTTGAATCGCTCGTCCGGGAATGGCTGGATTACGGCGAACTGCGCGGCCTGTTGCAATGGCGAAACGCCGGTTATGGCCGGTTCACGTGGGAAGAGGTAAAGTAACGGCGAAGGGCAGCGACGCAATGCAACGCAAGGGCAAGGTCTCGTTAGGCGAGGTGGTGTGCAGCAGCGCAACGGCAAAGTCTTGTTATCCGAGGCGGCGTGCGGCGGCGCAAAGGCAAAGTATAGTAACCCACAGCAAAGTGATGGCACAGCGGAGTGGTGCGACGCGCTGCAATGGCAACGTGTTGCACAGCCTCGCGGCGCAGAGCTGGTGCATTGTCCGGTCCGGTCTAGCATGGCAGGGGCATGGTCAAGCGTGGCGAAGCAATGGCGAAGGACAGCCTTGCGTGGCGAAGCAATGGCACGGCAGAGTGTCGGATAGCAGCGTTTAGCAGCGGCGACGCAACGCCACACGAAGCTTGCCACTGCAAGGGCACAGTGCAGTTTTGCGAAGCATAGGTGAAGCACCGCATGGTCTTGCAAAGGCAAAGCACAGTCCCGAGCGGCTTTGCGAGGGCAGAGCAAAGTTCAGTCTTGCTGCGCATAGGCGAAGCACGGCACCGCGCCGCGCCGCCCGGCAATGGCAAAGCACAGTAACGCGCAACTTTGCGATGGCACTGTCTTGCCGCGTATAGCAAGGCATCGGCAACGTGCGGCGAGGGTTGGCTCCGCATTGCGCCGCAAACGGCACGGTTGTGCACGGATTGGCACGGCGGAGGCAAGGCGCCGCGATGCAAAGCAGCGGAAATGCAGAGTCATGCCCGGTTGAGCATTGGCAAGGCGACGAAAAGCTGTGTGGAGCCGTGGCTGGGCATGGCAGCGAACAGCGTAGCCTTGCGATGGCAGAGCAAAGCACAGCAAAGGCATAGCAAAGTCTGGTATCGTACCGCAGGGGCAAGGCAGGGCGTGGCACGGCGCCGGCAGAGCAACGTGGAGCGACGCAAAGCAATGTAAATTCGCTCTTGACAACAAGCCGCTTGCCAGCTTGAATGAATGCGTAACGATATTATGGCGCGCAAATCCATCCCCAAATCAGTCCGGCAAACCCTTGCGGCGTGGGGCCGCAAGGGGGGCAGGGCCGGGAGCCGGAAAGACAAAGTGCTCGCGGGCAAGGCCGGATACCGGGCCCGGATGCGACGGCTGACCGAGCAGGCGAGACGCGCAGCAATGGCGACGTGATATGACGACCGACGAACGCATTGAGCAGGAGATGCAGCAGAGCCTACGCACGGCGCTGGCTTATTCGCGGATGTTCGACGCCATGATCGGACAGATTTTTCCGACAGTAAACACACCACAAACCACAACACCACAAAACCATGATCGAGTTCACCAAATCGTACAAAACTCAGGACGGACAGACCTTTGCGGACATCAAGGAAGCGAAGGTCCACGAGCTTGTTCTGATTGTCCCGACGCTTGACGCGAACGTTGCGGGCGAGCTTTGCGACAACGAGGATGCCGTCGTTGACATCCTGACGATGAAACCCACCAGCAAACCGCGTGCTCGGAAATCGCACGGCGCAACCAAAAACCGGAAGTCGAAGGCAGCGGCGCCTGCCCCGCCCGCAGCGTGAAACCGAAAGTGAAGTCTCTTCCATTTATTCGGGCAGCGATCAAACTCATCAATGCGTGCACCCGCCTGAACCAGATCGTTGAAGGCGTCAGGTGTAAGGAGTGGAGGGAGTACCGCGAGCAGGCGGGGATGAGGTTCAAGGATTCGCCCGAATGGGTTGACTTCTACGTCACCCTCAATCGAATGCACGAGGTCATGGAGAAACACTACAAAATCACACCACATGAAACCCACAAAACCACAGCAAACCGAGCTCGTGCCACCGCAGGCGCTCGCAAAGATCGAGCCGCAAGCGGTCGCCGCGCCGTCCGGCCTGCCCGTCGTTGACATCGAGGGACTGATTAACAAGGCCATCGAGCAGAAGTCCGCCTTCGAGGTAATGAAGGAGCTTGAGGCCATGCGGCAACGCGTGCGCGCAGAACAGGCAGAGGCGGCGTTCAATGAGGCAATGGCCGCGTTGCAATCGGAGATGCCCATCATCATCAAGGACCGGGGCGTGCCGACGCGAGACGGCAAGCTCGCGTACAAATACGCCCCGATTGAGGCCATTGAAGTGCAGATCAGGCCCTTCCTGCAAAAGCACGGATTCAACCACACGTTTGACACTGACACCGCCAGTGAACAGGGTTGGGTAATCGCCAAATGTCACGTGAGCCACAAGGCCGGGCATAGCAAGACCTCCACGGCGAAGTTCCCGCTCGGAACAAAGACGGCAATCATGTCCGACACGCAGCAGTATGCGGCGGCGCTCACGTTCGCGAACCGTCGCGTTTTGTGCAACGCCTACGGCATCGTATTGGCCGGCGAAGATATGGACGGGCAAACCGGGCGACAAAAGGGGGCCGGGCCGGGTACGAAGATGATTGACCCCGAGACCAAACAGCTACTCATCGAGCTTTGGACGCTGCTCAAGCCGGTGCGCGGTCCACAACAGGACTGGGAGACGGCAAACGAATGGCTCTACGCAAAGGAGTTGCTTGACCCCGCCGTTGAACCGCCGATGCGCGTCCAGAATTTACCGAAGGAAACGCTTCGCGCCGTCATTGCGAAGGCGAAGAAAATCCTGCAACCAAAATCGTAGCCATGTTAAAAAACGCACGCATCGTCGCAAAGGACGTAAACCCCGACCAGTACCACGCGCCCATAAAAGGTAAGGAACGTGGCACGCCCGGGTACCCGGTATCATCCTCATCGCTCCGGCTGTTCTTCTACTGTCCGGACAAGTGGCGCTCGCCGATTGAACACCCGGACGGAACGGTCACGTGGTACGAACGTGCCGCAAGCGAGGCGACCGACTGGGGCAATATGTTCGACTGCTTCGTCTTGACGCCGACGCAGTTTTCGCAGCGATACGTCGTCATACCCCCCGACGCCCCCCGAAAGCCCAGTAGCGCGCAGATAAACGCGAAGAAACGGTCTCCGGAAAGCGAGCGATCAGTTGAATGGTGGCAGGACTTTGAGGAAAAGAACCGGGGCAAGATCGTCATTGACGACGGAGACATTTACAAGGTGCGTCAGGCGGCGAAACGGTTCATTGAGTATCCCGGAATGGCCGACTTCATTGGCGGTTGCGACAAGCAGGTGTGGATTGAAGCCGAGTGGCATGACAAGGAAACCGGCCTCATTGTCCCCACAAAATGCCTGTTGGACCTCCTGCCCAACTTCGAGAGCGAGTACGCTATACTGGACCCGCTGTTCCCGAAGTGCGTTGCGGACCTCAAGACGACGAAGAACGCGCACCCGGCCTCATGGGAGCGTTGGGCGCACGCCGTTGGCTACGAGATTCAGGCTGCGTGGAACGTGGACCACGTGATTGCCGCCACCGGCCGGGAAATCCTGTCATTCCACTTCCTGCTTTCGGAGAATCACGCCCCGTGGCAACCCGGCAAGCGCACGATGGAAAATGACGTGTTCGAGAAAAAGGGCGACGTGGATTCTGGCCGGTTGCAGTACGAGAAGATGATGGCCGATTACTGCAAGGCCCTGAAATCCGGATTTTTCCCCGGCTACGACGACACCGACGAGGCGCTGGAAGGCGGCTGGACGGTCGTGCGGCCAAACCCCTACGCGGAGCAGGCGCGGCAGTTTGGCCCGCGCTTTGTTTTTGAGGAAGAAACGACCGAAACGGACACGGCGGCGGAGGCCGGAGAAATCATGCCGTGAACGTGCCGGAACCATTGGATATGGCGCGGCAGATCATGCGGCTACCACCCCAACAATCCCGCGTGGTCAGGCTCTACGCTTCCGGCCTGTGCACGAAGGAGATTGCAAAGGAGTTGGGCATCACGATCAAGACCGTGGCCTACCACGTGGCGTGCTTGCCGCGCTGGCTCCGTTCCCCGGTCGTCATGGCGCACGCGATGCTTTGCATCGGGCACGTGGAGAACCTTTTCGGCGACGGCACACTAAGACTTAGGAAATGAGCGAGCAATCCAACATCGCGTGGACCGATTCGACGCATAACTTCTGGCGCGGCTGCACGAAGGTTTCGCCGGGGTGCCAACACTGCTACGCCGAAGGACTCGTTACGGCACGACTCGGCGGTGAATGGGGCCCCGGCAAGCCGCGTGTCCGAAGCAAGGACTTCGACGCGCCGCTGCGGTGGAACAAAAAGCCGTGGGTGTGCGATGGGTGCGGAAAAGAATACAGCCGAGAGCATGGAGCGACGTGGTGCGCGTGTCCAACGTGCCGTATGCTACATGACCCAATGAAGTCCGTTCCGCTGCGCCGTCGCCGCGTGTTCAGCCTGTCACTGGGCGACTGGCTGGACCCGGAGGTGCCGATAGAATGGCTCGCGGATATGCTCGACGTGATTCGCCGCTGCCCAAACCTCGACTGGCTGCTTTGCACGAAAAGACCGGAGTTGTGGAAGCAGCGGCTTCTATGGGTCAATGGCAAGTTCGCCCACGATGGCGACCTTGAACATTACGAGACGTGTCCGAAGATGCAGACGGCTTTTTGGATTGCCGATTGGTTGGCAGGCAAGCCCCCCGGCAACGTCATGCTTCTCGCCAGCGTGGAAAATCAGGAGATGGCCGACAAGCGGATACCCGAACTGCTCAAAATCCCGGCGTGGCGGCGCGGCTTGTCCTGCGAGCCACTGTTGGGGCCATTGGATTTATGCAGTGGAAATTTATGTTCTGGAAACTTCAAGCACGGCGATACCGCTATTGAAAATCTGGACTGGGTAATCGTCGGCGGCGAGTCCGGGCCGAAGGCGCGACCGTGCCACGTGGACTGGATTCGGAGTATCCGCGACCAATGCAGGGCGGCGGGCGTGCCGTGCTTCGTGAAGCAGTTGGGAAGCAGACCGTCTCTTGACGGCTCGGAAGCATTTTGGACTGACAGGCGCAACCACCACCCGAAGTGGGCTGACCCTTCCGAGTGGCCGGAGGACCTACGCGTGCAGGAGTTCTACAAGTGAAACGAAAGCGCAAACCTCAATCGTTGCTGTTGGGCTTGTCCTACGATTTTTGCATGGGCTTCGCTGTTGGACTGACATTTATGGGCGTGTTTTGCATCACCCTTGAGCTGATCTCGCGGCTTTTCAAATGATATACAAAGGGTACGACAGTTACACGATGGAAGAAGGCGAACCAATGCTACGGTCATGCCCCGAATGCAATCCCGGCCACAAGCACTTGCTGAACTCAGAACATCTGCACAACTGTTTCCAGTGCGGGCGATACTGGATACACGGACGCTATCTCGATAGCTTTAAGGATAAAAAGGAAATGGACGGATTTCTTAAAACAAAACTCAAGCATGGCTAACCCCCAAAAACCACACTGGTACGATCTCTGGAAATACTTTTCCGACAATCACGATCTGACCCTGCTCGAATCGGAACTGGACGACATCGTTCAGCAGTGCAAGCTGACCCTTGAGGGCGATAACCGGGCGTTGGTCAATGAGATTACGCAGCTTCGCGCCGAGAATCAGAGGTTCGAGGAAGCGGTATTGCGCTTTGAATCCGCTTGCAAGGCGGGCACGGCAAATGAGACTCAAATGCTGGCGCACGAGAATGCCCAACTCCGCGCCGAAATACGCCTGCACCGGGAGGGGGCAGCGGAAAGGAAAGACCACATAAAAAAGCTCGAAGATGAGATCGAGCGTTTGAAAGACGGGCCAAAGATTGTAGCGGAAGGACTTGAAATCGTTGAAAGATTAGAGAAAGAACGCGACCAACTTCGCGCCGAAGTGGAGCACTTAAACCGGCTGATTTCCGCCTATCTATAAGCGGTTGAAAGGAACGAAATGAAAACGCGCTACAAATTTATTCACTTCGCGCGGCTGACAAGGACCGACTGGATTTGCCGCAACAACAAGACCAATGACATTCTCGGGGGAGTCGAATTCTACAAGGCATGGCGGCAGCACGTTTTCACCGCGTCCGGCGTGGCGGTGTTCTCCGTGGATTGCTTGCTGGACATCGCCGACTTTTTGAAGCAATTAAAGGCTGAAAATGTCGTTCACGCACCAGCAGTATGCGGATGCGCTCGCCCGGCTCAACCGGAACTCTGTCCGGGAGACTCCGCCGGCTGAGACCGCTTCACGCGAGGCCAGCCTCCACGAAGAGATCGAGGACCTTTGCCGCCAGCAGGGGTGGTACTACATTCATTCCCGGATGGACAAGCCCAGTACGATCGGTGTGGGCACACTGGACTTCACCATCTTTGCGCACCCTACCCGCTGGCTGTGCCGCCGGTGCGAACGCGTAGTGCAGTCGCCCGATGCGATGGACGGCGGGTGTTGCAGCGTCGGCTACGCGCCAATCCCCCGGGTGTTCTGCTTCGAGTGCAAGGCCAAAGGCGGAAAGGCAACGGAACAGCAACTTGCTGCCATTGCCTTTCTACGCAAGCTCGGGCACGTCGCCGAGGTTGTTTTCAACATCGGGCAGGTGCGCCAGATCGTCGGCCTGACGTGACTACGGCGCGGGCGTCGGGGCGGGCGGCACGGGCGAATCCGTCCGCTTAAAGTCGGTCCACCCCAATGAGCGGGACTCGCGCAGGGCGGTGATCGCCTCATCAATCGTGGTCGCCTTTCCGAGCTTTTCCATGACGATGATCGCGGCCTCAACCCCGATATTGTTCACCAACCGGAGGATTTCGACTAGAAGTGCTGGTGTCATAGTTTGGTCGCTTTCGCTAGTTGCGTGCGGTACGTGGCGTTGGCGGGCGCCTCAAGGAATGGCGCTAGAATGTCGAGGATGCCCGATACAGCCACTTTGACGGCCCGGAGGGCAACAAGGTAATCGTCGCCGGTCCCGGAGGCTTTATAGGCCACAAGCGCCTTTTCCGCCACTTCCGCCGCCGCCCGGTAAGCTTGATCGGCCTTCTCGATCTTCGCGTCCGTTTCGGCGGAAATCTTACCGGCCCGTTGGAGCCTGCCCAGTTCGTTCATCGCAGAATACCGAATCTGCGTGATCGTGACGATGTTCGTGTACAGGTTCGTGCACCCCAAAAGCACGAGCGCCAGCAGGCAGCAGAGGGCGGTTCTCATGGCGTTGGCGTTTTGGCGGCAGAAGGCCCGCCGAGGTTCTTTGTCACGATCTGGTTCCACGACTCACGGATGAGCACGGCCAGACCTCCAGCTTGCGCCATGTCAATCCACGACATATTCGCCCAGCCTCCCAGTTTCAGCAGAAAGCCGAGTAGGAGGCCGAGGAATGGCGTGCTCACAGGGAGCGCCCATGTCGGAATGTTCGGGACGAGTTTCTTCATCAGGCCCACGATGAGGGGCACGACGATGGCAATCCCATACGTCCAGAATTCAGACGTAGTGGCCGGTAACGGCGCACCGGACACGTCCGGCACGGTGTTCGTAACGACTGCTTGAGCGAGCGCAACGACGGCGAACGCGAGCAGCATGAGACTAGCTATCAATGTTCTTTTCATGGTTTCTTTTCTTCGGTTGGCCCGGGTGTCGGCGGGGCATCGCCGTTTTCAAACAGACCGAGCTTTTCCTCAATCCGTTTGATAACCTGATTGTGGGCAAGCCACGCGACAAAGCCGATGATGAACCCCAATGCCGAGTGTCGCACGAAGGATTGATGTCCATCGCCATGTTGCCAGTTCAGCAGCGGAAATGCGACCGCTCCGGCAAACATCACCAGCACAGGAATGAACCGGTTGGGCAAAACCCGGATGGCTTTCCACGAGTAACCCACGGCGATGCACAGGAGAAAGACGAGCACGCCGGACGGCGCTCCGATAAGCTTTTCATTCCAGTCAATCAGCGTTTGCATCGTTTGCCCTTTCGTTGTTTTGCGATCATAGCAGCCACTTCCATCAGGTCAATCCACGTGAGAAGGCAATCGCACTTCTCAAGGATGCTCCGCGACGCGCCGTTTTTGACGCAGTAACGCCGCACGGCGCCCAGATGGCGCTTGATCGTGACCGGGCTCGTCATGGTTTGCCATGCGGCCCCGGGGCGGGCTGGGTGGAATGCCCGGTCGTCGTAATCGTTGATCGCGTGATTTCGGCTTGATTTTTCACGTACTCCGTGATGCCAAACCAGAGCAGGACCGAGGTCGCTGTCACGACGAGCGAAATGATCGCCGACTCCCACCGGCCCATGCGTTTCAGCCGGGTCGCCCGTTCCTCGTCGGCTTTGTTTCGTTCACTGCGCAGCAGGGCCACGTCGCGTTCGAGCGAAACGAGCCGGTCGGTAATCCCGTTCTGGACTTTGATAAGTAAGGAATCCATAGACTTTGTTATTTCCTCATGCTGGCGCACCACCTGTTTTTCGAGCAGCCCGAGGCCGTTTTTTACCTGATCGAACAGGACGTTGCAGACCGGGTGAAGTTTGCAAACTTCGTCGTGCTTATGTTCGCTCATGTTCATTCCCCGTTGATTTTTGGAATCGGCCCCGGATTGCGCTTGAGAATGGCCGCATTGACATCCTCGATAGAAAGCCCGTCCGTCCGCCAGACCCGGAAGAACTTTGTTTTCACTCCGTTTTCGTCTTGCATCTGGTAAATCTTCACCTTGACCCCGAGCTTGCACGCCGCTGCGCGGATGGTTTCACATTTGCTGTCCAGTACGACGGATTTTCCAACCGCATCCAGCTTGTTCAAAGCGTCGTACAGCTTCGAGCGCTTCGTGGACTCGATTAGCACGCCGTCCGAGACCACGCCGACGCAGAACTCCGGCACGCCCATCGCGCGTCCGTTCTTGTGCAGCACCAAACAGGTCGCGCAGAGCCTTGCGCCGCGAGACTTCATCCGCCCGCACGGACACCACCTGTCACGCTGGCGTTTCACCAGCGCCCATGCGTTGGAGAGGTCCGCCGCCCGTTCCATGTTTCCCGCCCTGCGAGCCGCGACGAGCAGATGCCGCCACTTCTCATGCACTTCCTTGATGTCGTCTTGTGAGGACACGGTGAACCCGTCGGGCATTTCGCACGTGCGCAATGCTGCTTTGAGGTCCAATCGGGCTCGATTCATTGAATTCGGACATACGCCGGGTCATATCCGGCGATGCGGATGTATTCCACCTTACACCGCTGCGTGACAGTTTGCGTGCCGTTGCTGTCCGGGTTGCACCACTGGTCGAAGGCCCACTGCCACTGATTCGTGCAGCGCTCGACGCACCAGAAGTAGGCGTTTTTGTCAATGTTGGTCGGGTAACGAACCGGGATGTACCACTCGCGCACCGCAGGCGGCGGGGCCACCGCCATGACGGACATTTCAACCACCTTTTCCCGCACAACCGGACCACCGGGAACCGCCGGCGGCGCGGGGACACGAACCTTGACTTTTTGAACCGGGGGCGACGTTTTACACCCCTGCATGACGATGAACGCGCAGATAACGAGCGCGATGATTGCCGCCCAAATCATCACGGCAACCACCATCGCCTGCTTTTTTGAGGGGTGAGTCACGATCAGACAACCGGCAGCGGCACTTCAATTTGAAGCTGCGTGGATTCGAGGTACTCGCACTTCGGCATGATCTCAATGAACGCCGTTCCATCGTCGAGACGGTAGCCGAAAACGTCGTCGGGCGCCTGCGACGTGCAGACTCGAATCATCGTGTTGGGCCCAAAGTGGACAGTGCCACGCACGACCAGCGCCTTCGGCCTGCCTTCGGGGTCCTTTTCGACGGTGATCGCAAAGTCGCCCTGTTGCGAAGTGACCTTCGGCATTTCGTTGGGTTGATCGGGTCGCCAGTCAATGATGGCGAAGCATTTCAGCGTTTGCATGGGTTTCCTTTCGTTGGCGTTGTTCAGTTTTCCACCATTTTCACCCGGACATTTTCGACCGCGCGAACGGTGAAGTTTGTTGTTCCGCCGTTCACAGTGCGGACAATCTCGATCTTCTTCAAGGTGAAATTCGTTTTGGCCGGACGATCTACCCAATTCCAGACCGCTTCGAGCCGGTCGAATTGGAGCTGCGTTTGCGGTGCAAGGGTACGGACCAGAAGTTTGGTGAACGTTTGGTCAATGCTTTGCGCGAGGGCGAAGCCGACGACGGTAATGAGCAGGAGCGCGAGGATGGATTTTTTCATGGGAGTTAATCACTGATTTTGTTGATACTCATTATGACAGAAGGACATGCCGGGCGATACGGGGGACCGGCGGCGGCGGCTGTATAATTAAACTGCGCGTCGGTATCTGACCCGGTGTACCAAAGTTCAAAGTAATTTCCAGCCGCGAATTTGTACACGAAAGACACGGCCAATGTGTGCTCAATGCTTGCGCTATTCAGCGCAATACGTGTGTTCGAGTTTGGTATCGCACCACCACCGGAGCCTATAGTACCGTTCACAGACAACCACAGCTCCATGATGTCTGGCCCGGGCGTGACCGCTCCGGTGTCGCAAACCGCGCTAACGACGATCATATATGTTCCCGGCTCGTGGATTGTGAATCTTCCAAAATTCCCGGGGTCCACCGTAGGGGTAATTCTGGACGCGGCGTCAATGTCGGTAAAAATTACTACGTTGGTCGTTCCGGTGTTTGTGACCACGTTATCCAGTAGCGAACTATACTGGCCGTAAGGAAGTGAAATCTGGTTGGTTGCGATGGCGTTGG
>Ga0316626_10000477_pt1 | contig 15562 bp, 14 predicted proteins | sample OWC_Aug_T1_C1_D5_FD_207656 | JGI IMG/M metagenome (GOLD analysis project Ga0316626, IMG submission 207656) | Wetland soil microbial communities from Old Woman Creek delta, Ohio, United States - OWC_Aug_T1_C1_D5_A | ecosystem: Environmental > Terrestrial > Soil > Wetlands | place: USA: Ohio...
CCTGCAACGGTTAAGCTTGGAACGTTATTGGAGCGTTTAAAGATCAGTGTTAATGGTCCTGGCCAAAACTTTTTCATCAGCAATTGGGCTTTCTGTGGAGCATCCTCAACTAATAAATCAATTTCCTTCACACTTGCGACATGAACAATTGGAGGATTGTCCAGCGGACGTTTCTTAGCTTCATAAAGAGCAGTTATCGCAGCAGGGTTTAGCGCATCTGCCCCTAAACCGTAAACTGTCTCGGTTGGAAACGCAACTAACCCACCTTTTTGAATTATTGCTGCTGCAGTCTGGATCTTATCTAGATTAGGGTTTTCTGAATCAACCTTCAACATTAGAGTCATCATATACCTTGCCTTTTCAATTCAAGAACCACGGATGCTTCAACTTGCCGCTCAGGAATATTCCAGTATTTCCTTAGCAGGCTATTTGTTTCTTTTCTAGAAAGCAATTCAAAACCATGTTTTTGGTAGAATCTGATCGCCCACGGTGCAGACTCCCAAGTGCCAACCAGAACCCGGTTAGTTCGGACTAAACTCAATAGTTGTTTGAGTAAAATTTCACCTATCCCTCGTCGCTGCTGACTCGAAATTGTGTAGGCATGCCTAATTAGTGTGACGTCTTGAACGGGTTGAATTCCCATAACTGCGACGATAGCGTCTTTTTCGATGTACCCATAGAATTGGATGCCGCTTTTGAATTCCTCATGCAATTCCTCTGCACACAGATAAGGATCTTTCCAGCAATCCTCAGGAATTTTGCCCTCGTATACCACTGCGGCTTCATTTATTATAGTTAAAACCTTTTCGAAATCAACGTTAGCGATTTTATGAATCATGAAAGCGCCAATTGGCCGATAAGTTATATGGCGGTTGGTTCTTTTTGGCTTCCGCCTTTGATGACTTTGTCGATTAGATTCATGAAGAACTCTTGCGCCTGAATTTCACTTGCTTTATCTAAGTATACTGAGACAACGGCGATTTTGCCCTTTTTTGAAGCCACATATTCGGCAAACATGCGCGCTGAAATCATGTTTCTGTCACCCAACAGTACTGAAGAGGTGACTGAACCTACCATGTTTTGGGGTTTAGGTACTGCAATTGCCATGGTTCCAAGTTTGTCTTCTTTCTCGCTTAGCATGACCATGCATGAGTTTTTTGATTCAACATAAACCGCTAAAAAACGTGTATCTTGTTCTTGCAACTCTTCTTTCACAACTTTAGCGCGTTCCAATGTATTTTGCTCCTCGAATGTTGGTTATGCAGACTAGTTAAAAAGACTTCACACAAAACCATATACATTGACCATATACGGTTTGCAATAGTAAATGACAGAGGTTTTTGGTTACCGAACGTCCACACTTACATATCAAATTCAAAAAGAAAGGCAGAAAAATTTTTCAACCTTGATTTTGCGCTCGTTCCTTAAAGAAATGCAGAAGCTGTTTAAAGCAAAATATTAAGAGAATGAACTAACAAAATATTGTAAGAATCAAATATGAGCAACGTTTCTAAAAGAGCCGTGAAAATTGCGATTCCAGCCTTTCTTGTAGTGATTTTAGGAGTCTCGATCATAGGCGTACAGTTACTTTATTCCAACGCTTCTCCAACAAAAGCTGACCCCGGCGTTTATGTCGGTATTGCCTATGGTGGGAACACTGCCGCAGACGCTGAAATGTTAATCGACCGCGTTAAGGAGTATACGAACCTGTTTATTTTAGACTCAGGCAGAAATGCTCTTAGCCGAAATGAAACCCAAGTTGAAGAAGTTTGCGATTACGCGGTTTCACAGGGTTTAAGCATTATCATCAATTTGGGTATTAACGTAGTCGACAATAAAAGCGACTCCACATGGTTTTGGCAACAACCAATCAACAATACAATAGAACGATGGACCCAAAGGTGGGGAGACAAATTTTTAGGCATATACTATAACGATGAGCCAGGCGGAATCCAGCTTGACGGAGATTGGGCTAACTGGTTTAGACTTATAAATGGTGAAAACCTGAACAAAATCGGTTGGGACACAACTGAGTTACTCTATCAAATTTATCTCAAAATGAAAGATACAATGATTAACGGAACTCTACCTCAAAACTACGATTTAGAAGCTGACTTTTTTGTAAACGGTGTATTACAATCCGATCCAGGACTCGTAGAACTAAACGAAGCTGGAGTAACCACCTTCACCTCTGATTATGGTTTGTACTGGTGGGATTACTTGGGCGGATACAACGTGATGTTCACAGAACTTGGTTGGAATGCTAGCGTAGCTGAACAGATAGCGTTAGTAAAGGGTGCTGCACGAATGCAGGACACGGATTGGGGAGCCATGATTACTTGGAAATACGATTCCGCACCTTACCTTGACGAAGGCTACCAAATCTACAATCAAATGATGGCAGCCTACCAAGCAGGCGCAAAATTTATCACAGTTTTCAACTACCCCTACGATGGCGAGGATTATGGAACCCTAAACAACGACCAATTCATTTACCTCTACAAATTTTGGAAGGAAATAACCACTCAGGAAATCCCTGATTTGAGTAGTCCCAACGCAGCATTGGTGTTGCCGAAAAATTTTGGCTGGGGCATGCGCCACCCCAACGATACAATTTGGGGTTTCTGGCCCACAACGATCGACAACCGAACAACACAAATCGCAAGGGTGACAAGTATGCTGTTGGGGTACTACGGCACACAACTCGATATAATCTACGAAGATCCAGCGTTTCCACCAGCAAAAGTTGGCTACAAACGCTTGTACTACTGGAATTCAACCGCCATTTAGCTTCAAACCAAATCCCTCTCGCTTGTTGGAAATGCTTAATTAAGAGCACCTCCCTTTTCTGGTTACGGAAGTATGAAATTTGAGTGATGATCTATCCAAGTTACCCCCTAACGTTCAAGAAAGACTTCTGAGGCTGCAGCAACTCCAGCAGACCTTGCAGACCATTTTAGCGCAGAAACAGCAAGTTGAAATGGAAAAAAACGAAGTTGAACAAACACTAGCTGAACTCGCAAAAACCGCTGATGAATCCGTCATCTACAAAGCCGTGGGTTCACTTCTGGTTAAAGCTGAAAAAGCCAAGGTCTCCGAAGAATTAACTGAACGAAAAGACCTTTTAGGCACACGTAGCACAGTAATAGCTAGGCAAGAAGAACGTGTACGTAGCCAAGTCAAAGAAGCGCAAACAAAGCTTCAAGAAGACCTCAGTCCCGTCTCAGGTCAACCGTTATCTTAAACAGGATAGTATGCTTGATGGTAGAGCTCGGCATTCCAGAGCTAACTACCGAGCAGATTGAACTTTTATGCCAAACAGCTGAAGATGCAGCCCGAAAGTTTGTGTTCGCCAAAGTCTCAAGCAAACACGTTGAGCGTTTGGACATTAGTGTCGAAGCTGACGGAGCCAAACCTGTAAATGTCACAGTTGAAATAGATATAGTCTTATCACCTCAGGTCAAAGATGTTGACACTGAAGCGTTGGTTAAGGCAGCAGTGGATGAGGCACACAAAGCCATTGAAAATTATTTGAGAAAGATAAAATGAGCTTCAAACAGATCCTCAAACTTTTACAGGAAAACAAGGCATCTTTTGTTCTACTCTTATGCCACCGTAGCGCCGATGCCGATGCCATTTGCTCGGCATATGGCTTGCAAGGCTTACTTAAACGGTTTATGCCAGATATTGTTGTGGAAATTGGTTGTCCTCAAGGTATCAATAAGCCTTCGAAAACACTGTTAGATAACATGCCAATAACGGTGAACTTTAAACCCAACATTGAATCTGCTGAAGCTATAGTACTATTAGACATGAATACCGTCGAACAACTTGATGAAGTAGCCAGTGTAATAAAGAAGTCGGCAGCGCCAAAAATAATCATTGATCATCACGCCCCGAGCTCAGAGACTATGCAAATATGCAAAATATGCATAATCGATGACAAAGCTGCAGCCAACTGCGAATTAATTTATCGTCTCTACAGCCAAGCAAAGGTTAAACCCAACCTTAACGAAGCAACAGCCTTGTTTGTTGGTATTGCCTTTGATACACGCCATTTTGCCCTAGCAAATTCACCGACCTTTGAAATTGTAGCCAGATTGGTAGCTGTCGGGATCGATGCTCAACAGACTCTTGCCCAATATGCTCTGCCTATAGACCCTTCGGAGCGGGTAGCAAAGCTAAAAGCGTGTAAAAGAGCAAAAATAATTAGAGTTCAAGGATGGGTAATCGCCCTTTCCCATGTCAGTGCTTATCAGGCTCCAGCGGCTAAAGCGTTAGTGGATTTAGGCGCACATATGTCGGCTGTTGCGGGAAAAAAGAATGGAAAAGTGGAGTTGAGTCTTCGCAGCACAAGGCAGTTTAACGAGCAGGCAAGAGTTCATCTAGGTGTGGATATCGCGGCACCTCTGGGTGAATTTTTAGGTGGAGTCGGTGGTGGACATGCTATGGCTGCCGGAGTCAGCGGCAAAGGAGAAATTAAAGATGCACTCAACAAGTGCCTTGCACTTTTGAAACAGAAAATAGCTAAAAATGCGTAGCTACGCTTAAATGAGCAAACTCTCACGCTTTAGGTGAGCAAACACAGAAAATGGCTATAATTGAAATAAAAAACCTCACCTATACTTATCCTGGCGCGTCAAAACCATCCATTGATGACGTGTCAATTAAGATAGAGAAGGGGGAGTTTGTTCTAATTACCGGCCCAAGTGGCTGCGGAAAAACAACTCTGTGCCGAACTTTTAACGGATTGGTGCCACATTTCTATCAAGGCGAATTAAAAGGCGAAATCTCTGTTGCTGGGATCGATACTCTGCAGCATCACACTTACGAAATGGCCAAGCATGTTGGCTTAGTATTCCAGAACCCCGAAAACCAACTTTTTGCGTTATCAATAGAAAAAGACGTTGCTTTTGGCCTAGAGAATAATGGGGTTCCCCGCGAGGAAATGCGCCGAAAAGTCGATTGGGCATTAAACCAAACAGGTATTTACGACTTACGCGAACGGTCTCCACATGAAATTTCTGGCGGTCAGCAGCAACGAGTGGCGATTGCCTCTGTTTTAGCAATGCAGCCTGAAATTATCGTTCTAGATGAGCCTACGTCGTTTCTGGACCCACTTAGCGCTGAGAAAATATTTGAAGTCATCTACAGACTAAACAAGGAACAAGGAATTACAGTGGTGCTAGTTGAACACCGTTTGGATTTAACTGCAAAATACACAGATCACCTCATCGTGATGGATAAGGGAAGAGTCCGTTTCGAAGGCGACCCCCGTCAAATCCTGAATTCTGAAGAAACTCGCCTTATGGGTGTAGGTATTCCCAAAGCAACCCTATTATTTCAAATGCTAAAGAAGAACAGGTTCAACCTTGCAGAAGAAATACCTCTTTCGTCAGAAGAATTGGCTAATCAACTGTTGGAGGCGCTATCGCCCAAGTGATAGAGGCGGAGAACATACGTTATTCTTACGCCAATAAGGTGGAAGCTCTGAAAGGCGTTTCTATAACTATCCAAGACGGCGAATTTGTAGCGATAATGGGGCAAAACGGCGCAGGCAAATCAACTCTTGTTAAACACTTTAATGGACTTCTAAAACCAACTAAAGGAATAGTGCGCGTAAACGGAGCGGAAACAACTAAATCCAGTGTAGCCTCACTTTCAAGATATGTGGGCTTCGTTTTTCAAAATCCCGATCACCAGCTTTTTAGTGAAACAGTCGAAGAGGAAATTGGTTTTGGGTTAAAAAATTTCGGTTTTAGAACTGAAATAATTGAGGAACGTGTAACATGGGCTTTGAACCTGTTGTCTTTAACTGAGTATAGGAAGACCTCACCTTTCCTGCTTAGCGGTGGAGAGAGAAAGCGAGTGGCATTAGCTTCTGTTCTAGCGTGGGATCCGCAGACGTTGATTTTAGATGAACCAACAATTGGACAAGACCATGAACAGAAGGAAAAGCTGCGCCAATTCATTCTTCAACTTCAAACCCAAAAGAAAACTGTCGTTACTGTTACCCATGACGTGGAGTTTGTTGCTGAATGTAACCCGCGTGTTGTTTTGATGAAGGAGGGAAAAATTGTTGCTGATGGGGAGGGTAAAAAAATCTTAACCGATCCAGCTCTTCTGGAAATATCTTCGATTGTTTTGCCGCAGATAGCCCAGGTTTTTGCTAGATTATCAAGTTTGGGGTTACCGAAAGATATCATTGACCTTTATGAGGCAAAAGATATACTGTTGAAAACTAGGGAGAGAAGTCAGGTATGAGTGTTTTTGATGGCTTAAGGTTTCGAAAAGTATACTCTCCAATTCATAACTTGGATCCCCGAGTGAAATTTGTCTATGTCATTGCAATATTTGTTGCTGCCATAATCTTTTCCAATATAATAACGCTACTAGTTCTATTCTTCATGCAAATTCCCTTCGTTTTGCTAGCTCGCGTCCAAAAACAGTGGGTACGCTCATTGCGTGGGGCGGCTTTCTTAGCAACCTTCATCTTCATAGTTAACGTTGCAACCACTTATTTCACTTCGAACTACAGTTTAACCGGCGTTAATGTTGAAAACGCAGTTACCCTGACCTTGCGGTTTGTAGTTCTAGTAGAATCATTCTCGGTTTTCTTTTTAACAACTTCCCCCGACCATTTAGGGTTGGCACTGGAGCAGTCAAAGGTACCTTATGAGTTTGCTTTTGCTTTCACAACCGCAGTAAGATTTGTGCCAGTCCTAGCAGAAGAAGCCCAAACAATAATGGATGCCCAAAAAGCTCGCGGGCTTGAACTCGAAAAAGGCAACCTGCTTAAAAGAATCAGAAATTACGTGCCTGTTCTTATCCCATTGATTGTTAGCGCCATTCGCAGAAGTCTTGAGCTTGCGGAAGCCATGGAATCACGTGCTTGGGGAGCAACAAAAAGACGCAGCAACCTTTATGCTCTCGAGCTTCACAAGGGTGATTTCGGTTTGTTGTCAATTACTGCAGGAATTCTCGCAGCATCTGTCTATGTCCACTTTTTTGTGACAATTCCAACCATAATGCAACTCCTCTAAACAGACGCTGAAAAATTGTATAGTTCTTCTTAATCTTGCAAAGGATGGACTTAAGCAATTTTTATGGTAAATTGTGAATTCCGCTAAACCAAATGTCCAACTGTTTAAGAGAAAACATTATTGCTGACGCACCATTTAGGTTCAAAAGTGATCAGATGGCTGAGAACACCCGTTTTGGTCCAGCAGGTGTGCCACCAATGTTCAGACTGTTAGGTGCAACAACAGAGGATGCACCAAAACTTCTTCGCGAAGAGGGGCTTGACGCTTTTGAGTACCAAGCATCACGTTGGGGCGCAAAACCACAGATAAAGATGCAAGACGCCCAGAAGTTGGGAGAAGAATGCAGAAGAAACAATATTCTCCTAAGTATGCATGGCTCATACTTTGTTAATTTATCGGGCAAAAAAGAGGTCGTTGAAGCCAGCAAACAACGTTTAATCGCCGCTGCAACCGCTGCTGATTGGATGGGAGCTTACGTTGTAGTTTTTCACAGCGGTTTCTACGGTATGTTCGAAAAAGACTTTGCGTTTAATCAATGCCTCACCGCACTCAATGAAGTAAGCAGGGAAATGAAAAGACTCGGATTAAAGGTTAAGTTAGGACCTGAAACGATGGGAAGAAAATTTCAAGTGGGTAGCATTGATGAGATAATATCGATTAACCAAAATATAGAACAAACACAGCTCGTTATTGACTGGGGACACCTGCACGCTCTGCATCAAGGAACATTTAAAACAGCTGAGGACTTTCGTAAAATCGCAGAGAAAGTAGAGGAAAAACTAGGTACTCAAGCCCTTCGAAGTGTTCATTGTCATTTCTCGAAAATCGAGTTTAGCAGTCAAGGCGAAAAACGGCATCACACACTTGACGAAGAAAAGTATGGACCTGAATTCCGCTTGTTGGCTGAGGTAATTGTAGATTTTGGAATGCATCCCACGGTGATATGTGAATCTCCACTCTTGGATATTGATGCTAGAAAAATGCAGCAAACCCTAAAGGAAGTCATCAGCAATAAGCAACAGAGGGGGTAATCCCAGTTTGCAAATACTTATTTTTTTTTAATTTAGGATGGTTCGGTTTTGTCGTTTAAGCCCCAAGAAAACTTTCAAGCCGCGTTAACCCTATAATTTCTTCAAAGTTTAGTCCCAGTGCGTCTAAGACTTGATCAAAGGTGCTGTGAAGATAGGCGATGTATTTGTCTACGTCGACTTCGTTTTTTGTTGTCAACTCTACAGGTTTGACATGGGGTTCACGAAGCACTTTAACAAAACTGATAAGGTCACCTGCTCGAAGTTCTTTTCCATTCTGCTCCAGAATTCTAGCGGCTTTAACATGTTGTGGTGTGGTCTTTGTATAACTTGAAGGGTTGTCTCCCAACACTACATGGAAAGCAAGGTCGTTCATATCACCCCACTCTCGTTTCTTAAGAACATTGTAACGTTCACGCACAATCGCAGCAATGTCTTTTCGCGCCTTCTCGAAGTCCTCTGGGTTCTTAACTTTTGAGAGGCGGTCCTTCATTTTATTGAAGGCGTCTTTAATGAAAATGGGGATGTGTTTCTTTTTGCCTGTCAAACCCTTGACGTCGACGTTACCGTCTTCCAGAACGCCTAGGTAATTTTTTTTGCGAGAACTAAACACAGCGTAGCGATAGGTTTTTTCCATATCGATACCCATGCCTAATTCATTTTCGGTGTAGTGGACAACATCTTCGATTTGTTCTTTAGTGGGGTTCTTCAGAAAAACGCTATCGGTATCGCCGTAAAGTACTTTGATTCCCACTGTCTCAGCATGTTTGAGGATCTGGGTGATGCTGTACCGTCCAACGGCTGCTGTGGCCTCAGCGACTGGTGGACAGTAAAGGTCAAAGCTATCAGCTCCAAAGACGCCATAGCTAGCGTTTAAGATGACTTTGAGCGCACCCTGGGTAATATTATACCAGCTACGCAGTTCAGGTGACAAGGATTTGTCTTTGGCACGACTCTTATACCAACGCACACGTAAATCCCTAAGCGAACCAATAAGAAGGCTTTCGAGCGCTCGTTTTTCAGTGCAAACCCAGTGCTGCGTGTCGGGGATGGCGTGTCCTTTGCAGCCGGGGTGGTTACAGCAGATGGATTGATAGCCAAGATTCCAGACTTTGATGATGGATGGATACAGACTGGGAAAGTCCATAACTGCTACATTGAAGTGCACACCTGGGGTGGGCTCTACCACGATTGCGCCTTTGTATTTTTTGCCTTTTATGACGGCGGTAGTGCTGGTTTTTCCTTTTTTCGTAAGGATGTCTTGGGCATTGGGGATAAGCATGTTTCGTTTGCGGTGTTCGCGGTGCATAAAGTTTCTTATCCAGCGGCTTACACCTTGTCGGCTGACGTCTTCCATTGGCATACTACTGATGCGTGTAAGAACAAGTAACAGTTTCATGGCGGAGTCATTGTCGAAACTTGTCAATTTGTAGGTGATTTCAGAATCCCGCAGGCAATAGGCGGCTAGTTCACTATAGTTTAGGTCGCCAAAATCTTTTTCAAGATGCATTTTTTGGGTGCCGATGAGTGCGCTGCCGACATCGTCGAGGCTAACGTCTTTATAGCGGTTGCCATAAGCGTAGATTTGTACGCTGCGATTGAAGAAGAACTTGTAGAGATCTATATGTATGCCGTAACGCAATAGACAAACACGTTTTCCTATATCTATGGGGATATCTTTTTTGGTGAAGCCTAAATTGTAGGCGCGGTGGGCTAGATATCTTAAGTCAAAATCATCGCCGTTAAAAGTTAAGATGAATGGGTAACTCCAGAGAACATCTAAAACTTTTTTAAATAACTCTGTTTCTGTTTCGCAATATTCAACGTTGATATCTTGACAGATGACTATGTCTCCTTGTTGCATACCCTCTCGTCTTAGTAAGAGCACACGTTTTTCACCATCAGAGCTGAATACAGAGCAGGCGATTATAGGGCAGGAGCCTTCACGTGCGTCTGGCACACGATTTGCAAGGGGCGAGTACACTTCGATATCTATAGCTGCACGTCGAAAATTGGGAGCAGGGTACTCTAGAAGTTTTGCCCACATTTCCACAAACTCTTGTTCTTCCTCAGTGCAGTCTTTGAAAAGTTCTCGAATTTTGTTTAAATTCTCAGAAGCTTGTTCTACGACAGTTTCCACCAGGTTGTTGTTCTTAATTTCGTAGATCATGCCTGGCAAAAGTTTTCGGTCGTAAATATATGTTTGATAATACTTAATTCTGGATTCCCAAACTTTGATTTCGTTAGAATCAACATAACTGTTTGCAACTTTCGGGAAATCCTCGGGGATTATATCTCTAATGGTTCCACCTGGACGGCCGCCGATTGCCAACGGATCTTTGCAGACTACTTTTGTTACCGTGACTTTCTTATCCATCAAAGGATCGTTTTTTTCTTGAGTTTCAAAGTGATCGAATCCCTCATGATGTACAACACGGTCTAGTTTGCCTAATTCGTACTCTGAAAGGTTAGTTAAAAGATATGGTAGGTGTCCTGTGTTGTCATACCAGAAGTATATTTCACCGGATTCAGGCTCATAGAGTTTGATTACAGCTTTCTTTTGTTTCCCATCGTAGAAGGCGGATACAAAATATGACGGAGACAGGTTATGGGGTGCGATTGGAGGAAATGGTTGCTGTTGGCGTTTTTTGGGTTTGACAACGTTTCCTGTTTTTGTTTCTGGCGATTCTTTAGCTGGTGCTTTCGCTTCTGCCTCTGCTTTTTGGGCAGGTTTACCTGCTGGATTGATACAGTAATCTAAGAGTGTGCGCGCCATCCCAAATTTGACCTATGCTTTAATGGCACTTAGAGACTAAAATCTATATTGACCATAAATCGATAAAATTATCAATAGTCGAAAGCGGCTAAGCAGTCATCTTATATTGAAAAGTAAATTAGTACAAGTTGTTGAATATCTTTTCTTCGTGTTTTTGTTTAATATGACTATCGACTTCTTGTTTTGTATTGAAGATTTTCCCACATTCTGGGCACATGTATTGCCCCGCTCTGGTTTCCGGAGTGCTTCTACGTTTTACTCTCTGACTCAAGCGATACATCTCTAGGATGAAGAAAAAGTGAAAGCAGGATAAACTAATATGTGTGAAAGGTTTGTTTACGCACTACTAAATCTATGTACTGCGATATTATTGTACTTCATAAGCAAAGTCTATAGTAGGCTGAATTCTTCGTAACGTGCGTGGCTGTTTAATGGAGAGTAGCATCAACAGCTCTATTGAATTCTTATTTACCCGCTTCGCATTGGATAGGCGTTGTGTGAAAGAATGTGTTGCGCGAAGCGTGGACGGTTGCCATAGAAACATTAAGTTGGATAGAGATGCGTCGACTTAACGAGCGAGCAGCTCTAATGAGAACAGTAAAACAGTTAGACATTAAGGACCCAAGCGCAATACGGTTTGCTTATGGTTTAGTTGTTGAGACTGAACGCCGAAAGAACCTTATCGACAAGTTCATCAACAATGTGGTGGAGCCTAAAAAAATCAGCGATTACAATTTGGGCATCCAAGCTTTTCTGCGGTTGTTCGTTTACCAGACACGTGTTGTTAAAGGTTGGGGAAAAATTAACATTAAAGAAGCGGAGAATATTGCGAGTTTAGGCAGAGCTATCCTTGGTTGGCAAACTATTCGTGAAGTTGAGCCTTTCTTAGGTTTTTTACTAACTATTCAGTTAGCGCCGTTACTTGAAACCGCAAATGAAATTGAAAGAATTAGTCTGCAGACTTTTCACCCGGCATGGTTTGTGGAGTACTGCTTTAAGCTCTTTGGTCATAGCGAAGCAACAAGTTTTCTGCAAGGAAGCATGAAGGCACCTCCTACCTACATCAGAATAAACACTTTGAAAGGAAACGAAGAGGAGATAACGCAGAAACTTAAGGCGGAAGGCGTGGAACTTGAAAAAACATCGCACCTTAATTACACTTATGAAATAATAACCTCTAAAAAACCCTTAAACGCTCTTGCAAGCTATGCGGAAGGCTTATTCTATGTTCAAGATAAGGCAAGCTGTTTTGCAACACAAGTAGCCTTACCTCAACCTAAGAGTGCGGTTTTTGATATTTGCGCAGCCCCCGGAGCAAAGACAACTTTTCTTGCTCAATTAATGAAAAACCAAGGCGCGATTTACTCTTTCGACTTCTCCGCTAAACGGATGAAAACCTGGAAAAAAGAAACCATACGAATGGGATCAGAAATTGCGGAGCCCATCGTTGCTGATATTAGGGTTTCTTTGCCAATTTGGGAGGAAGCAGATTTAGTGGTTTTAGATCCACCCTGCACAAGCACCGGCGTGTTTGCCAAGCAGCCCTCAACGAAATGGCGCCTAAGTCCCAATTCGATTCAGAATATGTCGGAAATCCAGTGGCAAATGATTAATAATTGCGCGGAAAAAGTCGCTGAAGGGAGTGCTTTAACTTACTCCACATGTAGTATAACTCTAGAGGAAAATGAAGGGATAATCGAACGGTTCCTTAAGGAGCATTCTGATTTTAAGTTGGTAGAAATTGAGCCAAAGATTGGCTTGCCAGGACTGAAGGGGTTAACTCAATGTCAACGTCTTTATCCTAACATCCACAAATGTAATGGCTTTTTCTTAGCAAAAATGCAGAAGCAGAGGTAGTGACAACTCAAGCGCCTTTTGTCTCTGAAAGAGTCCCGAAGTCGCATAAACTTCTTTGCTGGGCTTCTTTGGTGTACAGCGGATAGGTTATTTTTGTACCTTCAACATGAGCTGATTCGTTTAGTTCGTGTCTTAGAAGGCTGGATTTGCTAATTATGTGCTCAACTCTAATGTTTCTTACAACTAAAGCGTCACTGATGAGGTTTCGGTGGCATCGCCAGGGCAACGCTTCCGCACACATCAACGTTAAACGGTTTTCTCTGGCAAGTGCAATGATCTTAAGCAAGTTATCTATGAACTCTTGGGTTTGTATGTAGTCGGCGTATCCCCGAAAGCTACTGTTTTTCCATGCCAAGTTGACTGAGTTTGATTTTGGGCGACGAAGTCCTCCTATATCTGGTATATGTATGTATTTTATTCCAAGGTGCTCGAGTTGGTCGGGGAAAACTTCTTTGTTGAACTGAGGGTTATGTCTGCTATGTGGAATTGTCCGAACGTCAACAACTAAATTTATATTGTAAGTTTTCAGAATTTCAATGAATTCTTCGTATGTTCTCGTTGAGTGCCCAATTGTTAATACTAATAAATTCTCTTTTGGCAAACTGGACTCACTTTATGAATTAGTCATACTATGGACATTTGACTATAAATAATCAAAGCATTGAAGTGCTGGCGACGGGTTTGATTAAACGCTAAGATAAATACAGTAAATTTATTAACAAAACCCCCACTGCTTAAGGTAAAGGGACAAACATCGTGGCTATAATAAAAAGATTCACAAGTTTCAATCGCTTAGAATTGGGTGTAATAGCTTTCTTCGGAGTCGCAGGAATTGTTCTACTTGCGTCTCTTCCTTTGTCAGGTTATCCGCCTCACTTGGGTTTTTTGGCGATAGTAAGCCTAATAACTTCTTATAGTCTTTTTACAAAAAGAGGATGGGCGCCTTGGCTTGTTGCTTTTCTTTTTATCGTGAACACTGCATTTTCAATGTACACATTGTATGCAATCGGCTTTAGCAACCTCATAGTTGCTTTAAGCATGATTTCTTTAGCCGTATTAACATGGCTATGCACTGTGGTCGTGGTGCTAAAAAGAAAAAGCTAAATCTTTCCTACAAAACCCCGTAATAGAAAAACAGTAACTTCTTGGTCCACGTCCACAAACTGCTCGTTTTCGGGAATTTCCACAAACCCATCAGAACTTGCCAAGGTTGTAATTGCTCCGGAAGCGCCGGTTTCTACTGGGGTAGCAATTAAACGGCAAGACTGATCAAACTCCAGTTTAACCATGACAAATGTTCGTCTGCCTTTTGCGCTAAACATTCTGGAACTAGCAACCGCCTTAACCGATTTTAAATCGCCTACAGGTCTGCCAGCTAATTGCAAAATCATGGGCCGCGCAAGCAGGTAGAAAATTAGCAATGCAGATGTAGGGTGACCAGGCAGCGAAAATACTGGTTTTTCACCAACAAACCCAACAGTAGTTGGTTTGCCTGGCTTAACCGCTATGCCGTAAACGACAACCCCAGGCTTACCCAACGAGTCTACAATTTGTGGCGTGTAATCTTTTGGACCAACGGAAACGCCACCCGAAGTAATAATCATATCCGATGAAGCTAAAGCTGTTTGCATTGTCTTAGATAAGGCGTTTTTATCGTCAGGAACTACGCCCAAGTAAACAGGTTTTCCTCCGCTTTCAAATACTGCAGTGCTTATGCTGTAGGCGTTAATATCGTAGATTTTTCCCGGCGGCAATTTTTTGCCCAGTTCATTGACTTCTCCTCCAGTCGATAAAACTGCGACAATTGGGATTTTAAGCACTTTTACCGAAACTAAACCCAGAGCTGCCAGAACTCCGATCTCGCTTGAACCCAGTACTTGCCCTTTTTTGAGCACTATTTGTCCTTTTTTGATGTCTGATCCTTTTTTCATAATATTTTCGTTGGTAGTTACAGCGCTAAAAATGTGTAGTTCATCGTTTTCTCTTTCAGTGTCTTCAACCATTACAACCGCGTCTGCACCCTCAGGAATTGGAGCGCCAGTGACAATCTCCGCCGCTTCACCTTTTGCAACTTTGACTACTGGTTCCTCACCAACATTAACAATTCCGCAGGCTCGTAGAGAAACAGGGGCGTTTTCGTCCGCACCGTATGTGTCTTGAGCTTTTACTGCGTAACCATCTACAGTTGAACGGTTAAAAGGTGGAATATCTAGAGTTGAAATAATATTTTCGCTGAGCACGCGGTTGGAAGCTTCCAACAGGACTATTTCTTCTTCTCCAAGAAATGTGGGTGTGAATTGTTCTTGTATGATTCTTCTAGCTTCATCAAAACTCAAGAGTTTTCTGAACATTTATTCTATCTCCAAACTGCTAAACATGCGAATAAGCACCCTTTCGCCTTCGCTTACGCCTTCTCGGTTTTCTGGAACAATCAAGTAGCCGTTGCTTTTTGTCATGGTGGAAATTGAACCTGAACCTTTTGCACTTACAGGTTCAGCGGTTAGTTCTTCGTTTTTCGAGGTTACTCTTACTCGTACGTACGTTTTTCTGCCGAGCGCGCTTGCAACTTTTCTGGATAGTTTTGCTGAAACGATGGGTCGTGGCTCTTCTTGGGCCATTCCAAGCATTCTGCAAATTAATGGTCTGCCAAAAACTTCGAAGCCAATAATCGCAGCCACTGGGTTACCAGATAGAATCAATACAGGTTTTTCATCCAGAACTGCGAGCGCGGTTGGCATCGCAGGGCGCAATGCAACTCCATGAACAATTACGCCAGGTTTTCCCAATTTGTTAACTGCGTCAGGCAATAAGTCTAGTCCTCCAACACTTGTACCGCCGGTGGTAATTACAGCGTCGTT
>Ga0316626_10000478_pt1 | contig 15547 bp, 10 predicted proteins | sample OWC_Aug_T1_C1_D5_FD_207656 | JGI IMG/M metagenome (GOLD analysis project Ga0316626, IMG submission 207656) | Wetland soil microbial communities from Old Woman Creek delta, Ohio, United States - OWC_Aug_T1_C1_D5_A | ecosystem: Environmental > Terrestrial > Soil > Wetlands | place: USA: Ohio...
CTCGGCATCGCCAAGACGATCGCGGGTACCCTCGGACAGGAGCACGGAAAGCTCACGCTCCGGTTGCAGGTCATCGACACCGCGAGCGGCCTGCTCGACGCCTCCGAGCAGGTGAGCGGCGAGCAGGACCAGTTGATCGAACTGCAGAACGAGCTTGCCGCAAACGTGCTCCAGGCCCTCAACGTCGCCCTTTCGCCAGAGGATCGTGCGGTGCTCTTCGCCAAGCGCACCAACGATACCCTCGACGGCTACCGCATGCTCGCCGACACGCTCGGTGGGGCGGCCCCGAAGGACGCAAATCCGCCGCGCGTCCCCGACACGTCACTGGGCGAGCCGGGGCGCTGGTGGCTCCCCTGGCCGGCCGTTGCCTGGGCCGAGGCCGCAGACAGCGAGGAGGAGGCGATCCGCGCCGTGCTCCTCGAGTGGGCCGCCGCCCTGCAGGCGAAGGACCTCGACCGCGTCGCGGCCGTGACGGTCGACATGGGCGAGGCGCAACGCACGGCACTGGCCCGCTACTTCGAGAACGCCGAAAGGCTGTCGATCAGCATCGCGGATGTCGAGGTCCTCGTCGCCGGCGACGAGGCGCTGGCCACCTTCACCCGCCGGGACTCCTTCCTCGACAAGCGCAGCGGCCGCGACATGCAACTCGAGGTCCGGCTCTCGAGCGAGCTGGCCCGCAACGAAGGACGCTGGAAGCTGCGCGGGGTGAAGAAGGGCTAGCCTTAGGTTAGAACGCCACCTCGACGCCCGCGAGCGGGATCACGCCGGTGCGAATACCGGCGTCGTTCAGCGGGATGACGGCATTGGCGAACGCGATGACGGTGTCGCGCCAGACGTTCACGCGGCCGCCGACCGAGAAGTCGTAGTAATCCGGGCGCTCGCCCTCGATGCCGAACAGCGGCGCCGCGCCGAAGCTTAAGTCGGGAAACACGCGCACGACGTCGAAGAAACCCGGTGGCGCGAGCCGTTGGAACGGATGGCGGCCGAGGACGGCGAGGCCGATCGTCGCGTCGTCGGTGACGCCCCAGTCGAGCCCCACACCCCAGCGTCCCTCGCTCGCGTCCACGTCGTCGACCACGAAGTCGACGCCGCCATTCAGGTAAGCCGTGAGCCGCGCCCACGCCGCGGGGCGCCAAGCGCGGGTCGAGGCGTAGAGCATTGGCGCCATCTCGTACTCACCCGTGCCGCGCAGCGAGTCGACTTTGCCGGAGGGGAAGCGCACCACGAGCCCACCCGCCAGCTTCACGGGCTCGAGATCGAGGAGCCGGTAGCGCCCGCGCAGGATCACGTCGCCGACGCCGGCGCTTGTCTCGGAGTCGCGCACTGTGTCCTGTGCAAATTCGCCGGTCTCGAGGTTGAGGCCGCTCGCCATCGCCTCGGACTGCAGGTGGCTCACGATCACCGGCACCGTCAGGTTCACGTCGGCCGCGTCCGTGACCCCGTAGGTCAGACTCAACGTGGCGACGTGCGTGACCGCATCGAGCGAGAGCCGGTCGAAGGTGACGAGCCCGACCACCTCTTGGTTATCGTTCACGAGGGCGATGGGAATGGGATCCTGCAGCGCGTCCACATCCTTGCCCTCGATCGAGTCGAGAGCCACGCGCTGGTAGCTCACGCCGAGGTTCCAGTGACCGCGGCCGATCGGTTCGGCGCGCTCGAGAAAGAGCTGGCCGACCATCGCCGCCTCGCGCTCGAAAGCGCCGGTGAGCGGGTCGAACCGGTAGGTCACGCCCGCGGACGCGGCGATGACCGGGTACGAGCGAACGAAGGATTCTGCCACCCCGTGCGTGAGCCGATCACCGATGTCCGTGAGGACGTCCGCCCGGCTCGCCGCCGGAGCGCCGGCCATGAGCAGGACCAAGAGCAAGACACCGAGCATTCACACTACTGTCGTCAACGACGGCCAAAGGTCAAGCGCTCGCTTACAGGTTTACGCACTCTGCAGGACCATCGCTTCCACCGTTCGCGTGCGGCAGCCCGAGGTCAGGCCGTTGCGGACGGAGCCGGCGTCGGCCCGCGCCAACCGGGCCAACAGGGCGCCACCTACGGGGCCGCCAGAGGCGTCGTGCGTGTTGAGATTTCTCGAATGACTGGTGGTGAGGCTAGCCGCGCGCCTGCGCGCTGGCATCGGCACGAATCGCCAGTGCGGCGGCGTTGCGTTTTCGCATGGCAGAGCGCCGCCCCTTCTTGTCTTCGGACCACAGGGCGAGGATGGCGTCGAGGATTTCCTCCGCCGCCGCGAGGCTTCCCAGGTGGCTCTCGCCGTGGCGGATGCTGAGCTTGGCATCCGGGACGAGCTTCGCCTGGCTGCGGCTGTGCGCGAGAGGGACGAGGTGGTCCGCGTCGCCGTGCCAGAATCGGATCGGCACCTTGATGTCTCGCAACTGGAACCCCCATGGGCGGCAGAAGAGCACCAGGTCGTAGACCGGGGCGCGCAGTCCCCACCGGCTGCCGTGCAGCAGATCGTCCATAAACATCGCCTTCATCTCGGGCCGTGCGAAGACCGCGCGGTCGCCTGGAGGCGAGAGGCGCATGAAGAGGTTGAACACAGGCTCGGAGACGGGCCGCAGAGCCCATATGAGCGCGGTCAGCATCACGCCGAGGGGCTCGTGAAGGTAGCGGAACGCTGGCTCGAAGTTGGCTGCGAACCGTACCAGACCGCCGGCCGGGGCCTCGGGCCCGCGCGTCGGGGCAACGCCGCCGAGCACGGCCCCGGCGACCACACGCTCGGACAAGGCGTGGGCGCACGCGAGCACATACGGCCCGCCGCCCGAAAGGCCAATCAGGCCGAAACGCCCGAGACCGAGACGATCCGCAACGGCCTCGATATCGTGGGCAAAGCCCAGAAACGACGGGTAGAGGTGCGGGGTCGAGTCACCGACGCCGGGACGATCGATGCCGATGAGGCGCACGCCGCGCTCCAGCGCGGCCAGTCGCGCCTCCGGCGGAATCTGCCGGCGCGCGCCCGGCGTGCCGTGGAACCAGAAAACCGGCCTGCCGTTCGGCACGCCGAACTCCGCGAAACCGAGCCGCCGACCATCGGGCAGCACGACCGTACCTTCAATTCGCGGGGCCCTCGGTTTCATGCACTCCTTCTCCTCTCATCGGTGAGTATCAAATTGACCAGTTTCCAGTCTCCGGTTTCCCGTCTCCAGTTTTCCATTTCTTTTCTGTGCTGCTCAATCTTCCCCCTCCCTTGGATCCCCTCCCCCGTTGCCAATTCTGGCAACGGGGGAGGGTGAGGGTGGGGGCAGACTAGCAAGCCGCTGAACGGGAGGGAAACCATCATTCGGCGCCGCACACAGCTCGGATCCCTCGGCTCACGTCCCACGCCTGCGGGTGGCTCCAGTTCTTTGATCTTGGTGGGCCTGAGGCTGGGATTTTGGCAACTCCAACGAGCCGGGGTAAGGTGTTCCCCAGACGCACGCAGCGGATCATCGTCACGATCCGGGGCCATCCTGCGATCGTACGCTTGACCTGACTGCAGTCCGGTGGCCGATGGGGAGATTCGGATCGAAGATGAACATCGTCGCGGGAACACTGACCGGTCTCTTTTCGTTCGACGTGGGGTACGAAATTGGCCTCGACGCGCTGGTGCCGCTGCTGGCAGCCGCCGGGGCCACGCTACCGGCCCCACTCGACGCACGGATGGGCATTCGAGGTGCCGGGCGGACGGTCGATCTCGAGTATGGGGTCTGTCGGGTGCGCCTGCCCGATGGCGAGAGCGAGGCATCCGTGACCGTGCGCGCGCACGACTTCGGGGCGGTAACCGTCATGCTCCAGCTACCGCTCGCCGGTCCCCTCGAGAGCCTCGGGCCGCTGACAGCCGCGTTGGTGCGAACCAAGGCGATGGAGAGCGTCGCCATCGGCGTGCTGCGCCAGCTGCTGCCGGCAGCTGCCCCCGCCATCGTCAAGTTCGGGTTCACCGAATTCGTGGAGGACTTCTACGTGATTCGCGTCGATCGCTTCGAGGAACCCGTTACCCCGGTGCAACTCCGCCGGGAGTACGGCGCCCAGATCGCCTTGGCACTGCGCTGCGAGAAGGAGCGCCTGGGAGAAGGGGAGGCCGAGGAAGTGTTCGAAACCGCCATCTCCTACCATCCGCAGGACCTGGTGGTCACCGACTGGAATGCCGCGTTCCTGTTTGCCACCGACCGCCCGGCGTTACTCGACGTCTTGGAGTTCCTCAACGTGCAGCTGGTCGAGCTGCGCTTCTTTGACCAGCGGCTGGACTCGCGCATGGCCGATCTCCTACAGGTTGCGTACCACCGGCCGAAGCTTCGCACGCTGGTTGTCAACCCATTCGGAAAAGCGTTGGAGGAGGTGTCAAGACTGAAGGTCGAGACCTCGCTGATCTCCGAACGCGTGGCCAACGCCCTGAAATTCATCGACGACCTTTACCTGGCAAAGGTCTACTCCGTCACGGCCGAACGTCTCCACCTCGAGGCCTGGCGCGGCAGCGTCGAAAGCAAGCTCAAGGTCGTGCATGAGATCTTTGAGATTCTCAACCGCCGCGCCGCAACGTATCGGGCCGAGGCTCTGGAGCTCACGATCATCATCCTGATTGCCGTCGAGATTGTCCTCGGCATCCTGCGGTAGCCAAGCTCTCTAACAGGATGCCGAAAAAGGATGCGCTCATGCTTCGAGAGCCTCAGCATGAGCGGGGAAGTCCTTGTGAGACAAGCTGCTCCGCTCACCGTGAGCGACTATCCTCTTTCAGCATCCTGCTGACAGCGAAACATTGGCCGTCTTCCTGATGGGGTCCCCTTTCTGGCCGAGCGCTCGAAATGATAGCATCGTCCCTGCCAGCGCCCTTCATGGAGGAAATAGGATGGTGATCAAACAAATTCTGGTGCCGATCGACTTCTCGCAAGCGTCGCTGCAGGCGCTCGCCTACGCCGTCGAATTCGGCAGGCCCTTCAAGCCCGAGGTCGTGGTGCTGCATGTGGTGGAGCCCATCTATGCCGCGGCGCCAACCGACTCCTACAGCCCCGTTGGGAACATCGCGATACTGCTGGATGAACTCCAGCGCACCGGGCGTCAGCAACTCGAGCGCATCGCCACGGATCTCCACAAGCATCGCGTGAAAACCCAGACGCTGCTGCAGATCGGCACCCCGTACGAGGTCATCGTCGCCACAGCGAAGAAGTTGAGAGTCGACCTCATCATCATGGCGACGCATGGCCGTACCGGGCTGTCGCACGTGTTCATGGGCAGCGTGGCCGAGCGGGTGGTGCGCAGCGCCGCCTGCTCAGTGCTGACGGTCCGAGGCCATGAGTCGACCGGCCGTCGCTCACGCCCGCGGGCTCCCGCAGCGACGCGCCCGGAGCGCCGTCGCCGGCGAGGAGCCACGGTTCGGCGCTGACCGGGCTCTTACGCTCGCGTTTGAGCTACCAGGTCTCAAAATGTCGCGCGGCGCGAAGATTCTGCAACCCGATCGCGAAAAACCACGGATGGCACGGATCTCACGGATGGGGGGGTGTTTCCATAAAATCCATCAGTGTAATCCGTGTAATCCGTGGTCATATGTTTTCTGAATTGGGTTGCGGGGTCTGACCCGCGCCGACGAGGAGCGGTACGCAGCCTATTCGTCGAAGTAGCCCCAGGGAAACTCCGGTTCGATGATGGGAGCGAAACCCGCCGGAATTTCGAACGGAGCGGAGACGAACTCGTAGACACCCACCAGTTCGCGAACGACGATCTTGCCGAGCCCCTGCACGAAACCGAGCGTCCATCCCCAGCCGGGTCCCTTGTTGCGACTGACTTCGACGATGTTGCCCGGCACTTCGAGGAAGCCACACGTCATGGCGGCGAGGCCGCGGCCGAGCTTCCGTGCGGCCGATCCCTTCTTTGCCGCTGCGAGCGCGGACCCGGGCAACAGCAACGCGGCCACGAGGATGCCCAGCGCCAGCAGGCGAGACAGCCTTCGGACACTCTTGGGGGTCATCAGGTCCTCCACCAATACGATTCCATCTCGTTGCGCAACGAGGGGCGGGCGCCCGCTTCAGCCGTCGTAGACACCCTCTTGGATGTCGCGCACGGTCTGCAGGATCACCTCGATGTTTGCGGCGGGCATCGTGTGCTGGAGCATGTGCGTGTACCCCACGATGTGATGCCCGTTTCGCCCTCCGATCCGGTACGCGCGGAGGATGTCCTCCCTGAGCTCGTCGGGGGTCATCAGCTCGCCGCGCTGCACGTCGACCCCCGTGGAGAAGGTCAGCCGGTCCCCGAACTGGGCGTACGCCGCTCCGAAGTCGTTCCCGGCGCCGAGCTGGAAGGCCTGCAGGATGTCGAGCTCGGCCTCGACGTAGTGCGGCAGGAACGGCATCTGATACCCGCACGAATGCAGCATCGCGATCGCCCCCGCATCATGAATGGCCTCGATGTGCTTCTTGAGATGCGGGTAGGTGAACTCCTTCCACATCTTTACCGATGTCTGGGGAGCGCCGGTCGTCCCATAGTCATCGTAGATGAGAATCACGTCGGCTCCCGCCGCCACCGTCCGGCGTGACAGGTCGATCATGTAGTCGTTGAGTCGAGCCTGGAAGCGCTTCACCTCGTCGGGGTAGTCGTACAACGCCAGCATGAACTGCGACATCTCCCAGAGCGATGTCGCCGGCAGATCCTGCACCCCGAAGCTCTCCCCGTACAGGCAGGCGTCCGGGTGTTTCGCCCTGAACTTGCGGATCGCCTCGTAGGGCCGCTCGCTGGTCGCGTCGGGCAAGCGCAGCTCGACCAGGTCCTTGATGTTCTTGACCGCGGGCTCGACCACATCGAGATACACGTTGGCCATGCGCCGGACGGAACCGAAGGAATCGCGGATGCGCAGCGACCCGTCCGCGCCGGTCGTTCGCTCCCACAAGTTGTCGATCGCGACGCCGACGCTCGCGAGGTCCGAGCCCAGATCCAGCGCGTATTCCCGGTTCACGTAGTTTGTGTAGAGCAGGGGCCAGGCCGCCCGCTCGTCCGCCGACAGCGAGTCGTTGCCTCGGGAGAAGGTCTCCCACATCAGGCGGCCCGTCGCATTGCCGTGCTCGTCCGATGCGGGCTGAAACTCCGCCATGAGCCGGCACCCGGCGTGCGGGTTGAGCCAGGTCATGACCGGAACCCGGTCCACCGGCTGACCCGCCGCGGTCGCCCGCACGCGCTCGCGCGAGGTCATCGCGCTTTTCACGGCATCGGCCATGGCATTCACCCCGAGACTCCCAGCTTGCACAAATGATTTCAAGCGCGCTCGGTCCCGCCCCGATCGTCTGCGCATTTCGGACCGCCACGGCCCGCGACCAGTGGTTCGATTCGCCTGGTGCCGTCGGATTCGCAGCGATCGCACGATGTCCCACTCCGGTACTGGGGGGCGCTCGCGCCTGAGTAGCCGGCCGCCGCACGTTACGGTATGCAGTTGAACGAGTTCGTGCGGGTTTCAGGCGCGGCTGGCTTCCGGCCGGTCTGCGTGGGAAAGAGCGCAATGAGGCGAGGTGGCGGTCCCGGCCGGCCGTCCATTCACCTGCCTCGATAGGAGCGGAACATGGCCGTCGGACAATTCGACACCATCGTCATCGGCGCGGGCGTCGCCGGCCTGGGAGCCGCGGCGCTGCTCGCCAGGGATCACGGCCAGCGCGTGCTGGTGCTGGAGCGCGCGCCATTCATCGGCGGGCGTGCTTTGTCGTATGTCGGCCGCGGCAACACGGTGCACGCCGACGGCATCGAAATGGACGCACAAGACTTCCGCAAGTCGCTGCCCTTCGCGCAGTGCCACCTCGGCAAGTGCACGCCGGACATCGAGACGATATTCGCGCGCGGGCTGCTCGACGGGCGCACCTTCGAGGCCGGCGGACACGGGCTCTTCTGGGGCAACAACGGCCGCATCGGCTACCTGATGCGACACCTCGGCGCCGATCATGACCTACCCCTCAATCAGGGCTTCGCCTTCGTGCAGTGGGCAGGCGAAGGCAAGCCCGGCAAGATCTTTCAGGTCGGCAAGGGCAAGCCGTACCCGTGGATGAGCGAAGAGGGTTACGCCGCCACCATGGCGCAGCTGCGCGCCATGAGCCAGCTGACCTTCGAGGACATGGCGAAGGCGATGAAGGTCTCGCTGCGGAGCTGGCTCGAGCAGCGCCACCTGCATCCCGAGGCCTACGAGTACCTCAAGGTGCTCGCCGCGTCGCAGACCGGGCAGGCCGAACCGGGCATGACGCCCGCGGGTGACTTCCTCGGCTACATGGCAATCGCGAAGGACATCAACATGAACCTGGTCAGCGGATCGGTGGCCACGGCCGCCGAGCCCGGCGCCATGGCGATCCCGCAGCACTTCGAGAAGATCCTGCTCGCGCACGGCGGCGAGGTGCGGCGCGCGACACCCGTGGAGCGGGTCATCATCGAAGACGGCCGCGTCCGCGGCGTGCAGATCAAGCCCGACGACACGGACCGTGAGCAACATCGCACGATCCGCGCTGACAACGTGATCTGCACCATCCCTCCCAAGTACATCTTCAACGTGCTGCCGCGGGAACCCTTCCCGGCCGAGTGGGTGAACCTGCTCCAGGAGAAGTTCTGGGGTGCGGGCTTTCTCACCGGCTGGTGTGGCACCAAGCGAAGCCTGTGGGAGACCGCCGGCATCGCGGACAGCAGCTTCATCTACATGCCCGGCATCCTCCGCGAGGGCTACGTTGGTGCGGTCGATATGGTGATGTGCGACTTCACCGCGTGGGGCGGGCACAATGCCAGGCGCGCGCCGGCGGGCAAGCACGATTTTATGTTCTCGACGGCGCTCACCGACGCGGAAATGCGCGACCGGACGAAGGTGAACCGCGTCATTGAAGTCTGCGAGGCCTGGGCGCGGGCCCAGTTCCCGAGCTTCGACGAGGATGTGGAATTCATCATCTGGACACCGTCACCGGAGGCCTACGGGCTGTGGCGACCCGTTGGCGAGGACCGGCCCGACGTCAAGTCACCCTGGGTCGACGGGCTGTACTTCGCGGGCGACCAGTACGGCGCGCGCCTGTGGGGCGGAGGCGTCGACGCCGCGGCGCTCTCGGCGGTGCTGTGCGTGGACCACATGGTGGGCGCGCACCAGGAGGAGGCGATCTTCCCCGCCTATCACCGCGGCATTCCAACCCTCGCCGCCTGACGCCCCATCGCGAGGGCTATTTGCTCCTTGCGAAAGAAATAGGAAATGAATCACCGAGTCACAGAGCGCACATCGCTGGCTCACGCCCGCGATGTGCGGTTGGCCGGCCCGTTACCTTAACCCCTCGCCAATCTGCTACACGCCGCGATATCCCCGGCCACGCTCCGACGTCACGGACACAGGCTCTGGGTGCCGCGTCCTACTCGTGGCACGGGTTGGACCAGCGCAGGCCAGGGAAGCGTGCGAAGTCCGTATCGGTGGAGTACAGAACGTAGCCACGCTCCATGGCAAGGGTGGCGAGATGAGCATCGGTGGTCAGGTTTCCCGCCGTCCCCAGTCGTTCGAGGTTCTGGCGCAGCTTGCTCAGGTGACCATCCGATGGATGCGGTACGTGAACGTGCGGCAGTTCCAGCCAGCTCTCGATGCGGTCCAGCACGTCTTTCACGGGGAGCGGCCGTGCCAGGATCTTCCGGTTCGTCGTGATGCGGATGAAGCCGAGCAGCGTGACCCACGCGAGCCCGACCCCCTCGGTTCCCGCCAGGCAACCGTCCCACCACCGCCTGGCCCGCTCATGCACCGCGGAGTCGGAGTTATGCGCGTGGACGAGAACGCTTACGTCGGGAAGAATCACGGGTCTTCCTCCGCCTGGATTCCACGAAAGCCTCGGCTTCCAGCTCGTCAGCCAGCTGGTTCAGCTTGTCGAGGTCGATCCCGGGTTTGAATCCAAAGGAATGGGGAACGGTTTTCGGGACCGCCCCCGTCCGGCGCTGCGCCGCCTCGCCGAGGCCCGCACGAATCGTCCGGTTCACGGCTTCCTTGAAGGAAATGCCCAGCTCGCGTGCCCGCTTCGCCAGCACGCCGGCGAGGTCATCATCTAACGTCAGCGTCGTACGCACGTTCAGATGCCGTAGATGACAGAAGGATTGATGTCAAGACATCATAAGTTATCAGTGTCATCCGGGCTGTGCGGCGATGCCACCGCCTGCTTCGCCCGCGCCGTGGTACGGGGTGAGCGGACGCTGTTCCTTGGCGCCCAGGCTAATTCTGGACCGGGGCTACGTCAGGTTTACGCTCGCGCGAAGGACACCAATCGGTACCTTTACAATCAGCCCCAGAGCCGACGGCCCGCTGACTACGTGGCACCGTCGAGTCGAGATCGAAGTGGCGCCCCTCCCTGCGATGTCGTAGGATTCGGTGCCGGGGAGGCCGCGATGACGAGACTGACGCGCATCTGGCTGTGCACACTGTTCAGCATGGTCGTGGCGTTCTGCGGACGCGCCCAGGCAGTCCCCACCCTGGCGGAGCTGCCCGAGCCGCTGCGGCCGTGGGTCGACTGGGTGCTGCACGGGCACGAGGACGCCCGCTGCCCGTTCCTGTCCGGCGCCGCCGATCAGCGCCAATGCGTCTGGCCGTCACGACTCGCCCTGGACCTCGACGAACGCGCCGGCCGCTTCACGCAGCAGTGGCTGGTCCACCGCGACGGCTGGGTGCCCCTGCCGGGAGGCGACCGGCTGTGGCCGCAGGACGTTCGGATTGACGACCAGCCGGCAACGCTCACGCAGCTCGACGGCGCACCACGCGTTCGCCTGCCGCGCGGCCTGCACACGATCACGGGCACGTTCGAGTGGGAGGCGCTGCCCGAGTTGCTGCCAGTTCCGCCGGCAACCGGCTTGCTCGCACTGACGATTCACGGGCAGCGCGTGCCCTTTCCCAATCGCGACCAGCAGGGACGCCTGTGGCTGCAGCAGCGCGAGGCCGCGGAGCAGGAGGAGAATCGTCTGGACCTCGTCGTGCATCGCCGCGTCGCCGACGAGATTCCGTTGCAGCTCGTCACGCGCATCGACCTGCGGGTTTCCGGGGCCGGCCGCGAGATGCTGCTCGGCAAGGCGTTGCCCGAGCAGTTCATCCCGATGTCGCTCGACAGCGCCCTGCCCGCTCGCCTCGAGCCCGACGCGCGCCTGCGCGTGCAGGTGCGCCCGGGTGATTGGACCATCGAGCTGGCGGCCCGCCACGAGGGCCCGGTCACCGCCCTGACCTTCCCGGACCCCGACGGGGTCTGGGATGCCGAGGAGGTGTGGGTCTTCGACGCGCGCAATCAGCTGCGCCTGGTCAGCGTGCAGGGCGTTACCGCCGTGGATCCGCAGCAGACCGAGCTGCCACCCGAGTGGAAGCAGCTCCCCGCGTACCGGATGCGGCCGGGCGACACCATGATCTTGGTGGAGAAGCAGCGCGGCGATGCCGATCCCGCACCCGATCGGCTGAGTCTGCAGCGCACCTGGTGGCTCGACTTCGATGGCGGCGGCTACACGCTTCACGATCAGATCACCGGCACGATGAGCCGGAGCTGGCGGCTGGAGATGACACCACCCGCGGTGCTCGGCCGGGTCGCGGTCGCCGGCCAGGATCAGTTCATCACGCGGCTCGGCGAAGCGCCGGCCGTCGGCGTTGAACTGCGGCAGGGCACCGTGCAGCTCGATGCCGACAGCCGACTGGTCGGCGCTTTCACCGATCTTCCCGCGCTGAGCTGGGATCAGGACTTCCAACAGGTTGCGGGACAGCTGAACCTGCCGCCCGGCTGGCGGTTACTGCACGCCAGGGGTGTCGACGATGCCGCCCCGACCTGGGTGACGACGTGGACCTTGCTCGACCTCTTCGTGGTGCTGATCATCGCCATGGCCGCCGGCAGGTTGTGGGGCTGGCCGGCGGGTATACTCGCGGTGCTCACACTCGGGCTCACCTACACGGAACCCGCGGCCCCGCGCGCGATCTGGTTGGCGGTGCTGGCCACCGAGGCGCTGGCGCGCGTGCTACCCGATGGCCGGTTATCGCAACTGAACAAGCTCGGGCGGCTGATCGCGCTCGCCCTCCTGCTCATCACCTCGGTGCCGTTCATGGTCCACCAGGTGCGCCAGGCGATGTACCCGGCCCTCGAGTCGCCCACTGGCGCGGTGCCGCTCGTCGTCGCCGGGATGGAGGGAGCCCTGCGCCAGTCCGCGCCGACGTTCGCGGATGCCGAGAGTCTCGCGGAGAAATCAGGAGCCGAGGCAACCTACGACAAGCGGGCGCGGCTGAGCCTGTATCGGCGCGAGCTGGATCCGAAGGCCGTCGTGCAGACCGGCCCGGGTCTGCCGTCCTGGCAGTGGAGCGCGGTGTCGCTCCGCTGGCGCGGCCCGGTCGAACGGGCGCAGCGGATCCAGCTCATCTTTCTTCCGCCACGCGCGAACGTCGTCCTCGCCGGCCTGCGTACCATCCTGCTGGCAGCGCTGCTGGTCGTTGTGCTCCGCGCGTGCGCGGTGTCGCTCACGCGCTCCGGCGGCGTGCGCAGCGCCGCGGTGTCACTGGTGGTCGGCACACTCCTGGCGGCCAGCGCGGCGCATGCCGACATCCCGTCGCCGGAGCTGTTAAACGAGTTGCGCAGCCGTCTGCTCGAGCCGCCGGACTGTCATCCGCACTGTGCCTCCAGCCCCCGCCTCCAGCTCGAAATCACCCGCATCGCCCTGCGGGCGCGCATGGCGGTCGACGTGGCGGCGGAGACGGCCGTCGCGCTTCCGGGCAACGCGTTGCACTGGATCCCGGAGACCGTGCTCGTCGACGACCAACCGGCGCCGGGCCTGATGCGCGCCGCCGACGGCGTGCTGTGGTTGCAGCTGTCACCCGGCAAGCATCTGCTCCTCATCCACGGGGAGCTTCCCGATCGGGACCGTGTGCAGATCCCGCTGCCGCTCCGGCCACATCGGGTCGAGGCGCGCGTGGATGGCTGGCGCCTCGATGGGCTGCACGACGACGGGCAGGCGGACGACAGTCTCCAGCTCTCGCGCATCCGCGCCGAGGGCGACGCGTCCGGCGCCGCGCTGCAGCCCGGCACCCTGCCTCCGTTCGTGCGCGTCCGACGCGACCTTCGCCTCGGCCTCACCTGGCAGGTGGTCACGACGGTCGAGCGCGTCACGCCCGTCGGCGCGGCCGTGGTGCTGGAGGTGCCGCTGCTGGCGGATGAGTCGGTCACCACAGCCGGCGTGCGCGTCGTGGAAGGCAAGGCGCTGGTGAACATGGCGCCGCAGGCCGCCGAGGTATCGTGGCGATCGATCCTGCCCGAGAAGGCGATCCTGGCGCTGCGCGCGCCCACCTCGTCGTCCTTCACCGAGATCTGGCGCCTCGATGTGAGTTCGATCTGGCACGTCACGGCGGAGGGCATCCCCACCATTCAGACCGGCGGCACGGCCGAGACACGCATCCGCGAGTGGCGGCCGTGGCCGGGGGAGACCGTCACCATTGCGGTCAGCCGCCCAGGCGGCGTGCCAGGGCAGACGTTGACCATCGACCGCAGCGAGGTGAAGGTGAACCCCGGGCTGCGCGCGACGGATGTCAGCCTCACGTTGAACGCGCGCAGCAGCCGTGGCGGGCAGCACGGCATCACGCTGCCGGAGGGCGCCGAGTTGCAGTCCGTCACCATCAACGGGACGACCCAGCCAATTCGCCAGGAGCAGCGGCTCGTCACCTTGCCGCTGGTGCCGGGCAGTCAAAGCGTGGAGCTTACGTGGCGACAGCGCGGCGGCATTGCCAGACGCTTCGTCTCACCCGAGATCAATCTGGGAACAACGAGTGTGAACACCGACATACAGATCGCCATGCCGGCCGATCGCTGGACGCTCTTCGTCGGCGGGCCGCGGTTGGGACCGGCGGTGCTGTTCTGGAGCCTGCTCGCGGTGCTGGTCCTGGCAGCCGTGGCGCTCGGCCAGGTGCGGCTCACGCCGCTGCGCACGTATCAGTGGTTTCTCCTCGGCGTCGGCCTGACCCAGGCCCCGATCTCGATGGCCATGCTGGTGGCGGGCTGGCTGCTGGCGCTCGGGTGGCGCAAGCGCCACGGCGCCGGCTCGAGCGATCGGGCGTTCGATGCGTTCCAGCTGCTACTCGCGGCGTGGACCGCCGTGGCCCTCGTCGGGCTCGCGTGGTCGATCCAGCAGGGACTGCTCGGCCTGCCGGAGATGCAGATCGCCGGCAACGGCTCCGGCGCACGGCTGCTGCGCTGGTATCAGGACATCGCGACCGACACCCTGCCGCGCGCCTGGGTTATCTCGGTGCCGCTGCTGGTGTACCGCCTGGCGATGCTCGCGTGGGCGCTGTGGTTGGCGCAAGCGCTGCTGGGCTGGTTGCGCTGGGGTTGGGGCTGCTTCACCGACGGCGGGCTGTGGCGGCCGCTGCGGCCGGCGGTCGTGCGGGTCGGCCACCGACGGGCGGCGAGCTCGGAGTCGCCAGCGCCATAGAAGCGTTGCACGGGTCCACGGACGCGGCTTTCTGGTGGGCCGTGCCCACCCTACGGACGGCAGGGATTCTCGCCGCCGAGGGCGTCCTCCGCCGCAATGAACCCAAACGTCATGGCCGGACCGATGGTCGCGCCGGCGCCCGGGTACGATCGCCCCATGACCGAGGCGGAGCAGTTGCCCGCCGCGTAGAGCCCGGGGATCGGCTCGTCACGGTTGTTGAGAATCCGTGCGTGGACATCGGTCCGCAAACCGCCCTTCGTGCCGAGGTCGCCGGGGAACAGCGGGACGGCGTAGAAAGGAGGCCGCTCCAATGGACCGAGATTGGGATTGGGGCCCGGCGTCTTGCCGGAATAGAAGCGGTCCTGCAAGCTGTCGCCGCGGCCGAAGTCCGAATCCTTGCCACTGACGGCGAATTGGTTGAAGCGGCGCACGGCATTGGTCAGGCCCGCGGGATCCACGCCGATCTGCCGCGCCAGCCCTTCCAGGGTCTGGTCCTTCTTGAAAAAGCACTCCTTCAACTCTTTGCGCAGGAACATGTCCGGCTTGGCGCTACTCGGCAGCAGCGGCCCGCAGGCGTACCGACTCCGGTAGCTGCGGTCGAAGATGAGGAACGCGGGAATGGCGGGAGCGTCGGGCGTGTTGGCCGCGTACATGCTCTTGACGACCTCGTTGTACGGGCTAGCCTCGTTCATGAACCGCTGGCCGCGTCCGTTGACGACGATGCACCCGGGCAGGTTCTTTTCGAAGATCACGATCCAGGCGTGATCCGTGGCCGGAAATGGGGCGACGACGCAGGGGCACCACCACGCTTCGTCCATGAGATCGAGACTCGCGCCGGCGGCCGCGCCCAAGTTGATGGCGTCTCCGGTGTTGGAATCGCAACCCATCGTCCAGTCAGCGCCGATTGGTGCGCGCTGGTACCGCTGGCGCATTGCCGCATTGCGCTCAAAACCGCCGGCCGCAAGCAGGACACCCTTCCTCGCCCGAATGCGCAGCAGCACACCTGCCTTCTCCACCACGGCGCCAACCACGTCGCCACCCTCGGTGAGCAGTTCCTTGATGGACGTGTTGAGCCACAACGGGATGCTACGCTCCATCAAGGAGAGGCGCAGGCGGCCAACCAGTGCGCACCCGAGCGTCAGGCCGGTGGCGCGCGACG
>Ga0316626_10000479_pt1 | contig 15547 bp, 10 predicted proteins | sample OWC_Aug_T1_C1_D5_FD_207656 | JGI IMG/M metagenome (GOLD analysis project Ga0316626, IMG submission 207656) | Wetland soil microbial communities from Old Woman Creek delta, Ohio, United States - OWC_Aug_T1_C1_D5_A | ecosystem: Environmental > Terrestrial > Soil > Wetlands | place: USA: Ohio...
ATTATGACCGGGCATGCAAAGGAGTTTATTACTCCTCTGACTCTTGCAACTCTTTCGAAAAATCCTGTTCTGACACAATTTTACAATCCTGAGAACGGCGACTGGAATAGTCATGTCGACCTGGGTTTGTGGGCAGATCTTTACCTTATCGCTCCGGCTACAGCCAACTCAATAGGCAAAATGGCAAGCGGCATTGCCGACAATCTTCTGCTTACTGCCTACCTGTCGGCGCGGTGTCCTGTCTTTGTCGCTCCTTCAATGGACGTTGACATGCTTATGCATCCTTCAACAATAATTAATCTCGAAACACTTAAAGCTTACGGTAATACAATTCTTGAACCTGTGAGCGGAGAGCTGGCCAGCGGACTTTCAGGCAAAGGACGGATGGCTGAACCGGAAGAGATAGTAAAGGAGATAAAGAGCTTCTTTGCAAAAAAAAAAACAATAAGCCACTCAAAGGGAAGAAAATCCTGATCAATGCAGGGCCGACGCGCGAACCGATCGACCCGGTCCGATTCATCAGCAACCATTCATCAGGCAGGATGGGCATAGCTCTTGCCGATGCCGCTGCTGAATACGGCGCTGACGTAACGCTTGTACTTGGACCTGCTGAAATTGCCCCTGAAAACATTTCAGTGAGGATAATAAGCGTCATAACTGCGGAATCAATGGCCTCTGAATGCATTTCAAGGTTTCCTGAATGTGATATCGCAATACTGTCTGCTGCTGTGGCCGATTATACACCAGTCAGTGTCGGTAAGCAGAAATTAAGCTCGGATGCGAAAGAAATGATATTGAAAATGCAGAAGACAGTCGATATAGCTGCTACACTTGGCGGGATGAAGAAGAGATCACAGTTCCTTGCAGGCTTTGCACTTGAAACTGACAATGAAATCAGGAATGCATCAGCTAAATTGAAACGTAAAAAGCTGGATATCATTGTTTTAAACTCACTGCGTGAACAAGGTGCCGGCTTCGGGTATGATACCAACAGGATCACCATTATTGATAAGTACAATAATATTAATAAATTTGAGTTGAAATCAAAAACAGATGCTGCCAGGGATATCCTTGACAAAATCGTTTCAATGATCAGATGAGTATGAAATATACCCGGTTTACAAAGTATTTGCTGCTGGTCCTCTTCTCTTTAATACCGGGGATAACATATTGTCAGGAGCTTAACTGCAATGTTCAGGTATCCGCCCAGAAGGTACAGGGATCGAACCGTCAGGTTTTTGAGAATATGCAGCGGGATATTTACGAATTCATGAACAATACGGTCTGGACAAACCATGTTTACAGCTATGCAGAGAGGATCGACTGCAATATCCTCATCAACATCAATGACCAGATCTCAGCTGACGAATTCAACGGCACAATACAGATTCAGTTAAGCAGACCTGTTTTTAATACCACTTATAAGTCCACAGTGCTGAATTTCATTGATAATAACTTCAGGTTCAGGTATGTGGAATTCCAGCCTCTTGAATTTGATCCTTCAACACACAGGTCAAGTCTGGTCTCGGTACTTGCATACTATGCCTATATAATTCTTGGATTTGATTATGATTCCTTTTCTCCAAAGGGAGGCACAGACTTTTTCAGGATAGCAGAAAAGATCGTTACCAATGCACAAAATGCCCCCGAAACCGGATGGAAACCGTATGACGGTTCCCGCAACCGGAACAGGTACTGGCTGGTGAAAAATATACTTGATGACGAATACAGTGGAGTAAGGCAGTTCATATACGATTACAATATTAACGGGCTCGACAGGATGGAATCAAGAACTTCCGAAGCCAGAACGAGCATAGTGGAGAGTCTCAGGCTTATCCAGGAAGTTTACAGAAGAAAACCTGATCCGTTCATGTATCTGCTCCAGGTGATCGTTGACGCAAAGAGCGAAGAGCTGGTATCTATTTTTTCGGAGTCATTTCCTGAGGAAAAAAGCCGTGTTGTACAGATACTAACGGAGATTGATCCTGCCAACAAGACAAAATACGAGAAGATCACAGCATCAGGTTAGCCTCAACTTACATTTATGCTCGTAAAACTCTACGTTCAAAATTATGCGCTGATTAAAGAACTGGACGTTGAACCCGGGGACGGACTAACCATTATCACCGGAGAAACGGGAGCCGGAAAAACAATCCTTCTTGGTGCATTATCACTGATACTCGGAACAAGGGCTGATAGTTCCGTCCTGCTGGAAAAAAATGAGAAATGTGTTGTTGAAGGAACATTCCGGATCGAGGAATATGACCTTGCCGAGTTTTTCACCAATAATGAACTTGATTATGAGCCGGTTACTATTCTGAGGCGGGAAATAAACCCAGCCGGCAAATCGCGTGCATTCATAAACGACACTCCTGTGACCATTAACCTTCTGAAGGAACTGGGCGACAAACTGATTGATATCCATTCACAGCATCAGACACTTATGCTCAGCGATAATTCATTTCAGCTCAATATAATTGATTCTTTTGCAGGCACTGCCAGACTCAGGACTGAGTACCGCACAGCTTTTTACAATTACCGGAATCTCAGGAAAGAATATTCTGAAGCGAAAGAAAAAGCTGACAAGAACAAAGCTGACCTTGAATATTATCGTTTCCAGCTGGATCAGCTTGAGGGAGCGAAGCTTACCGGAGGCGAACAGGAAGAACTTGAGAAGGAACAGGAAATATTATCCCATGCTGAGGAGATCAAGCTTGGACTCAGCACAGCTTCGGGTCTTTTTTCATCCGAGACAGGTTCAATACTGCAGATGCTCCGGGAAGCCAGGTCTGCTCTGTCAAAGATCAGGGAATTTCTGCCACAGGGGGAGGAGTTGCTTGCCCGTGCTGATTCCTCATTCATTGAGCTGAATGACCTCGGGTCCGAAATAGACAAGCTGGCTGCCTCGATTGATGCTGATCCCCACAGACTGGCACAGGTTAATTCAAGGCTTGATACAATCTATTCTCTGATACAGAAGCACCGGGTAAATGACCTTAATGAACTGTTAATAAAAAGAGAAGAAATAAAGAAACTGGTTAAATCGATAGAAACTGGAGATGAAAGAATGGCAGAGCTGGAAACAATTCTTAAAGAGCAAACCGGCGAACTGACAAAAATATCAGAAGAGATCTCTGCCAGACGAGTACAAATACTGCCGGAAGCTGAAAAAAATATAACCGTACTTCTCAGACAACTTGGCATGCCAAATGCACGGTTCCGTATTGCGCTCTCAAAGCTTCAGGATTTCAGTCCGTCGGGTACTGATCATGCCGATTTTCTGTTCTCGGCAAACAAGCAGGTTGAGCCTGAGAATCTTGCAAAAATAGCCTCCGGGGGTGAACTTTCGAGAGTGATGCTCAGCCTGAAATCACTTCTTACAAAAAATACAAACCTGCCCACAATCATATTCGATGAGATAGATGCGGGAGTATCGGGTGAGGTTGCCGACAAAGTTGGACAGATACTCTCAGGCATGGGAAAATACATGCAGGTTGTAAATATTACGCATCTGCCTCAGGTCGCTTCACGTGGTACAAAGCATTATCATGTTTACAAGGATGACACCGGTGATTCAACAATTACCCGGGTTAAGTTGTTATCGCCTGAGGAGCGGATAATGGAGGTTGCAAGGTTGCTCAGCGGAAGCGAAATTACTGCAACCGCAGTGAAAAATGCAGAGGAGCTTCTGAAATCGGCTGCCGGTTAAACAGGAAGAGATAATCTTTTGAGTTATTTTTTAACCCATCCCCCTGCCCCTTCCCTTAAGGCTAAGGGAAGGGGAGAAATAAAAGATAGTTAATGAATTACACCCCCTTCTCTTAGACTTAAGAGAAGGGGGGAGGGGGGATGAGTTCAGATAGAAATATGATAATATGGATCAGGATGGAAAATTCGCTTTTAATAGGTAAGAAAGGTATAATATTCGGAGCCCTTAACGAAAAGTCAATTGCCTGGCACGTAGCCCTGAAAACCTGGAAACACGGAGCTCAGCTGATACTTACCAACTCTCCTGTAGCAATAAGGCTGGGACAGATCAGTGAACTTGCCGCTATTACCGGAAGCCCTGTTATAGCTGCTGACGCCACAAAGATGGATGATATCGGAAACCTTATCTCGGAAAGCATGAGACTCTTCGAAGGCCAGTTCGATTTCATACTTCATTCCATTGGAATGTCCCCGAATGTCCGGAAAAACATCCCCTATGAGCAAACCAGCTATGAAAACATGCTGAAGACATTCGACATCTCGGCTCTTAGTTTCCACAGGATTCTGCAGACGGCATATAAGCTGGATGCGATCAGGGAATGGGGATCAGTGGTTGCCTTATCATACGTTGCCGCACAGAGAACACTCAGCGGATATAATGATATGGGGGATGCAAAAGCTCTCCTTGAGTCGATCACCCGCAGTTTTGGCTATATCTATGGACGCGACAGGAAGGTCAGGATAAATACAATTTCGCAGTCGCCGACACCCACCACCGCAGGAGCAGGTGTGCACGGGATGGAATCGCTTCTCGATTTTTCCGAGAGGATGTCACCACTCGGAAATGCAACTGCCGACGAGTGCGCTGATTATTGCGTTGCACTATTTTCCGACCTTACACGGAAAGTCACAATGCAGAATCTTTACCACGATGGCGGATTCTCAAGCATGGGGATGAGTCTTAAGGCTATTGAACAATACAAGAAGAGCTTTGAGGATTGTAAGTGATACGGAACATAGGCACTCACCCCCTTCTTTTCCCCCTCTCTGCTTCTGGTTCACATGTACTCACCCCCTTCTTTTCCCCCTCTCTGCTTCGCAAAGAGGGGGAAGGGTTTGTAAGATAATTAGTTGAATTTTATATATTTACAATTATTTCTTTGAAAGTGGCAGATTTTAAAAAATTTGATTTTAAGAAAATAAAGAAACATGCACAGGAGCTAAGAGCCAATCAGACTGATTCGGAAAAACTCCTGTGGAAAGAGTTGAGGGGACGAAAGCTTTCGGGTTATAAGTTCCTTCGTCAACACCAAATCCTTTATCAGGGAAACCTGATCAGGTTCAATTACTTTATTGCAGATTTTTACTATAGCGAAAAAAAAGTTATTATCGAACTTGATGGACCGGTTCATGATTTGAATCAGGAATATGACCAGTTCAGGGATACCGAACTGCAAAATCGAGGTATTCATATCTTACGGATAAAAAATGAAGAACTGCAAAACATGAACAAGATCTTAAAAAGAATTCTCGTTTTTATAGATACAATACGCTGATAATAAACATAATGCAATTCAATAGTCACCCCCTTCTTTGCGACAGCAGAGAAGGGGGGACGGGGGGATGAGTACGTGTGATCCGGGAAGAGGACCGGGTGGATGAGTACGTGTGATCCGGGAAGAGGACCGGGTGGATGAGTACGTGGAATCTCCCTAAAACAGATAATTCAATCCTATATAGAATCCCATATTGCCATCCTGTTCATTAAATGCTTTGCCAAAGTCGAAGGCAATAATGAAATTCTCATTCATCGCTACCCGCAATCCGACACCTGCACTTAGATGTAGTTTCTCAGCGCCTTCGTTGAAGAAATCTGAAACATTATAACCTGTATTGGTAAGATTTGGTATTGTAAATTTAGTTTTACCGGTAACCAGTCCGAAATCGGAAAAACAGTTCAGACCAATATAGAAATTCTGGTTGATAAAAGTGAAACGTACAGGTTTCCATCGTAATTCAGCGTTACCATAGAAAAACCCGTCTCCCACCACCCTGTTCCGTAGTATGCCTCGAAGTGACTTTGAACCTCCGAGTCCTTCGTTTGTGTAACCTCTGAGAGAAGAGACAATCACCTGCGACTGATAATAAAATGGAACCTCTCCAAAGATCGTCTGCTGATATCCAAGCCTGTAAACAAAGCTCAGATCATATGGTATCAGTGTGAAATACTGCCGGTGTGTCAGAAAGAATTTGCCGAAAGAAGCTTCACTTCCAAGGAACTTCTGGGACGTTTCTATTCCGGCTTCAGTCCAAATCCCCTTCATCGGATTAGGCCTGTTATCCCTTGAATCCCATGATACTCCAAGTTTTATTGTGCTTACAAGTCCTCCATCGGCTTCCTCATCTGACAGTATATTCCAGTTCTGATATAATTCGTAAAGCCCCGGTATATCCGGTAACTGGTCTTCCGGATCCTTCCCTTTATTCAGCCTTTCAAGGTCAACTGATGCAACTTTGAAATTCTGGAACGCAAAACCTGCGTTCCATTTCAGGCTTTCACCTGCAAGCTTCCCTTCGAAATCATTCTTAAACCTGAAAAGTGAACGTTTAAACCGGTAAAACATTCTTGTTATATAATCTGGAGAATCTGAATCACTCCAATCCTTGTTAAATACTGCTTCATACCCGTTAAATCCATAAAAATCGTAAGCCTGATCGGGCAAAAAAGCGAGATCAGTAGAGAGTCTTATCCCGGGGATCAGGTGCTCGGATTCATAATTGAATCTGTAAATAGCGCTTCCTTTTGTAAACCGGGATACTTCAAAATAAAGTTTATGATAATAATCCGGATATATTTCACCATCACCATAATAATATAGGTCAAGAAGACCACCATATTCGATCCCAAGATCAGTATCATAACTTATTACGGGAAGAACTCCAAAATTCCATCCCTCTTTAATTTTAATTTCCTGGGCAGAGGATGAATAGATCAGAATTGACAGAAAATAAAATAAAAGGCATCTTTTCATATGTCAGGCTTTTGGTTGGAGTCAATAAAGATAAAGAAAAATGGAATTATTGATCTGATTTTTTAATATTTGCTACCTTGGGGCATGATTTGACCTGTAATTGCTGATGGGATTGCTCATTAAAAATATAAAATACCTTGTCCGGACCGGTGACAATACCCGCCAAAGGTTATACGGGAGTGAAATGGCAAAGCTGGACACGATATCTGACGCATTCCTGTTGATTAAGGAGGGTAAGATACTGGATTACGGGACAATGAAAGAGTTTAACGACACATACAACCAATCCATTAAGGATCAGAACAAGGTTATTGATGCAACGGGAAGACTAGTATTCCCGTCGTTCTGCGATTCTCATACACACCTTGTTTATGCAGGCAGTCGTGAAGGCGAGTTTACTGACAAGATCCGTGGACTATCATATGAGGATATCGCAAAACGGGGAGGAGGTATACTGAATTCTGCCGGATTACTGCGGAAAACATCTGAAGATGAGCTGTTTATCCAGTCGATGGTACGCATAAACGAGATTATCTGCTTTGGGACAGGCGCTGTTGAAATAAAAAGCGGCTACGGCCTCACAACAGCCGATGAACTTAAGATGCTGAGGGTGATAAGAAGGATCAGGGAAACAGCACCAATTGAGGTCAAAGCAACATTCATGGGGGCTCATGCAGTGCCTGAGGAATACGGGAGCAACGTATTAAAAAACGTATTAAAATACGTTGATCTGGTGATAAACGAAATGATCCCAATTGTTGCCTCAGAGAAACTGGCTGATTATATAGATGTATTCTGCGACAAAGGTTTTTTCACCATTGAGCAGACTGAAAGGATTCTTGCTGCAGGGCTCGAGCACGGACTGAGAGCCAAGATCCATGCAAACGAGCTTGACTATTCAGGCGGGGTGCAGGCTGGCGTGAAATTCGGAGCCCTGTCGGTTGATCATCTTGAACGGAGCGGCGAGGCTGAGATCGAAGCACTCAGAGGAACGGATACCATGCCGACACTGCTGCCGGGTTCTGCATTTTTCCTTGGTCTGCCCGATCCTCCGGCAAGAAAAATGATTGATGCGGGTCTTGCCGTTGCAATGGCTTCCGATTATAATCCAGGGTCCTCACCATCGGGAAATATGAAGCTGGTAATGTCACTGGGATGCATCAGGCTGAAAATGCTTCCGGAGGAGGCGATAAATGCAGTTACCATTAATTCGGCATATGCAATGGGATTGTCGGAAACTCATGGATCGATAACACGTGGGAAAGTGGCTAATGTGTTTATTACCAAGCAAATACCATCGTATGAGTTTATGCCGTATGCGTTTGGAAGTAACCTGATTGAAACGGTGATACTAAAAGGTAACATAATCAATGACCCCTCCACCCCTCCCGACCAACGATCGACCCCCCAACCCCCCTAAAGGGGGGCTAATGCACTGATAAGAAAGAAGAATCATCTAAATATCAGGGATTTAGGCCCCCTTTAGGGGGCAGTCCCGTGAAACGGGACGGGGGTTTGAGGAGAAGCAGTGGATCAATAAAGAAACATATTATTCTTTATGGAGAAGAAGATAATAGAATGCGTACCGAATTTCAGCGAGGGTCGGGATATGTCGGTCATAAAGCAGATCACCGGTGCAATTGAATCTGTCAGGGGAGTGAAGCTGCTGGACGTCGATCCGGGTAAGGACACAAACCGGACCGTGGTAACCTTTGTCGGCGATCCTGATGCTGTTTCTGAAGCAGCTTTCCGGGCTGTAAAAAGAGCATCGGAATTAATAGATATGTCGAAGCACCGCGGTGAACATCCGAGGATGGGTGCCACTGATGTGTGTCCGTTCATCCCTGTTTCCGGAATTAGTATGGAAGAGACTGTGACTGTAGCCCGTAAGGTTGCTGAACGAATCGGGATGGAGCTTAAGATACCGGTTTACTGTTATGAAAATGCAGCTTTCGGGGAGAAGCGCAGGAACCTTGCAAACTGCAGGGCAGGGGAATATGAAGGTCTGAAGAAGAAGCTGGAAGACCCTGAGTGGAAGCCCGATTTTGGTCCGGCTCTTTTCAACAAAAAATCCGGTGCAACTGCGGTAGGGGCAAGGGATTTCCTGGTGGCATTCAATGTGAACCTGAATACAACATCAGCACGAAGAGCAAATGCAATTGCTTTCGACGTGAGAGAGAAAGGCCGGGAGATAATAAACGAAAAAGGAAAGAAAGTAAAAGTACCCGGCTCATTAAAAAATGTAAAGGCAATAGGCTGGTTTATAGAAGAATATGGTATTGCACAGATCTCAATGAACCTGACAGATATATCAGTCACTCCTGTTCATGTTGCATTCGATGAGGTTTGCCGGAAAGCGGATGCAAGAGGTGTAAGGGTCACTGGATCGGAACTGGTAGGGCTGATACCGCTGAAGGCAATCCTGGATGCAGGAAAGTACTTCCTTGAAAAGCAGCAGAGGTCAGCAGGAGTATCAGATGATGAGCTGATTAAAATCGCCGTTAAATCAATGGGATTAAGCGAATTACATCCATTCAGGCCTGAAGAAAAAATAATCGAATACGTTATGGAAGAAAAAAATCCGAAGAGGCTCATTGCAATGAGTCTCAGATCTTTTTTAAACGAAACAGCCTCTGAATCAGTGGCTCCCGGTGGTGGTTCCGTGTCAGCATATATAGGAGCGCTTGGTGTTGCTCTTGGAACGATGGTTGCTAATTTGTCGGGGCATAAGAAAGGCTGGGACGATCGCTGGAAAGAGTTTTCCGACTGGGCAGTGAGAGGAAAGGATATACAGAACAGGTTGCTGGATCTGGTAGATGAAGATACTGAAGCATTTAAAAGGATCATTGAAGCTCACAGGCTCCCGAAGAAAACGGAAGAAGAGCAGAAAATAAGAAATAATGACATTCAGGAAGCCACGAAAGATGCCATCATGGTGCCTTTCAGGGTGATGGAAACAGCCTTTTCCGCGTTTGCCCTGATAAGGGAAATGGTCGAAAAAGGCAGTCCGTCTTCCGTGACTGACGCAGCAGTTGGTGCACTCGCATTACGATCATGCATTAAAGGAGCCTTCCTGAATGTAAGGATAAATGCGACAGGACTTGAGGATAAAACCTTCGCGAATAATATCGTGGAAAAGGGGTGTGGAATTGAATTAAAAGCCTCTCTGGAGGAAGAAGCAATATTGAAAATGGTTGATTCAGAGATATTAAAACAACAGAGAATTTAAAAAAAATATTGGATGATATTCGTAATATCAAATATTTAGATATCTTAGCCACGCGATTATTTCTATTAACCTAAACTTTTATTTATGAAAAGAATCCTGATGTTTCTTACACTGTTGCTCATAACAGGATCATTGGTTATAGCACAGACAGTGCAGATTTCCGGGACCGTGACCGGCTCAGAAGACGGTCTTCCGCTGCCCGGAGTTAACATTACAGTAAAAGGGACGACAATCGGTGCCATTTCTGGTACTGACGGCAGGTATACCATGGCGGTGCCTTCCGGTTCACAAACCCTTATATTCAGCTTTATCGGCTTTGTAACACAAGAGGTTGCGATCGGGGGAAGGACATCGATTAATGTTGTTCTCAGACAGGACCTGTATAATGTCGATGAAGTCATTGTTGTTGCTTATGGCACCCAGCAAAAAAGGGAAATAGCCGGTGCTATTACTACTGTTAAGGGCGATGAGATCAGGAGCGTTCCCGTTCAGAGCTTTGACCAGGCACTCCAGGGAAAGGCTGCCGGGGTTTCAATAACCCTGCCAAACGGTGTGCTTAACAACCCGCCCGTCATCCGTATCAGGGGATTCAACTCCATCACATCCAGTTCAAATCCTCTGATTGTTGTTGATGGAGTACCGGTATTTACTGGTAATGTCGGTGGAACAGCTATCCAGAATGCTCTGGCAGATATCAACCCCTCCGATATTGCATCCATGGAGGTGTTGAAAGATGCTTCGGCAACTGCACTCTATGGCTCAAGGGCTGCCAACGGAGTTATAATCATCACAACAAGAAAAGGTTCCGGTCCCAAAACAAAAGTAACCTACGACGGTTATGCAGGATGGACCGAAGCTTACAACCTGTTTGATATAATGAACGCCGAACAATATCTCGAACACAAGAACCTTGCATATGCAAATTCCGGCTCAACCTACAGGTTAAATCGGGTAAATGATGCCAATGGTAATCCGATCGAAACCAAATGGGCTGATGTTGTTTACCAGAAGGGTTTCCAGCAGAGCCATGCAATTACTGCATCAGGCTCAACACCCACCACTTCATACTTCCTTTCTGTGGGTTACACCGATCAGGACGGCATGGTCAGAAAGAATTTCTATAACAGGAAAAACGCCAGGTTGAACCTCGATCATAAGCTTAACAAGTATATTACTATTGGTGCGAACATAGCTTATACAAACGGTTATACTGAATCACCAAATACAGGTGCCTCATTTGCTACCGCAGGTGCAGCCCGTCTTGCTTTCGTTCTGCCTCCCATCATTGCTCCTTATCTCAATGATGGTTCTTATAATATTTCAGGTGCAGGTATCGGGGGCATGGGAACCGGACTGGCCACGAATCTTGGTTATCACAATCCGGCAGCCATTTTTGATCTTAACAAACATACTACTCAAAGCGACAGGCTCATTGCAACACTGACAGGAACTGTAGAACCCGTAAAAGGTCTGGTCCTTAAAACAGTTTTCGGGATGGATAACCTGGCAACTGAAACAACAACTTTCTGGTCTCCTGTGACAGGTGATGGTTATTCCTATAACGGTTATGCCTATAATTATTTTGGACGGGACAACAGGTGGACATGGACCAATACCGTCAATTATAATCTAACCCTTATGGAAAGGCTTAACATTGGAATCCTGGCAGGAACTGAAGAGCAAAAAACAGTCAGTGTCAATTGGAATGGCTCCAAGATAAACGTATCAGATCCATTCTTCAATTCATACCAGGGATCATGGTCAGAACCACAAATGGGTACCGGCGGTTTTGGTGAAAATTACTATATATCATATTTCGGACGTGGTACCCTCAACTGGGACAGGAAGTATTACATTGAAGGAAGTATACGCCGTGATGGTTTCAGCGGACTTTCTGCAGGTAATAAATTCGGAACTTTCGGCGGTGCTTCCGTAATGTGGAATATTTCAAATGAAGAATTCATTGCTAATTCAGGATTAAATGATATTTTCTCGGATATGAGGCTTAAGGCCAGCTACGGCCGTGTAGGGAATATGTTCGGCATTGGTAACTATGGCTCTCTCTCTCTTTATAATTCAGGGCTTTATGCATCTATTCCGACGCTGGCATTTTCACAGGTTGGCAATGAGACGCTTAAGTGGGAGACCAGCGACAAGTATGATATTGGCTTGAGCTTCGGACTGCTGAAGGATAAACTTCAGGCTGATATTAACTGGTTCTATAATGACGTCAATCACCTCATTCTGGATGTGCCTCAGTCGCCTTCCAAAGGTATACCGAACAACACTATCAAGGGAAACGTGGGATCAATGTTTAACACAGGGCTTGAGTTTTCATTAACCAGTTTTAACATTGCCACGGCCAATCTGAACTGGACTACCTCTTTTAACGTTACGTTCCTCAAGAACGAGGTTACAGAGTTGGCTCCGGGCGTAAATGAAATCCGTTCTTCCACAGCTGGTCTTGAAGTTACAAACATCACTGTTGTCGGAAAACCGGTAGGCAACCTGCTTGCAGTTGAAACACACGGTGTTGATCCGGCAACCGGAAGAAGGATATTTGTAAATGCCGCAGGTGAAGAAATACTTTACAGTCATGGAGCTGCAACCCCATGGACAAAAAGATCAGACGGTTCCGGAACAGCACCTATTACACTGGCAGCCGATGGTAAAGCATGGGCTTCACCTCTGCCGAAAATATATGGTGGTCTTGATAACAATGTCACATTTCATAATTTCGACTTCACACTTAACCTGACATATGCTTTGGGTTATTACCTGTATTGCGGGTCAAAGGCAGGTCTGAGGGACCAGAGATGGTGGAATAATTCTGTTGAAGTATATGAAACTGCATGGAAAGAGGCTGGCGACATAACCAATATTCCGAGGCCGGTAATAAATGACAACGTTTCAAACGGATCATCAATACCTATCACCGAGAATATTGAAAAAGGCAACTTTGTTAAAGTGAGAAACATCTCAGCAGGTTATTCATTCAAGAACTTTCCCGGAGTGCTTAATATTGAAAGGATCAGGCTCTATGCCCAGGTATTCAATGCTTACGTGTTTTCAAAGTATTCCGGATCTGACCCTGAAGTTTCAACGAATGCTGATTCAAACTTGGCACCGGGTATTGACAGGAACACAGCCCCACAGGCAAGGACATTCTCCTTTGGTGTTAATGTAAGTTTTTAACTAATTAATCAAGAAACAAATATGAAAAATATATTAAAGGGTTCAATAGTATTTGCTTTAGTATTATTGATAATCGGATGCTCAACAAAGTATCTGGATCCGGTACCAAAGACTTCCCTTTCCGACCTTACAGTTTTTGACACCAAAGCCAGGATCGAAGCCCAGGTGAATGGGATGTATTCCTCAATTAAGAGTGGTGCTCATCTTGGCGGTAGATTCCAGGTTTATAATGATGTCAGATGTGATAATTTCATTCCCAACAGTAACAATGGAGTTACCAATTACCAGACCTGGAACCATACAGTATTAAGCTCAACCAACGAGGTACAGAACCTGTGGGGGGCAATCTATACAACCGTTAACGTTATCAACGTATTCATTGATGGTCTGACGGCAGCATGGGACGGAGGCAAGATTACCTCTTTGATCACGCAGGCTGAATATGACCAGTACAGAGCTGAAGCCTTAACACTGAGGGCAATCTGCTACTTCGATCTGATGCAGATGTATTCAAAACCGGTCCATATGAATGGTGGTGACAACCGGGGAGTGCCTCTGAGACTTAAAGCAATGAAATCTCCGGAAGAAAATGATCTTGCGCCTAGTAAAGTTAGTGAAGTATATACACAGATACTGAAAGATCTGAATGATGCCGAACCACTTGCTACAGCAAGCTATGGTGCCACCAGTGATGTTCTCAATACCACGAGGATACATAAGAATACCGTTATTGCTTTAAAAACCAGGGTCTACCTGCATATGCAGAACTGGGCTCAGGTTGTTACAGAGTCAGCTAAAATAGTTCCTGCTGCGGCTCCCTTTGTGGCTCCAAGCGGTGTGCCAAATGCGCTGAATGCCTCATATGCAAACATTTTTGTTACACCTTTCACTTCGAAGGAATCTATCTTATCCCTGCCGATGACATCCACTAATAACCCCGGCACACAGAACAACCTGTCTCACTACTATTTCTCGGGTTCAGGTGAATCATATTTTATTATTTCAACTCCGGGTTCCGTTTATGCAGCCCTGGATGCTACAGATGCAAGGAAAGTGGCGATGTCTACAGTTGATGGGAAGGTCTACCTTACCAAATGGGTTGATCAGACCACCAGGGCAGAATGGGCTCCGGTAATAAGGTATGCTGAAGTGCTTCTCAACCGTGCCGAAGCAATCGTCAGGGCTGGCAGTGCTGTAACTCAGCCCGCTGTTGACCTTCTGAATGCGGTCAGAACACGGTCATTTGCAGGAGGTGCTTATACACTTGCAAATTTTCCATCAACAGCAGAATTCTACACAGCAATTCTTTTTGAAAGAAGTGCTGAGTTCCTTGGCGAAGGCATCCGTAACATGGATCTCATGCGTCTTGGCCTGACCATACCAGGTAAAGATGGCGGTGCAATGGGTAATATTGCGGCTGTTCCTCCAACTGGCCAATCCTATATCTGGCCGGTACCGGCAAGTGAACTAAACATTAACAAGGCGATGGTTCCCTAGAAACTACCAGATAATCGTTCGTAAAAAAAGCTGCCCCGGATGGGCAGCTTTTTTTTTTCGCACGACCGCACGACCGCACGACCGCACGACCGCACGACTGAACGACTGCATTACCTTCAGACGACCCGTCTGATAGTCCGCAAATGATGCGAATACCCCCCCGCTTCCTGCTTGTAGATACCCTGGTGGTCGATGGGATCGATCCTGACCCTGCCTGAGGCATGGATCACAAGACTCCTGGAGATCATCATTCCTACATGGGAGATATTGCCGCCGGGATCGTCATCAAAAAATACGAGGTCACCGGGCATTGTCTCTTCCAGGAAGGTAATCGCCTCGCCGACCTCCGCCTGCATCCAGCTGTTGCGGGGGATAGGTTTCCCGTGGATCTTGTATATAAGCTGGGTATAACCCGAACAGTCAAGTCCTGAAGGAATCCTGCCTCCCCAGATATAGGGGCTGTTTATGAATCGCATCGCGGTATCGGATAGAGATTCACCTGTGGAGATAAATGCTTTGCTGAATCCGGATGTGGCAGAAAAGACAGTGTTACCGGCGGTGAATGTATTCATTTCAAAATCAGGGTTATAGATTTCACATCCTGCCTCCAGGATCATCTTTGTTTTATCGGGTTTATAGCAGAGCAATGATCTGTTCAGTACAAATCCTTGAGTGGTATCGTCATCCGGAGAATGCTGAAGATGATTCTTATCAATCCATCCTGTATAGTTATCGAACTCTGTAACAATTTTCAGCCAGTGATCAACCTGGTCGAGGATCCTGTATCTTTCGCCAAACAACACCTGGTTGAGCATCTCAGATCTGTGAGTAGGACCCGACCTCAGCGGAATGAAGACATTCTCACATATATACCGATCCATACAGT
>Ga0316626_10000480_pt1 | contig 15539 bp, 15 predicted proteins | sample OWC_Aug_T1_C1_D5_FD_207656 | JGI IMG/M metagenome (GOLD analysis project Ga0316626, IMG submission 207656) | Wetland soil microbial communities from Old Woman Creek delta, Ohio, United States - OWC_Aug_T1_C1_D5_A | ecosystem: Environmental > Terrestrial > Soil > Wetlands | place: USA: Ohio...
CCCACAAGAAGGACTCTTTCAGCCATGAAGAAGTCTGAAAAGGCCATGAACGTCATCTTTCCGCTCGTGCCCAGGGGCCGCATCACCTGTTCCACATGCCACAACCCCCACCAGAAGGAAGCCCTGGTCCACGAACCTGCCAAAGCCGGCGCAGACTCCAGATACAGGCTCCGCATCGAGTCACCGACAGCATGTGTTGCGTGCCATCCCACAAAGTAACGCAATAAACGCCCTTGCAGAACAGCGTCTCTTCTTTTTTTCTTAGCATTTCAAGACATAAATCTGCACGCTGCACGGGCAAGACAGTCGGCCCTCAAAGCCTTTCACGGCGATGAGATTTCCCCGGTCATTGCATAATGATATCGCCCGTCCATGGAAGGTGCAGCCTTGAGATGGGTAGCAAATGCTGCTTCCGATGCTCTTAGGAATCGCCGCGACAGTCTTTTCCGCCCGCCAACCTTGCCCGGCTTGACACGTTTTGCTGCAAATGAGTTAATCCGATGTCCAGCGTCGAGATCATTAACGTTTCCGCATGGTATAATACCAATATGAGTAAGTAGCTTATCCGGGGGCGAAAGGGCTCGACGGGGGTTATGAGGCTCATGTGGCATGTCGTGGCTCCATCACCACGTTAAAAGATGGAACAAACACAAACGCCAATAACGAACTGGCACTCGCTGCTTAACTAAGCAGCACGCTCTCCCGGAGATCGCCTGTGTCCCGGGTACAGCGTCAATCAGCAGGCTGGCTTTCGGCTGGGCTCCCTGTCCGAAGGCGAGACTAAGGGAGATAGGGTTTCAGGAAGCCTGTCAGCCGGGGGCCTGGATCCCGAAGGTGATAAAAGACTGACTACACATGTAGATGCATGAGCGTAGTGCTTTCGGACGCGGGTTCGATTCCCGCCGCCTCCACCAAATGAATTGTTTCGTATTACGAGATTGTATCGTCGCGCCTGCCAAACTTTCCCTGCGAGTCTTGAACACATCACCTCATTGGATCTGTGCAACGCAGATACACCTTTCAGCAAGCGCGGGTCACCGTAGAGCCCTGCCGCATATCTGCAGTGCCCGAGGAAATCACCTTAATTCTTTGTTATCTTCACCTTCCAGAGATCAGGCCCCTGCTGGAGGTATTCCCAGGAGAAGAGTCCTTCCCTCTCGTGGAGGAACTGGTAATATAGAGGTTTCGAGTCATGGTCATTGATGAGCACAAAAGCGTCGCCGCCGGGCAGTTCGTCAAAGGTTTTTAAGATCAGGGGATGCCGTTCCCTCGGTACAATCTCGGTCACGTTCAGTTCTTTGATGACAGCCTCCTTAGTCGTTCTGTTTCCATCATAGGGGGATATCCTGAATGTATGTATGATTCAGGTCATACGCAGCAATAGGGAAGAGCTCATGACAGACCTGAAACGGACGTATGCGGTCGATCAGAGACAGGGATTACGCTGCTACGGCAGGGAGGGTAAAGGGACTCTGCATGCCTGACCCGACAGAGAAGCTCTTCACAGTATCCGTTTGATTTTAGCGAAAGCCTCTTCTATGATGTGCGGCTCAGGAAGAAACGTGGACCTGAAATAGACGCCGTCTTCCTGACGGCCGAACCCTGAACCAGGAACGAAGACAACTCCTTCTTTCAGCGCAGCACGCACGAACTGCACATCCTTCTTCCATTTCGGTGTCTCGATCTTCATGAATGCGTAGAACGCGCCCTTCGGGACCGGGAATGAAAGCGGCAGCTTCCTGGCCATCTTCACAAACGTGTCCCTTCTTTCGACGAGCTTCTTCTTCATGTCAGCGATGTGCGCCGGGAATGAAGGGTGTACCAGCGCAGCAGCAGCAGCCTTCTGGTACTCCCAGTTCACGGAGAGGCGCTGGTTGCAGAGCAGGAAGAACGCGTTCTTGACCTCCGACCATTTGTCGCCGTGGAATGTCACCCATCCCATTCGCGCGCCGGGATAGCTGAAGTCCTTTGAGAGCGAACTCCCGTATATGAAGGGTATCTTGTCCCGCGCCACCTTTCTGAAGTCTACCTGTTTGCCTTCCAGGATGAGCTGGTCATAGGAGCCATCGTAAAATATGGGGACGTCGTGCTCAGCACAGAGCTTCACGACCTCGGCGAGGTTCTTTTCAGAATAGACCGAACCCAAAGGATTGTTCGGGTTGATGATCACCATCGCCTTTGCGCCCTCGATCTTCTTTGCCAGATGTGCTGCGTCTATCTGTCCGTCTTCATCGTGCCGGTAGAATATACTGTCGCCCTCGAACTGCTTCGCCTTGCTCAGGTAAAGCGGATATACCGGGTTCGGAAGAAGCACCTTCTCCCCGAAGCCGATGAACGCATGGAAGAAGAAGTCTATGCCCTCGGTGAGACCGGCAACGGCAAACACATCCTCGGGTCTGCACTTCTCGATCTTTGCCACAGTCTTCCTGAATTCCTCGTCTCCCTCCGAAGGAGCATATCCTTTCCAGGATTCATCGAGCGAGGTCTTCACCCGGTCGGCGATCACCCTGAAGGGTTCGAAGCCGTACTGGGGCGGGTCTCCTATGTTAAGGTAGATCATCTTCCTGCCCTTGGCCTCCTCGCGCTTAGCCTCCATCACGATATCCCGTATGGGGTAGCTCACGACGTTCATCCGTTCCGTGGGCCTGTAAGGCAACTGTCGTTTCAGATGTAACATATCCTCATCCTTTGCATGTTATGGCTTTACCCGCTGCGCGACGCGCGGGCATGCTATGGCCAATTGATTTGAGAGAAATACTTGTCCAGAGAGAATACCACTTAAAAAATCAAATTGACAAGCGAAGCCGGTGCACAGATATTTACCGGTTCTTTTGAAATTAGTCCGGGGCCTGTGATAGTGTACACAAGAAGGCACGTCACAAATGTATGCAGGCATAACCCTTGCTGTCTGCTCCTCACCTTTTCGCATTCAGGCGGATTCGCCGTGGCAAACAGGGGCGACCATGGATACCCCCCCCCGGTTAAGACAAGGTTGTGAGTGTTACTGATGAAAGCATGACATCGGATGAAGAAACCCCATAAGAAATACGACATCTCCGGAGCGCCTCGCCTGCGCTTTCCTGAGGCCGAGGAGATGTATCCATGGCTTTCCCTGCTCCTCGATGGACTCGCCGTGTTCGACAAAGGCACGGCCATATCCATACAGCGGGCCAAGAGGAAGCGGAACCGCCCTGTCGCCTGCAGCGAGGGATGCTGCAACTGCTGCCGGGCCAACACTGATATCCCGGTATATCCCCTGGAGCTGGCCGGTATCTACTGGTACGCCATCGAAATGCTGCAAGGCTCTCTCCGCGAGACGCTGAAGGCGCAGCTGATGGGCCACGAAGGAAAGCATCCCTGCCCATTTCTTATAAACAACGGCTGCTCCATCTATCCCCTGCGGCCGGGAGCCTGCAGGCTGTTTGTGGTCTTCGGAAGGCCCTGCGGACCCGGGGAAGACGCTTACCATACCCGCAGGGAAGATGTCCTTATGCCCCTTGAGGAATTTAACGATCAGGCCATCTTTACCATGCTCCCCTTCTACGGCATCACAAAGGATGAGGACAGGATGATGGCTATCAAGAACAGGGTGATCCATACCCGCGTTCAGAATCTCCAGTCCTGCGACTGGAAAAATCTGGCGCAGAAAATGGAGGATTTTAAGAGCCGGGCGGCTCACCTCAGCACTCCTCCGTGACCAGCCCATACGCCGACGCCGATTGTTAGGAGACTCAACCCGAGAACTACCCAGTGAAATCGGGAGAGGAGAGAAAAGATCTTATCCGTGTCCTGCTGTGCCCTGCTCCCAAATATCATCTTGAAGAGCTTTCCCTCAAACAGGAGCACCAGGACATAGAATGTCCAGACAAGGATCATAAGCGTAGGTCCCATACCCACCATGCTGAAAAGGATACGCCATTCTCCGGTCAGATACAGAAGCCATCCTCCGGTAAGACCAACGACTGCGACAGAGATCTTTGCGATCTTCGCAAAGCGATGCTCCATTCCCTGAAAGAATATGACCTTTTCAAGGGAGTTCTCCATCCGTGTGATAATGGGAAAAACGATCATGGTGACAAAGGCAACACCGCCTATCCAGACCACCACCCCGAGGACATGCACCGCGGTAAGAATAGAAATGAGCATAAGCCCTCCCTTTCCTGTTACATATCATAGATGAGCATAGTATATGACAGCCGGAGTGACCCTGCCATGATGTATATCATGTCATACCGCGCTGTTCCCGTTGCCACAAAGGCTGCAGACGTGCACGGTTTCGTGTTTTAGAATATCTGATTATTGCACACTATCATTTTTTGCTGCGTCCGACCTATCACCCTGATATTTTTTGTGATATATATCACAACGCATGTTCTTTATTTTGTGATAGTAATAGAGACAGTATCGAAATCGGGCGCGATATTGCAGAAGTCATTGTAATATCGCGCATGGAGGTGATATAAAGAGTTTAAAGAGCACATTCACTCACTTTTTTAGCGTTTGCGTGAAAAAGGGAAATTTGCCATAATTAGTCAATAAAATAAACCTTTACAGCAAGGAGAAAAGAAATGAAGAAAGCCGTTATTGGAGTTGTCGTCTTTTTTATGCTTTTCATTTTTACTATATCAGGGGCCATGGCACAGACCTGGACATGGAGCAATCCAGCCCCGTATACCGGCACTAATCCCCTGGTAGAACTTGCAGCAAACCCAGCGACCGGGGATCTCTATGCCATAGACGACACCGGGGCTATCGTAACCCCCACACTTGGCCCACCGGTCACTAATGTGGCTGTTGCTACCGGCAGCGTACCGCCGGTCGTTGATATTGCGGTGGGTCCCACAGGGATCGTCTATGTCATCGGGGCGACGGTCGTGGGGACCTGGGATCCTGCCACCAATGCCTATGATACCACCATGATCCAGCCTTTCATCCCATCCGCAGACGCTGGTGAGTTCGCCTCTGTTGCTGTGGGTCGGGACGGAATGCTCTATGTCCTGTATACTGGCGCAGACGACCAGTATATCCTCGTCGGAACCCCTCCTGTCATTCCTGAGCAGGCTGTTGTAAGTTTCCATCCGAGGACGTTGAATCTCGGCAGCAAGGGCAACTGGGTCTCTGTTCATATCCAGCTTCCCGGTGATCTTGATGAAAGCCTGATCGATCTGGACAGCGTCCGGATTTCTGAAATCGCTGTCGACGGTTATACCCCGAAGCCTGTCGAGATCTACACGGCACCTGGTGCTCCGTGGAAAATTGAGCTGAATGACCTGGGCGTGCAGGTCCTGAAGGTGAAGTTCATCCGGTATAACAAGAAGGGCGGCACTGAACTTGACGACCAGTCGCTCATCTATCAGCTTAAGAGTATTATGACCGACGCGAATAAGGGCAAATACCCGGTAACCCTGACGATCGAAGGCCTTCTCACGACCGGCGAAGGGTTTACGGGGACTGCGACATTCAACGCGAATGTCAACAAGAAGCTCCCGTAACGAGCAGTACACTGAGCTAAAAAGAACGGGGACTTCGGTCCCCGTTCTTTTTAGCTCACCCGCCCTATCAGGCCCCTCACGTCAGTAATCACGGCAGGCCCGTCAGGCTGCACCCCGGCTGCGGGATCAGGAATACCCCCTCAATGGCAGTGAATGGATTGAACGTGCCCCCCCATCGGTTCTATAATGGAGTTAGACCACTGAATGAGATGAGAAGGGGGCGCGTATAGCTGCGCTATGGCAGATACCAGGAAGATAAAGAAGGTCCTGAAGAGCAAACACATGATCGAAGGTGCAGGCGTGCACCTGAGGAGGGCGTTCGGATTCAGCGAAGTGCCTATGTTCGATCCGTTTCTCATGCTCGATGATTTCCGTTCGGACAACCCCTCTCACTACCTCCGGGGCTTTCCCTGGCATCCCCACCGCGGGATCGAGACCATAACCTACGTTATCAACGGCACGGTGGAGCACGGGGACAGTATGGGCAACAAGGGCCTGATAGCTGCCGGGGACCTGCAGTGGATGACGGCCGGAGGCGGCATCATTCATCAGGAGATGCCTAAGGGAGACCAGAGCGGCTCAATGGGCGGATTTCAGCTCTGGGCAAACCTGCCTGCTGCCCGCAAGATGATGGCGCCCCGGTACCGGGATGTGAAAAGTTCGCAAATACCTGAAGTGACGCTCAGGGGCGGGGCACGAATCAGGGTCATCTGCGGCAAGGTCGGTGATGTTGAAGGACCGGTCAGGGACATCGTAATAGATCCGGAATACCTCGATATATCCCTGGCTCCTGAGACCGAATTCGTTCGTCGGACGCCGCGGGAACATACGACCCTCGCCTATGTCATCGGGGGCAAGGGATACTTCTGCAAAGAGAAGAACCCGTTCACGTACGAAGTTGCAGGAGAGACCTACGTCGACATGCAGCGCGATCCCTTTGTCGGAAACGGGGACCTTGTCCTCTTTGAGCGTGGCGATGAGGTCATGGCATCTACCGAGAAAGACTCTGTCAGGTTCCTGCTGATATCAGGTAAGCCCATCGGAGAGCCGGTGGCCTGGTACGGGCCTATTGTGATGAACACGCAGGAAGAACTGCGGGTTGCCTTCGAGGAATACCATAACGGCACCTTCATCAAATAATAAAACCTGAGCGGTCAGCAAGCACAAGAGTCTCATTTTAAAATTTCGTTGCGTAGAGGCCGATTTATTTATGTTAGAGGAGATTATCTGGGGCAAACGTCTTGGAAGAGCATTAGAGCAGTCAAGAAAAGAACATAAGCTGGTACTTGCCGCTTTTTTCAGCCGGGACTGCGAGCCATGCATTAAAATGAACAAATGCACGCTGATCACCGAGACCGTCCCGGAATATATAAATAGATATTTTGTCCCTGTCAAATATGAATCAGGTATAGCTTCTGAGCAGTTCATGCGGTTTGATATAACGGCAAAGCCAGCGATCATTGTGCTTGATTCTGCCGGAAATGAAATTTCCAGAAAGATCGGCCACTTCGAGCCGGGCATATTTATCGAACAGCTTGAAAAGGCAAGGGAAAAAGCTGCCCGCAAAGCAGCTGTCCCTGGTACTGTCTGACCATGCAGATCCCTCACTATCTTGTGAACGAGCATTATGACGACCGCTATTTCGATGTGGTCAATGCTATTGAAGAAGCGAAACAGGTCTTTTTTCAGGCCAGCGGTCTCACGGATATCTTTTCAGCCATGGGTCCAGGGAGGAAAGAATTCAGCATAGGCGAAACAGGCTTCGGCGCAGGCCGCGTCCTGATCGCCCTCCTGGATTACCTGGACAACTGCACTATCACACATATAAATATTACCTACAATTCTGTTGAACTGCATCCAATCACTTCTGAGCGGATGGCGTCCATCCTCGGAGGTTTCAGACCAACGGTCGGTCCGCTGATTAATCTGCTCGTCCGGGCCTACAGCCGCCTTGACATTGCCGAGCCAGGGTGGCACCAGATACAGTTCACCCGCCCTTTTGGTATCCTGACCTTAAATCTCTGGATCGGCGAGGCCCTCGAAATGGTCCATGCACTCGCCATGCCGTGTGACGCATGGTTTCTGGACGGTCATGGCCCAAAGAAGAACCCTTGCATCTGGCGTCCTGAGCTTCTTCTGGCGATTGGAGAAAAAACAAAGACTGGGGGAACCTGCGCCACCTTTACAGTTGCTGGTGCTGTGAGACGGGGACTCAGCGCTGCGGGTTTCTCTGTTGAACAGTGCCCTGGGTATGGCGGCAAGAAATCAGTGCTCAGGGGGATGAAAAAATAAAACAGGCTGTGCCGGGCCACAGCCCGCATGATTTGACAATGGACCTATTCAACGCAGCACTCAAGGCTTCGAAAAAAATAATCGCCGGCTAATTAAAATGCCGCCTTATTTATTGGCGATACTCTTCAGGTCCCGCTGGTAGATGAGCTTTTGGTTCATCTCATAGGCCCAGGGCAGGTTCTCGAGACGCCAGCCGCCGACCATCCGCTTTCCGAAGAAAGGGCTGGTCTGGTCCTCGACCACGTCGCCCTCGAAACCGCCGAGCATATTGTAGGTCTTCTCCGGGCTGAACCCGCACTCAACAGCGCTGTTGACAGCCTTAATGCTCCTGCCGCCGCTTCTGCAGATGATCACGAGGATGTCGGTATCAGGATTGAATATCTCCCTAAGGTCAGCGCAATAATTCGCATTCTGCTTCCGCTTGTATTCGTAGAGCTTGTCGCCGATCTTTCTGAGTTCATCCGTGTAGAACTCATAGGGGATGTTGTAGGCCCCCTCAGGATGTCCCACGTCCTGATATTCATATTGGGTCCGCGTATCGATGATAAAGGTATGCTTCGGGTCCTGCTGAACCAGCTTGTACGCATCCTTAGGCGTTACGTCCCTGCCCTTATGGTCAACCTTCTTCTTGTAGGTCTCGGCAATGAGCGGAGAGGCAGTGATCATCAAGACAAGAACAGCGCCGGCCAGCACTCGCATTCCCGAAATAAATAGGCGTTTCATGACAAACCTCCTTCGCAGAGATGTTTGAGCTTATGATTTTCTTATAGCAGATCATGAACTGATGTGCAACCGGATAAGCTTTCAAGGGGACTCAAATCCTGTGCTACGTTCATTGTCGAACGTGCTGTGAGGCAGAGGCTCATCGCTGCAAGCTCTTCCGGCTTGCAATGTCCGGAGTTTGTCGGGAAAAAATCAGTGCTCAGGGGGATAACTCATATGCACTAATCGAAGGCCACCCTGTTCTTTCCCTCTCGCTTTGCTGTTAATCGGCATTGAAAAGTGACCCACCATCGGCGTCCAATTTTGACCCACCCCGGCGGTCAGTTTTTCCTTGCGTTTCTTGTCTTGATTTTCCAGCTATCGTTACCGGCCTCAATGATATCACCATGATACGTAATCCTGTTTAGAAGGGCAGTAGTCATCTTGCTGTCGGCAAAGACCTGCGGCCACAGATACCCCAACTCATCAAGCACGACAAGATCCCACCGTGCAAGAGTGGTAGCCCGCCTTCCGCCCCGGGCACCGGCAGATATCATGACCGCACGGAATATTGCAAAAGCGCGGGTATATGTGGAAAATGTAAGGAGTCATGAAACGTGTTGTAATTGGTGCGTGCATCTTCCTCATCTGCCTTACTTCTTTTCTCTCTGCTGAAAAGACCGCCCAGATTTCCTTGCGGTACAGCAGGCAGGACACGCTCGTGCGGATCGTGCTCGAGGGAGAAGAGAGTGTCATAGCCGGTTCCATGACCATCGCGTCGCCCACAGTGCTCCGCATTGATTTCCCGTCTCTGTTCGAGCTGAAGAAACCGCAGGATTTCCCTTTTGAGATCTTCAGGAAAGACCGGACCCTGAACATCGTGCTGAAGGATGCGGATGATATCAAGGCATACAAGCTCGCCAACCCTTCACGCATAGTCGCAGAGATGAAAATAAAGACGGCTGATGTCAAGCAGCAGCAGTCCGGCCAGGCAACCGTGCCTCCGCCGAAACCTCTGCAGCAGATCGCAGTCCCTCCGGCGAAACTGCAGCCTGCACCACCGCCGAGTGCACCACCGCCGACTGCACCACCGCCGGCCGCGGCCCCGCAAGCCGTTGCTCCGCCTCCGGCCGTGCCCGCGGTCGCGTACCGGACCGTCGTGATCGATCCGGGCCATGGCGGATATGACTTCGGCATAGTCAACCAGGACTTCAAGGAAAAGGACTTCACGCTGAACTTTGCGAAAGACCTGTCGGCGCTGCTGGCGAAAAAAGGCGTCAAGGTGGTACTCACGCGAAAGGTGGACCAGTCTCTTCCCCTTGCAGACCGCATCAGCCTTGCAAACAGCAAGACACCTGATCTTTTCCTGAGCATCCACGCAACTGCGACCAATGCTTTCACCATCACCACGGCCGCGATGGACGATCCGGCAGCTGACGCTGTACTCAAGCTCTATAAACTTTCCCTTCGCCAGAGCAGACATGTCGACAGGAGCAGGACCATTGCCCGGTCGATCGCCGAAGCGGTCAAACCGGAATTCAAGCCTGGAGTGGTCATCAGGGAGCTTCCGCTGCCTGTGTTATCATCCCTGGATGCGCCTGCCATGCTCATCGAGTATCCGATGACCGTATTTACCCAGAAAGACCGCGAGAAGCTCATTAGCGCGATCGTGAAAGGGCTGGTCCCGTGAAGACAAAGATTATCTGGATCTTTCTGATTATCATTTTTTTTATTGCAGGAGCGGCGGGAAGCTATTTCCTCATGAAATATCTCGCCCCTGCCGGAACCCAGCAGGCATCTGAAGAGCAGGAACTGCACTCAACGGAAAGCCAGGACCTCATCACGGTCAGGCTCCTGCTGCCAAAGAACCAGAAACTCGAGATGGCAGAGAGGAAACTCACAAAGAGGATGAAAAGCACCGCGTTTGCCGAGGCAGTGGTCGAGGAGTTCTTCAAGGAAGCAGGAAACACGCATGCTATACCTCAGCAGGTGAAGCTCCTCGGCATATACCGGGACATACACCAGATCCTGTATATCGACTTCTCTGATGAGCTGAGGCGGAACTTCCAGGGGGACGCGCTCGATGAATACCTTCTCCTCAAGGGCTTGTATGAGAGCCTTGTCTCGAACGTCCAGGACTTCCAGGACCTGAAGGTGCTGGTGGAAGGGAAAGAGATCGAGACGCTGGGCGGCCACCTGCTGCTCAAATACCCGCTGAAGTCGCTTGTCACTGCTGAACCGAAACCGGAGAGTATGACTGCGTATGAATAACAGGAGCCCGATCGGCATCTTTGATTCAGGCATCGGCGGCCTTACGGTGATGAAGGAAATATTCAGGAAACTCCCGGATGAGAATACCATCTACCTGGGCGACACTGCCCGTGTTCCCTACGGTATCCGCTCTCCGGAAACCGTCACGCGATATTCCTTCGAGAATTCCCGGTTCCTCTCGGCAAAGCAGATCAAGATCCTAGTCATTGCCTGCAACACTGCCTCGTCGGTCAGCCTGGACGCTGTGCGCGCGAATTTCCCGGTACCGGTCGTGGGCGTTATCGAGCCAGGGGCAAAGGCTGCCGCGGCCGCGACGCGGAACAGGAAGGTGGGTGTAATCGGCACGGAGGCAACAATAAGAAGCAATTCCTACACCCGGGCAATACACGCTCTTGACAATTCCATAGAAGTCTTCAGCATCCCCTGCCCCCTGCTTGTACCGATCGTGGAAGAAGGATGGACCGAAGACAGGATTACGGAAATGGTTGCGGAAAAATATCTTGCGCCTATCCGGGAAAAGGGGGTCGACAGCCTGGTGCTCGGATGTACACATTACCCGCTCCTGAAACCTGTTCTCTCGAAGGTCATGGGAAAGGGTGTCAGGCTGATCGATTCAGCAATTGAGACTGCTCGGGAGATCCGTGACAGGCTGGAAGCGCTTTCCCTGCTGAACAATGCTTCCGGTACAGTCAAACATGAGTTCTATGTGACCGACTCGCCCCAAAAATTCCTGTCCGTGGGTGAACGCTTCCTCGGAAGGAAGATCGAACACATCGAAAAGATTGAACTTGAGATGGAGGTATAGGCATGAGGTCTGACAATAGAAGAGACGACCAGCTGAGGAGCCTGAAGATCACCAGGAATTTCATCGACACTGCAGAAGGTTCGGTGCTTATCGAACTCGGCAGGACCAGGGTCATCTGCACCGCATCCATAGAGGAGAAAGTCCCCCAGTTCCTCAAGGACAAGGGGAGCGGATGGGTGACCGCCGAATACGCCATGCTCCCGAGGGCAACGTCCGTACGGACGACCCGTGAATCGAGCATCGGCCGCGTGGGCGGACGGACCCATGAGATCCAGAGACTGATCGGCAGGGCGCTCCGTTCTGTAGTCAATCTCGAGACAGTCGGCCAGAGGACCTTCTGGATAGACTGCGACGTGATCAGGGCAGACGGCGGGACCAGGACAGCTGCAATAACCGGTGCCTTTATCTGCCTGCATGACGCCTTTACCCATGCGGTCAGGAACAAACTCATACAAAGACATCCGGTGACCGACTTCCTCGCAGCGATCAGTGTGGGTGTAGTTAGGGGGAGACCCGTGCTCGACCTCTGCTATGAAGAGGATTCTGCAGCGGAAGTTGACATGAATATCGTTATGACTGGCACCGGCAACCTTGTGGAGGTCCAGGGGACCGCGGAAGGCGCCCCGTTTTCCCTGGATACCATGAACCAGCTGCTCGACCTTGCCAAAGGCGGCATCAGCAGCCTCATCGCGCTTCAGAAAGACCTCATCCAATCCGGATCAGCTACAGGCAGTATCTGACCTACGGACCGCCTTCACCAGCTCCCGGATTTCATGTTTTCCCTTGGCTGTAAATAACTGTTTCCCTATGGTAAAATAGGGAAATTTTACGGAGGTGCGCTTGAACGTTTACAGAAGTCTATTCATTTGGCTCTTGATCGGCATTATGGTCATCCTGCTCTTCAACCTCCTCAACACTCCAAAGAAGACGCAGGAGGAGGTCATATTCTCCGATTTTCTGACAAAGCTGGAAGCAGGGCAGGTAGAGGAAGTCACGATCAAGGAAAGTGAGGGCCTGATTTCCGGCAGGCTTAAGGATGGCGTCAAATTCAAGACGTTCTTCGTGCCAAACGATCCGGAAACCTACAAGCGGCTTCGGGACGCGAAGATCAAAACTACCGTTAAGCAGTCTGACCAGAACCCCTGGTATGTGAACTTCTTTTTCACCTGGGGCCCTATCATCTTCATTGCCGTTATCTGGATATTCTTCATGCGCCAGATGCAGAGCGGCGGCAACAAGGCCCTTTCCTTCGGCAAGTCAAAGGCGCGCCTTATCTCTGAAAAGTCCGTAAAGATCACCTTTGCGGATGTGGCCGGTATCGACGAGGCAAAGGTCGAGGTGCAGGAGATTATCGATTTTCTCAAGGACCCCCATAAGTTCACGAAGCTCGGCGGAAAGATCCCCAAAGGCGTATTGCTGGTGGGCTCGCCCGGGACAGGAAAGACCCTCCTCGCGCGGGCCATAGCAGGCGAGGCAGGGGTGCCGTTTTTCAGCATCAGCGGCTCCGACTTTGTCGAGATGTTCGTGGGCGTGGGAGCCTCCCGCGTGCGCGACCTCTTCGAACAGGCAAAGAAGAGTGCACCCTGCATCATATTCATCGATGAGATCGATGCTGTAGGAAGGCACAGGGGCGCAGGTCTCGGCGGAGGTCATGACGAACGCGAACAGACACTCAACCAGCTCCTTGTCGAGATGGACGGGTTCGAGGGCAATGAAGGCATTATCATCGTCGCTGCCACCAACCGGCCTGATGTCCTTGATCCGGCCCTCCTGAGGCCGGGCAGGTTCGACCGGCAGGTCGTGGTACCCCAGCCAGATGTTAAAGGAAGACTCGAGATCCTCAAGGTACATACCAGAAAGATCCCCCTGTCTGAGAACGTTGATCTCGAAAAGATCGCCCGCGGCACCCCGGGGTTCTCGGGAGCTGATCTTGCAAATCTGGTGAACGAGGCCGCGCTCCTTGCAGCTCGCGTGTCCAAGGCCGTTGTGGAGAACAATGACTTTGAATCGGCAAAAGACAAGGTCCTGATGGGTGTTGAGCGGAAGAGCATGATCATCAGCGAAGAGGAAAAACGAAACACCGCGTATCACGAGGCAGGTCATACTCTTGTTGCAAAGCTCACACCGGGTACCGATCCTGTGCACAAGGTGAGCATCATCCCACGGGGCCGGGCGCTCGGCGTCACGCAGCAGCTGCCGATTGACGACAAATACACCTATTCCAAGGACTATCTCATGAAGCGGCTGTATGTGCTTCTCGGCGGAAGAGCCGCAGAGGAGATCGTCCTCCACCAGATGACCACCGGCGCAGGCAATGACATTGAACGCGCTACTGAGCTTGCGCGCAAGATGGTAACCTCATGGGGCATGAGCGAGAAGCTCGGTCCGGTCACCTTCGGCAAGAAGGAAGAACACATCTTCCTCGGCAGGGAGATCGGCCAAAGCAAGGACTACAGCGAAAAGACAGCTGTGGACATCGATCAGGAAGTAACGCGCTTTGTGTCAGAGGCATACGATGTCGCAAAGGCACTTTTGGAGAAGAACGTCGATCTCCTTGAAGCGTTCGCGAAGAACCTGCTCGAAAAAGAGACCATGGACGGCCCGGAGATCGACGCACTGATCACCGAAGTTCATGCGCGCACGCCTGTCCCTGCTGCGGAGTGCGACGATACGGGCTGCGCCGGCATAGCCTAATTCCCTGCATGATAATTACAATACAAACGGCGGGACATCCTCCCGCCGTTTGTATTTTGTGAGTACTCCGCCATGAGACTTACCTGTTCGCGCTTCGATCTCGATCTCGCAGAGAGGACCCATGTCATGGGTATCCTGAACATCACACCGGATTCCTTTTCTGACGGCGGCATGCATTTTGATGCGCAGACGGCCATCGACAGCGGGCTGCAGATGGTCGATGACGGCGCAGACATCATCGATATCGGCGGAGAGTCCACGCGTCCGGGCTCCGATCCTGTGCAGCTGGAAGAAGAGCTGAGACGCACCATCCCGGTGATCAAAGCACTATCACAGAAGGTTTCTGTGCCGATCTCGATCGATACGTACAAGGCGGAGGTTGCCCGGCGTGCGCTCGATGCGGGCGCATCTCTAGTGAATGATATCAGCGGCCTCAGGTTCGATACCCGGATGCCGAAGGTCATAGCGCAGTATAAGGTCCCGGTCGTGATGATGCATATCAAGGGACGGCCCCGCGATATGCAACAGAACCCGGTCTATCAGGCCCTGATCCCTGAGGTCATGGATTATTTCCGGATCAGCATCAGGCTCGCCAGGAAGTTCGGGATCCCTGACAGCATGATGATCATAGATCCGGGCATAGGGTTTGGAAAGACCTTTGACCACAACCTTGAGATTCTCAACAACCTCGAACAGTTCACCCTTCTGGAAAAACCTCTCCTTGTCGGGCCGTCCCGTAAGGCATTCCTCGGAAAGATCCTTAACGATGCCCCTGCTTCAGAAAGACGTGAGGGCACGGCTGCTGCAATAGCCGTTGCGATCATGAAGGGTGCGAACATCGTCCGCGTGCACGATGTGAAGGAGATGGCTAAAGTCGCAAAGGTCGTTGATGCGATCAAGAGGGAAGAAGTCTGTCTGTAGTTTTTCATCGGATCTTTTCAGCAACGATTACGCTCTGTTGCTCAGCGTCCCGGGGATCGGGAGCCGCACAATGCACTATTTCATAACAGGCATACCTCTATATATGCAAAGAGCAGACATGAGGCGCATCTTCTGGCACGTATTCACTCCGTGTATAATCGCAACGGTTTTTTTCGCTATGGCCTTTACTCCGGTTGAAGTGTCGGGATGCCGCACTCCGGGTCTGCTCGCCCTGGGAGTATCGATATCGAGCGGCCTTTCAGGCCTGGGGACCTGGGTCATTGGCCTAAAGAAAAGGGGCGGCAGCAAAGCCGATGCAATATGCTGGATTATCAGCACGGCAATTCTGACCATCCCGGTTA
>Ga0316626_10000484_pt1 | contig 15484 bp, 12 predicted proteins | sample OWC_Aug_T1_C1_D5_FD_207656 | JGI IMG/M metagenome (GOLD analysis project Ga0316626, IMG submission 207656) | Wetland soil microbial communities from Old Woman Creek delta, Ohio, United States - OWC_Aug_T1_C1_D5_A | ecosystem: Environmental > Terrestrial > Soil > Wetlands | place: USA: Ohio...
CTTCCGCCGCAGCTCGGTCAGCGCCGGAGTATCGGTGCGTACGACCATCCCGTCCGCTGCCGGTGTCGTACACGAGGTTAAAAATCCGCGCATGCCATCGACTTCCACGACGCACATCCGGCAGGCGCCGAACGCCGGAAGGTTCGGCTGCGTACAGAGGTGGGGAATGTAAATGAGGTGGCGCAACGCACATTGGAGAACGGACTCGCCGGCGAGCGCCGTCACGGTTCGATCGTCGATGGTCAGCCGCACTGCTGGCTCTCCTCAACCCTCGGCCGCCGCCCGCTGTGCCGAGACGCCGGCGGCGCCCGCTTTGCTTTTTCTCTCTTCATAGCGCGTGACCTCGCCGCTGACGCGGTACACCGCCGCGTAGGTCGGGGGGCACACGCTGAGGCACGATCCGCACTGGGAGCAGAGGGCCTCATTGATGACATGGGGCTCGCCGCGGACGCCAGTGATCGCTTCCGCGGGGCACGTCTTGACGCAGGCCGTACACCCGGGGCAGCGTTCCATGTCGATGTGGTGGCGAATCAGGGGGCGGCACACGAACGCGGCGCACTGCTTCTTTTCGACGTGGTCGCGGTACTCGTCGGGGAAGTAGCGTAGCGTGGTCAGGACCGGGTTTGGTGCCGTCTGGCCGAGGCCACACAGCGAACCGCGGTTGACTGTCTGCGCCAGGTCTTCCAGTCGCCGAAGGTCGTCGCTGGTGCTGTCGCCCGCGACGATCCGCTCCAGGAGGTAGAGCATGGCGCGCGTTCCGACCCGGCACGGCGGGCACTTGCCGCACGACTCGTCCTGCGTGAAGGTCATGAAATACCGCGCCAGGTCGACGACACAGGTCTCTTCGTCGAGCACGATCAACCCGCCCGAGCCCATGATCGAGCCGGCGGCGACCAGCGACTCGTAGTCCGCGGGTAGATCCAGTTGCGCCGCCGGAATGCAGCCACCGGATGGGCCGCCCGTCTGCACGGCCTTGATGGCCTTGCCGTCAGCGCCTCCGCCCCCAATATCCTCGACGATCTGCCGGAGCGTGATGCCCATCGGCACTTCGATCAGACCAGTCCGATGAACCTTGCCGGCCAGCGAGAACGTCTTGGTCCCCTTGCTGTGCTCGGTGCCCAGCTCGGCGTACCAGTCCGCGCCGTAATGCAGGATGAGCGGGAGGTTGGCGAGTGTCTCGACGTTCTGAATGATGGTCGGCTTGCCCCACAGGCCGCTGACCGCCGGGAACGGCGGTCGTGGTTGCGGCATCGGACGGCGGCCCTCGATCGACGCGATCAGCGCGGTCTCCTCGCCACAGACGAAGGCTCCGGCGCCCCGCTTGATCGATACGTCGAACGAAAAGCCAGATCCGAGGATATTGTCGCCAAGCAGCCCCAACGTTCGCGCCTGGCCGATGGCGACTCCAAGTCGGGCGATGGCGAGGGGATACTCGGCCCGGCAGTAGATGAAGCCGCGGCTTGCACCGAGCGCCAATGCGGCGATCAGCATCCCTTCCAACACGGCGTGCGGATCGCCTTCGATCAGGGAGCGGTCCATGAAAGCACCGGGATCGCCCTCGTCGGCATTGCATATCAGATATCGCTGGTCGGCCGGGGTCCGGCGGCAGAGATCCCACTTGCGCCAGGTCGGGAAACCGGCACCGCCGCGCCCGCGCACGCCGGCTTGCTTCACCGCCTCGACGATCGCGTCCGGACCGATGTCCACGGCTCGCAAAAAACCGCGATAGCCGTCTCGCGCCAGGTAGTGATCGAGATTCTCGGGATCGATCACGCCACAGTTGCGCAGCACGCGCCGCACCTGGCCGCGCAGCATCGGATGATCGGCGAACGCGCCGACGCCGTCCACGCTCTCCGCGCCGATGGCCCCCAATGCCAGCTCTGCGCACGGGTCGTCGCCGAGGACGTGGCGCTCCAGGATGTGGACCGCCTCGCGCGGCCCGACCTTTCCGAAGCAGATGCGGGGGGCGTTCGGCTTGTGCACCACGACGAGCGGTTCGAGCGAGCACGGACCGAGGCAGCCGGTCTCGACGACCAGAGCTTCCAGGTTGCGGGCCCGAACCTCGGCGCGCAGGCGGTCGAGCGTCTCACCGGCGCCCGCGGCGCGACCACACGTGGCGGTGCCAACGAAGAAGACCGGAATACCGCTGGCTTCCAGTGCCTGCCAGCGTTCGCGGGCCGCAGCGTAGGTCTCGTCCAGAGGTTTCATGTGTCCGTGGCGCTCACCGCGTGTCCGAGCTTCGAGAGCAGACCGCGCACCAGCTTGGGCTTCATGTTCGCACGCACTTTGCCGTCGACGAGCACGACGGGCGCGAGGGCGCAGCATCCCACGCACGCTACGCGCTCCAGACCGAACTTGTGGTCCGAAGTCATCTGGCCGGCCTTGATGCTCAGCCGCTCCTCGAAGTCGTGCAGGATTTGATGACCGCCGCGCACATGGCAGGCCGTGCCCTGGCAGACGTGAATCGTATGCTCGGCGGGCGGCTGAAATCGGAAGTGAGCGTAGAAGCTCGCCAGTCCGTAGATCTCGTTTTCCGACACTCCGGTCGCGGCGGCGAGTGCCCGCAGCGCGTCTTCGGGCAGGTAACCGTGGCGCTCCTGGATCTCCTGCAGGGTCGGAATCAGGTGCTCCTGGCTCATCCTGCCAGAGCCGGAGCCGTCGGCGGGGCTCGTCAGGACTTGGTGCGTTGACACGTGCGTTTCAGTTCCGTTCATCAAAGAAACCTTGCCATTTCACTCTCTCATTAGCGCCAGCCCGACTTTGCGCCGACCGGTTCGTGCGGGTCGTAACGCAAGAAACGCACCAATGAGCCATCCTCTTCAGTCGGTTGCGGTGGGGAGCGCCTCCCCTGGCAGGAGCGGCAAGCGCGTTCGCAATTGTAGAAACAGAATTCTCAGAGATCGTAGTACCGCGAATCGAGCAGCGCGCCAGCGGTGGCAAATCGTCACCGCAACAAGGGGAATATGGAGCCCGGCGTCCCAGTGTCGAGCGGGCCATTTCGTATGCCACGTTCGTTGCTTGCACCACTTCAGGTATAGACCGAGGTTTCTCGGCGGTCTAGTATGGCCTGGTGATGCGGCGTCACTGAGGGCCATGAGGTCGGATCGTCTTGGCGGAGATCGCCTTACCCTTCGACTCTCACTCGCCGTTGCGGCGTTGGTGACGAGCCTGCTGGCACTGGGCCTCTACGCGCTCTCGGAGCACCATTTCGGCCGCTTGGTAGAGGGCCGACGCCAAGCAGCGGAGTTGCAGAACCGCATTCTCGAGACGGCGCTGCGTCACCAGATGCTGGAAAAACACCCGGAGGGCAAGCTGATCGCCACCATTCTTCGCGAGGTGGGATCGGAGCCCGAGGTGCAGAACGTGATGATCCTGGATCACGAGGGGGTGGTTCGGCAATCGAACCGCGAGGAGCTTGTGGGGAGGCACTTCTCACAGCACTCGGCCGCGTGTCAGGTCTGTCACCAGAAGGCCCCGATGGAGCGCAACCGCTGGGCCGTGTTGGACCTGCCCGGCGGGGAGGTCCTGCGCAGCGTGCAGCCGATCGAGAACCGGAAGGAGTGCTATTCGTGTCACGCGCCTGAGAAACGCCTGAACGGCATCCTGATCATGGACGTGTCGCTGGCGGGTCTCCAGGCACAAGTCAGCAGTGATCGGAAATGGATGGTTGGTGCGACGGCGGTGCTGGGGTTGCTGTTGGTCGCGAGCGTCGGGCTCATCGTCCGCCGTCTCATCCTGGTCCGACTGGCCAAGCTCGGGGAGGCGACACGCTCGCTCGCGGCCGGCGACCTGACGAAGCGCGCAGAGGTGGGGGGCGACGATACGATCGCGGCGCTGGCGGCGGACTTCAACAACATGGCGGACGCGGTGTCCGGGCTGGTCACCGAGGTGAAGGAGCGGGAATCTCAGCTCACGAACGTGATGAACAGCGTGGATGATGGGCTGGTCGTGCTCGATCGGGATTTCCGTGTGTTGGCCGCGAACAACGCCTACTGCCGGAGGTTTGGAGTGCACCCGGAGGCGCTGCACGGCCGCCGGTGCCAAGAGGTGCTCGACCGCGCGCCTCTGTGCGCCGTGTGCAGGGCCAGTTGCCCGAGCACGCAGTGTCTCGCAAGCGGGGAGTTGCAGCGCGCGACGTTCCAGGTTCCCTCGGAGGACGGCGAGCCCGGACGGGTCGAGGAGGTGCACGCTTCGCCGGTGTTCGATGAGAATGGGAAGGTGGCTCAGGTGGTGGAGATCTGGCGTGACATCACCGAACGGGTGCGGGAGGAGGCTCGTTTGGCGGAACTCGAACGGCTCCAGTCGCTCGGTGCGCTTGCATCCGGTCTGTCGCACGAGGTGAACACACCGCTCGCCACCATGCTGACGTGTGCCGAGGCGATCTTGGGCCGGATCGATGGTGATAGCCGCGAGCCCGCGGCGTTGCCGGAGATCCGCGAGATCGCGGAGACTATTCGCGGCCAGGTCTTGCGGTGCCGGAAGATCACCGAGCAGTTCCGGCGTTTTTCGAGGGGGATCCCTCCGTCGACCGAGCCCGTCGATCTCGCGGAGGTCGTCTCGTCCATCGTGTCACTCGTGAAGCCGACCGCGCGCGAGGCGGCGGTCACCATCCAGATCGAGAACGGGACACGCGTGCCGCTCGTGACAGCGAACACGGAGGCCGTGCAGCACGTCGTATTGAACCTGCTCGTCAACGCCATCCAGTCGTGCGACAGCAAGGGCGGGACGGTGACGGTGAGCTACCTCGTTGGCCCAGACGTGAAGCTCCGCGTCCGTGACACTGGTCGCGGCATCCCGATGGAGGTACGAGGACATCTCTTCGAGCCATTCCGCACGAGCCGGCCGACCGGAACCGGCGTGGGACTGTTCCTGTCGCGGGGAATCATGCGGCGGCTCGGCGGGGACGTGCGCCTCGCCGACAGCGAGTTGGGCCACGGTTCCTGCTTCGAGGTGCTGTTCGCCCGCGCGCACGTCGAGCCGACATGACCGGGAACCGCAAGGCCATACGCGTCGTGCTGGTGGACGACGACGACGCGTTCCGCCGCATCATGTCCGGCGAACTGGTGCGTCGCGGTCACGCCGTCAACTCGGTCGCTTCCGGCGCGGCGGCCCTCGCGGCGGCGGCCGAGGCGGACGTCATTGTGCTCGACCTCCGGCTCCCCGACATGGACGGCATCGAGGTTCTCAAGAAGCTCCGCGGCGCCGACGTCCCTGCCGGGATTCTGGTGCTCACTGGACATGGAACGATCGACACGGCGATCCAGGCCGTGCGTCTGGGCGCGTACGACTACCTCGAGAAGCCCTGTCCGCTCGACCGGATGGATATGGCCATCCAGAAGGCTTACGAGCACATTTGCCTGGTCGAGCGCCAGCGGGTACTGGAGGACAGCTACACGGCCGCTGACCTTGGGCTCGATTTCATCGGTCAGAGCCCGGCGCTGGAGAAGGTGCGCCAAACCATCGCCCGCATTGCGCCCACCGACTCGACGACGCTGATCCTTGGCGAAACGGGTGTCGGCAAGGAGATGGTGGCCAGGTTGCTGCACGCGCAGAGCCGCCGGCGGGAGCGCCCGTTCGTCATCGTCGATTGCGCTGGGCTCCACGAACATTTGCTCCAGTCTGAGTTGTTCGGACATGAGAAAGGCGCGTTCACGGGAGCCGTCCGTCAGAAGCACGGCCTGTTCGAGGTGGGGAACACTGGAACGATCTTCCTCGACGAGGTTGGCGAAATGAGCCTGGAAGTGCAGGCGAAGCTGCTGCGCGTCCTCGAGACGGGTCGCTTCCGGCGCCTCGGCGGTACAAAGGAGATTGCGGTGGACGTCCGCGTGATCTCGGCCACCAACCGTGACCTTCGCAGCGCGATCGCTCGACGACACTTCCGCGAGGACCTGTTCTTCCGCCTGGCCCCGCTCGTCATCGAGGTGCCGCCGTTGCGGGAGCGGCGGGAGGACATCCGCGTGCTCGTCGAACACTTCGCCCGCCAGTTCAACCTGCGGTTTTCGCAGTCGAAGCGCTTCGGTCCGGCCGCGATGGAGGCCCTCCTCCGCTACCGGTGGCCGGGCAACGTCAGGGAACTCACCCATGCTGTGCAGCAGTCCATCGTGCTTGCCGAACGGGATGAGATCGAGCCGGAGGACCTGCCGGCCACCGTCACGCTGGGCGGCGCGGAGAGCCCCCTCGCCGAAGGTGAGGAGCCCTCGCTGCGCGAGATGCAGCGACGCTACGTACTGTCGGTGATGGAACGTGTGGGAGGAAACCGGGCTCAGGCCGCCCGCATTCTCAAGATCAGCGAGCGGAACCTGTACCGCCTGCTGAGCAAGTATGCGCGGCCGTCCGGCTCGGGAGACGAACTCGACGAGGACGCCACACCCTGACTTTCTGTCAGGTGGCCTGACCCGATCCGTCAGGTCCTCCGGCCGCTTGCGGCGCCCGCGCACTGCAAGGAGACTTGCATGGTGCCAGATTTCCGAGGCGCTCTCAGTTGGCACCAGATTCGCTGACCGTCAGGTGCAGGAGGAGAGACGCATGCTGGCGATTCTGATCGGTGGGTTGTTCGCGTTGCTGTTCGCGGGAATGATGCTCGCCATTTTCTTCGGCGCGCAGAGAGCCGAGGAGGAGTTCAAGGAGAGGGCACGCGAGGCTCAGGAGATCCGCGAGCAGGCCGCGCGCATCCCTCGGTTCCTCGTGGTCAACCGGCCCACCAGCCCTCGACCCGCGCCGCCCGACGACGCATTACTGTGGCAGGTGCAGCAATACCTCGAAGCGGAGCAGACACTTGCCGACGAGTTCGTGCTGCAGCCGTCGATCGAGAGCCTGTATCGCGAATCGGGCCGAAGGATCACGACGCACTAGCGTCGACCAGGGGGCAGATTAGCGAGGGGTTCGGGCGGTGGAGACGGTAGAACTGCGCGGAGCGGCCATCTTCGCGGAACTTCGCGACGAGGAGGCTGCGCGCCTGCTCGAGGTGGCCCGTCCGCGGCAGTGTCAGCAGGGGGAGTGTCTGTTCCTGCTCGGCGACCCCGCCGACCGATTCTACGTGGTGGTGAGCGGTCGGGTGGAGCTGGCGTTTCCGCTGTCGTTCGGTGGTGCCGTGCGCGATATTCCCGTCGAGTCGAAGACACCCGGGAGCGCGCTCGGATGGTCCGCCCTGGTCAAGCCATACCGCTTCACGCTCTCGGCGCGGGTCGCCGAGACGTCCGAACTGGCAGCCTTCGCGCGCCAGGACTTGCTCCGTGTGTTTGAGGCCGAGCCCCGCATTGGCTACGTGGTCATGCGGCACGTCGCGGAGGTCGTTGGGCGGCGTCTGTTGCAGGTGCAAGCACTCTGGGCAAGGGAGCTGCAGCGGGCGGTGACCGACTCGCTGACTGCCTCGGCGGAGGCCAGGCGGTAGAAGGGCGCGCGGCGTTGCCGTCTTCACACGCGCGATCACGCGAGCCGCCTCCGCCAGCGATCTGGTGGCAGGGCGCGCCGACCGACCGATGAATCGGCTCGGCTGAAGACGCGGAGATGGGTAAGGGGGACAGGAGCGATGACGAGAATACGTACGTTGATCAAGGGTGCGGCCGTTTTGGCGGCCGCTTTGTTGGTGAGGAAAGGCGCTGGGGAAATCCGCGCTGATGCCGGCATTCGGCAGCAAACTCAGCGACGACCAGATTCACAGCATCGTTGAATACTCGAAGGGACTTGGTACCAAGTGAGCCGTCTGCTGCCGCTGCTGCTCGCGGGGGTTCTGGGGGGGCTGCTCTTCTGCGCCTGTGAAGAGGCCCCCCCGGCCGTGCAGCCCATCGCGTACAACCACAAAGCACACATCGACAACGGCATCGCGTGCGAGGCATGCCACGAGACCGTCCAGAAGGCCGCTGCGGCCAGCGTGCCGACCAAAGACACGTGCATGCTGTGCCACCAGGCGGCGATCACCAACAGTCCCGAGGAGGAGAAGGTAAGGCGGTATGCCGAAAAGGGAGAGGAGATCCCATGGCGACGCATCTACCGGGTCCCCGATCACGTCTACTTCTCGCACCGCCGACACGTGGCCGTGGCACGAATCGAATGCGCGCAGTGCCACGGCAACGTGGCGAGTCTCACGTCTCCAGCTTCGTACCCGCTCGTGCAACAGACCATGACTTGGTGTCTCAAGTGCCACCAAGCGCACGGCGCGACCCAGGACTGCATCCATTGCCACAGGTGAGGCGACCATGTTGAATCGGAGGCAATTTCTGCTCGGCGTCGGCGGTGGCGCAACGCTGATCGGCTTGGGTCCCCTGTGGGGCTGCGCGAAATCGACGCGCGAGGCGCCTCTCATCCAGACCCGGGAAGAGAAGTGGGCCAACAGCGTCTGCCAATTGTGCCCATCGGGCTGTGGTTTGCGCGTCCGCTTGGTGAACGGCAATCCCGTGACCGTTGCCGGCAATTCGTTGCACCCCATCAACCGCGGTGGTCTGTGCGCGCGCGGCGCCGCCAGCCTTCAGCTCTACTACGATCCTGATCGCCTTGCCGGTCCGGTCAAGAGAGATCAGGGCGTCATTGGTGGCTGGGCGCCGACGTCGTGGAAAGAGGCGATCGACAACGTTGCCAGCCGGTTGCAGGCCGTCGCCGTCAGCCCTGGCCGCGTGGCAGTGATCCGCGGTGACGGCAGGAACTTGACCTCGCAACTGCTGGGGCGACTCGCTCGGGCGGCCGGCTCAAACTGGGTCGTGGACATGAAAGCCCCGGCTGACCTCGCCATGGAAGAGGTCCTCGCCGAAACGCACGGAACCCGCGGTCAGCTCGTGCAGGACCTCTCAAATGCGGACGTCCTGTTGTCGTTGGACAGCGGGCTGCTGGAAGCCTCAGCGAACACCATGACCCTGCACCGGAGCTTCGCAGACATGCGCTCGGCCGGGGCGTACTTCGTGCACGCCGGTCCACGCCTCGGTGTCACCGGCGCCAAAGCAGACGAATGGTTGCCGATCCGTCCTTCCACCGCCGGTGTCTTTGCCCTCGGAATCGCCCACATGCTCATCAAGGAAGGCTACGCCAGGGTTGAGTTCCTGCGCGACCACGTCAGCGGATTCGAGGACTGGACTGACGACGCGGGGGTTCAGCACCCCGGTGTTCGGTCCTGGATCCTGCGTGAGTTCTCGCCGCAACGAGTGGCGGAGCTGACTGGCGCGGATTGGGACCAGATCATCCGCGTGGCGCGTCGATTCGGCTCGGCACAACGTCCGCTGGCGATCGGGCCGATGCAGGGGGACACGTCCTTCCAAACGTTTGACGCCTTGGCGGTGCACACGCTCAACGTCGTCGCTGGGGCCATCGACGTCCCCGGAGGGGTCCTCTTGGCGCGGCGCGCGCCCTTCGACGATCTCGACGCCCCGGCGGGCTCGCAGCCGGACGTTGCCACCCGAGCACGGCACTCGCCCAGCGTCGAAGAACTGGCCGACTGGGTGTTGCAATCGAAGTCGCCGCCGATCGACCTCTGCTTCGTGCACGAGGCCGATCCCGTGTTCACCAGTCCGGAAGGGGACAAGGTCGCGGATGCGCTGCGTAGGATCCCGTTCGTGGTGAGCACGTCGCCCGTCATGAACGATACGGCCGCGGTCGCGAGCGTCGTGCTGCCGGGCAGTCTGTGGCTCGAGCGTCGCTGTGACTCGATCACGGTCGACGGCAACGGCTATCCTGTCGTGTCGAGCAGTCCGCCCGCGGCCAAGCCGCGAGCCGATTGCCGCAACATTGCGGACGTGGTGCTCGCCGTCGCCAAGGGCGCCGGAGACCGAATTGCGCAGCAGTTCCCCTGGGGCAGTTATGAGGAAGTCATCAAAGACCGTATCGAGTTGCTCCTCCGCTCCGGCGTTGGCGACACTTTGTCGGCGCAGCATCGCTCCACGTGGACGCAGCTGCTCGAGCGTAGCGGGTGGCGTGCCGTGTCGTACAACTCGGCCGAAGCGCTGGAAGCAGAGATCGAAAAACGTGGTGGCTGGTGGGATCCAGCATACTACCATGGCGAGTGGCGACGCATTGTTCCGCGCGGAGACCACCGCATCGACCTACAGGCAGTGCAGTTCGCAACCCAACCGGAGAGTGTCGCACGCGTCGAAGGCCCCGACGACCGTCTCGCTCTGTACGTCTACCCGGAACTGACGCTCACGACGCGCGGTGGCGTATCGCTACCATATCTGCAGGACCTCGGGTCGCCGCTGTGGCAGACCAGTTGGGTGACCAGTGCGGAGATCAACCCCAAGACCGCGGTGCATCTGGGCCTCGCGCTGGGAGATACGATCAAGATCAAGAACGATCGTGGCGAGGTGGCGGCTCAGGTGCGCGTGTCCCCAGGCATCCGTCCGGATGTCATCGCCGTTCATTCGGGCGGCGGACGAGTGCGCGGCGGGCGCTATGCCGAGGGGATCGGATCCAATCCCCTGCGTCTGGTGAAGACGGAAGCCGCCGGCGACCCGCGCCGTGTGCGACGGGAGCTCACCTTCGTTCGCATCGAGCGGGTCGCATAGTGTGGGGAGAAGGAAATGGCACGCTGGGGAATGGTGATTGATCTCAACCGGTGCACCGCGTGTCAGGGGTGTATCACGGCGTGTCATCAGGAGAACAATGTGCCGCCGTCGAACCCGATGTTGGCGGGACAGGATCGCTCCATTCGATGGATCGACATGATGCCCATGTACGAAGGCGAGTACCCGCATACGGTCATGTCGCTGCTGCCGATGATGTGTCAGCACTGCGAGCACCCGCCGTGCATCAAGGTCTGCCCCGTCGGGGCGACGTTCTTCAGCGAGGAGGAAGGCATCGTCGGTCAAGTGTACTCGCGTTGCATTGGTTGCCGGTACTGCACCAATGCCTGCCCGTACACGGTGCGTCAGTTCAACTGGTTTGAACCCGACGTTCCCGACACCTACCGGGAAAGCACGAATCCCGATGTCTCGGTGCGCTACAAGGGCGTGGTGGAGAAGTGCACATTCTGCAACCACCGCCTGATGCAGGCGCGCGACACCGCGAGAGCCGAAGGCCGGAATCTGTTACCAGGCGAGTTCGTGCCCGCCTGCGTTGAGGCGTGCCCGACCAAGGCCATGGTGTTCGGCGACCTCGAGGATCCGGAAAGCGAGGTCGCCAAGCAGGCGCGCTCCAAGCGCGCGTTTCGCCTCATGGAGGACCTGGGGACGGAGCCGAAAGTCTACTACCTGCGGGAGGGGCGCGGCCAGTGAACTCACACCACAAGCCCATGCCCAGGCCCACCGATCCGCTCGGTCAAGACTGGGCGCTGGTCAAACCGGTCGTCCAATCAAACCCCCGCTTCTGGTTCGTCGTGGGGGTGCTCCTCGCAGGCATCGCCCTCGGTGCGACGGCCTACATCCATCAGGTGCGAACCGGCCTGGGCGTCACGGGGATGAACCGGCCGGTCTACTGGGGCATCTACATCATCAACTTCGTGTTCTTCATCGGCATCAGTCACGCCGGTACGCTGATCTCCGCGATTCTGCGACTCGCCAACGCCGAGTGGCGGCGCGCGATCACCCGCTCGGCGGAGGTGATCACCGTGATGGTGATCGTCTTCGGCGTGAGCAACGTTATCTTCGATCTCGGCCGTCCCGATCGCGCGGTCTTCGTCCTCACGCACGGGCGCCTGCAGTCGCCGTTGCTGTGGGACGTGTGCTCCATCAGCGTCTATCTGACGTGCAGCACCATCTATTTGTACCTGCCGCTGATTCCCGACATCGCGATTCTCCGCGACCAAGCGAACCGGCGACGGTGGCTGTACCGCATCCTGGCCCTGGGGTGGCAAGGCACCCCGAGACAGTACCGCCTCCTCGAAAAGGGCATCGGCGTGCTCATGGTGATCGTGATTCCGATCGCAGTCTCCGTGCACACGGTGGTGTCGTTCGTCTTCGCCATGACGCTGCAGCCCATGTGGCACGCCGCCATTTTCGGCCCCTACTTCGTCGTCGGCGCCATCTTCAGCGGCATCGCTGCGCTCATCATTGCCATGGCGATCATCCGGTGGGCGTATCATCTCGAGGGCTACCTGAAGCAGATCCACTTCAACTACCTCGGCATCCTGCTGCTGGTGATGACGCTGTTGTGGTTCTACTTCACCTTTGCGGAGTACCTCACCACCTGGTACGGCGCCGAACCGGTCCACATGACGGTGTGGTGGTCGAAGTTCAGCGGCAGGTACGCACCCCAGTTCTGGGCGATGTTCTGTTGCTGCTTCGTGATCCCCTTCCTGATCCTGTCGCGGCAGCAGACCCGCACGGTTGCAGGCACGGTCGTCGCGTCGATCTTCATCACCATCGGCATGTGGCTGGAACGTTTTGTCATCGTCGTTCCGACGGTCTCCAACCCACGCCTGCCGCTGGATCGGGGCTTCTACCACCCCACCTGGGTCGAGTGGTCCGTCCTGCTGGGGTGCTTCTGCTTCTTCATTCTCCTCTATGTCTTGTTCACCCGCTTCTTTCCGATCGTTTCCATCTGGGAGATTCAGGAAGGTCGGATGAATGCCACCCGAGAGCTGACGGAAAGGGCCAGGGCGTATCTGCCCGATCCACCGACCCACGAGGCGCCGGTCCGCGGAGCCGGCATCCCCGCACCGGCGGCAGAGGGAGGTCTGGCATGAGTTCCGCGCCTCTCTTGGCCGCGCTGCTCGCGTCGGCGCTACTGGTGAGTCCAATCGTGGCCCAGGAGGTGGGGCCGTCGTCCGCATCCGAGCAGACGGAGTTGGGGCGCGTTGCCCGCGAGGCGAAAGAGAAGATCTTGACCGGCGATGCGGAAGCCGGCTGGGAGCTGTTCCGGGAGAAGAACTGCATGCGCTGCCACGCGGTGTGGGGACAGGGTGGTGAGGTGGGACCGGACCTGGGACGGACCCGGACGGTCGGGCACCTGACTGCCGGCCAGCTCGCCGCGATGATGTGGAACCACGTGCCGCGCATGTGGGAGAAAATGGAGGAAGGCGGGATCCGCTTGACGCCCATCTCACCGGAGGAGATGAGCCATCTGTTCGCCTTCCTGCTGTTCATTCGGTACGCCGATGAGCCGGGCGACCCTGCGGAGGGCAAGAGCCTTCTGTCGAAGCACAAGTGCGACACCTGCCATGCCATCGACGCGCAGGGAGGAACCGTCGGCCCTGATCTCGCGAAATGGGCCCGCTTCGTCAACCCGGTCGTGTGGGCGCAGAGGATGTGGAAGCATGCCCTCGAGATGAAGGAACGGATGACGGCGATGGGCATCGTTTGGCCGCAGTTCAACGGTCAGGACCTGAACAACATCGTCGCGTACATTCGGTCTCGGACCGCCGCAGAGGCGAAGGAGTACATCGCGCCGGGTTCCGCGGCGCGCGGGGAGAAACTGTTCCAGACACGCGGCTGCGACGTGTGCCACCCCATGGGGAACACGGGCGGTGTCGGGCCAGACCTGCTGAAAACCGAGCTGGCGGATAGCTTGTCAGGCATCGCCACCCGGATGTGGAATCATGCCCCGAGAATGCAGCAGGAGATGCGCAAGCGGAACCTGGATGGGATTGATCTGTCGGCGCAGGACATGGCGGATATCATCACCTATCTGCTGACTCGACGGTATTTCCTGAGCGAAGGGGACGCGGACGCGGGGCGGAAGGTGTTCTTCGCCAAGCAGTGCGTCATGTGTCATGCCATCCACGATGGGGGCAATCGCCTGGGGCCAGACTTGGGTCCGCTCGAGGGTAACGCATCCCCGATTCTCATGGCACATGTGATGTGGCGGTACGGCCCGGCCATGCTCAGCCAGATGGCGGAGCGGGGGATTCGGTGGCCTCACTTCGAAGGCCAGGAAATGACCGACCTCATCGCTTTCCTCAACAGAGAGAGTCTGAGCGGAGCATCGCGATGAGACCCTGGTCGCCGGGAGACCGTCGCCGCGGCGGCTGACGGAACGCCTACGCCCCGACATCGTCGCGGTTGCGGGCTCCGCCCGACCGGCGCCGCGCCCTTCAGCGCCCCCTCCCTTGATCCCGCCCCCTTTGCCATCCTGAGCTTTGTCGAAGGACGGCGACGGGGGAGGGTGGGGGTGAACCCAGATGGGTGCAACGAGAGTGTCGGCGCCGGGAATGCTGGTCGACGCCACGTCGGTGAGGTATAAGGTGCCGGCTGCCCGCTCGCTGTGCTGACCGTACCAAGGGAGACTCGGAGATGAACGCGATGCCCATGACCTACATGCGTGGCAAGGTGGAGCAGCAGTTCAAACCCATGTTGCAGCTCCTGGGGGGGGATCTCTTGCCGCACGGGCGGCTGCTCGCCGGCGCACTGGAGCTCGTCATCGCTCATTACGAGGAGACGTTCCGCGTCATGGACGAGCGGCACAAGAAACTGTGCTGGTACGAGTTCTGCCTCACCCCGGAAATCTTCCTTGCCATGGACATCCACCCATTTCTCGGCGAGACCCATCCGCCCGCGATGGCGCTCGGCACGCCGGACGTGTGCTGGCAATACGTCGACGCGGCGGAAGCGCACGGGACGCCGGCCGACCTCTGTGTGCTCGACAAGTTCATGCTGGGGGCGTTGCTCAGCAACGAAATGCCGGCGGCGGATTTCATCGTCACCGCCAGCGCCCCCTGCGACAGTTCCCGCATCGGGTACCAGATGTTCGAGCAATTGAGCGACCGTCCCGTCTACCGCCTCGATGCGCCGGTCGATGACTCACCGGAGGCCCATGCGTACTACGCGGGCGAGATCCGCAAACTCATTACGTTCCTCGAGACCCAGACCGGCAACCGCTTCGACTCCGATCGCCTGCGGGAGGTCTGTGAAGAATCCAACCGTGCCACGGAGGCGCAGCTCGAGCTGTTCGAGCTGAAACGCGCCCGGCCCTGTCCCCATCCCGCCGTGGTGAGCTTCAACAGCTACATGGCCATGCTCAACTCGCTCGGCTCGCCGCAGCTGACCCGCTACCTGCAATTTCTGCGCGACGATGCGGCCGAGGCGGTGCGGCAAGGGCGGGGCGCGGTCGCCAACGAACGCCATCGCGTGCTCTGGTACTACGTCCCGGTCACCTTCGATATCGACCTGCAGAACTGGCTCGAGCAGAACTTCAACGCGGTCGTGATCCTGGACCTGCTGTCGAGCTTCTTCCGACAGGAGCCGATCGATACCACGAATCTTGACACCATGCTCGTGTCGCTGGCCCGGCGTGGGCTGGAGGCCACGATGGGTCGCCTGCGCGTGCCCGCGAGCAGGCTGACCGAGCGTTTCCTGCGCGACTACACCGACTTCGGCGCTGATTGTGTGATTTTTCCGGCGCCGGTGGGCTGCAAGCACGTGTGGGGCTGGCTGAGCATGCTCCGGGAGGTCTGCCGGGAGGAAGGCATTCCGATCTGCGCGTTCGACCTCGATTGGATCGACTCCCGCGTGCGGCCGACGGAGTCCGTCCGCGCTGGCATTGAGGAGTTCTTTACCACCGTCATGGCACAGTAGGGCGGGACGAATGGAAGAGCGCATCGATTTCCGGCGCTGGGCCGGTCCGGTCGAAA
>Ga0316626_10000485_pt1 | contig 15467 bp, 17 predicted proteins | sample OWC_Aug_T1_C1_D5_FD_207656 | JGI IMG/M metagenome (GOLD analysis project Ga0316626, IMG submission 207656) | Wetland soil microbial communities from Old Woman Creek delta, Ohio, United States - OWC_Aug_T1_C1_D5_A | ecosystem: Environmental > Terrestrial > Soil > Wetlands | place: USA: Ohio...
TGGTGGAGCGGAAGGGGATCGAACCCTCGACCTTCGCATTGCGAACGCGACGCTCTCCCAGCTGAGCTACCGCCCCACGCGAGGGCGCGCATTGTAGCATCGGGTCTGCGGCCCGCAACCGAAGCTTGCAGACTTGTATGATCTGCTCATGAGCATCTCCATCAGGGCCGCCCACCAAGGCGACGCCGATACCATCGCCCGAGGCAACATCGCGATGGCGCTCGAGACCGAGCACAAGCGCCTGGACGAGGGCCGCGCCCGTGCCGGCGTGCTCTCGGTATTTGAAGACGCGTCCCGGGGACAGTACTTCGTCGCCGAGCGGGACGGCCGTGTCGTCGGCCAACTCATGATCACCTACGAATGGAGCGACTGGCGCAACGGCGTGTTCTGGTGGATCCAGAGTGTGTACGTCGACCCGCCGGCGCGGCGCGTCGGTGTGTTTCGCGCGCTGTATGCGCACGTCGAACGGCTGGCGAAAGACGATCCTGGGGTCTGCGGGATCCGCCTCTACGTCGAACGCGAAAATCACCGTGCGCAGCTGACATACCGCCACTGCGGCATGGAAGATGCGGGCTACGTCGTCATGGAAGTGGATTACTCGGTCGCGGCGAAAGCCACGGGAGGATCGCATCATGCTTAAGAACGGCAGCAAGGCCCCGGACTTCACGCTCGCCGACCAGGCTGGCCGTCGTCACACCCTCAAGTCCCTGTTGGTCGACGGGCCTTTGATCCTTTACTTCTACCCGGCCGACTTCACGCCCGGCTGTACGAAGGAAGCCTGCAGCTTCCGGGACCTGCACCAGGAAATGCTGAGGGCCCGGCTGCGAGTGGTCGGGGTCAGTCCCCAGGACACCGAGTCCCACCGCCGGTTTGCCGAGAAGCACGACATCAACTTCCCGCTGCTGGCGGACCCGGACAAGACCGTCGTGAAAGCCTACGACCTCGACGGGCCGCTCGGCTTCGGCGTGCGTCGCGGAACCTACCTGATCGGCACCGACGGCAAGATCAAGGACTCGGTGCTGGCGGACCTGCGCATCGGGGCCCACGAGGCCTTCGTTCGCCAGGCAATCGCGGCCGGCGCGTCTGAGAAATAATTTATTTTACAGTTAGTTACGGAACATACCTGATTCTGGCATCAGCCGGCGTTGCCGCGGAAACGCCCGGAACTCAGCTCCCTCAGCTCCCATAGCGCAGTCGCAGGACTCGCGTCTCGCCGGGACTCGGTATCACTACCACGAAGACCGAGCGGTAGTCGTCCTCCCTGATCGCCACTTGCGTGGCGCTCAACTGGCTGATCACCGACGGCAGCGTACTCGCGTAACCCACGACCACGACGGTCTCGCCCCGGTGCTCGCGCTTGATCCGCGTCGCAATGCCTGCCCAGTCGCTGCTCGCCAGCAGATTGATCGGCAGCTTGAACTGGTTGGCGATGGGCGCGGCCGTCTGCTGCGCACGGCGAGTGTCTGCCGCGTACAGGTAATCGACCTTGCCGCCGGGAAGCACGTCGGCCAGGTACTCGCCCAGCCCGCGCACCCTGGCCTCGCCCGCCGGGCTCAGGTCGGGATCGCCGCTGGTGGCCGGCGCGGCCTCGGCATGTCGCACGAGGATGACCACCGTCGTGCGTGCCCACGTGCCGAGCCAGAAGATGCCAGCTCCGGCTGCCAGGACGATGAGCAGCGGCACCAGCAACGGTGCCATGAGCGGCCGGCGGCGAAGTCGGGTCAGGTGATCGGCCATGGCTCGATGATAGCCTTCACTCGAGCGGACGGCGCAAACGCTCGAATTCGGGCGTGGCCTGCGCTCTGAACTCGCCATTCGTCACGGCGCGCTCGATGAAGAGCGCGGCGAGGCCGAGGCGCTCCGCGAGCTTCATGCCGTCCTCGGGTCCGAGAACCATCAGTGCCGTTGCATAGGCGTCGGCGCGCGCCGTCGATCGGTGCACCACGCAGACCGATGCGAGCGCGTGTTCCACCGGAGCGCCGGTGCGCGGGTCGATGGTGTGCGACAGCTTCTTCCCGTCCACGATGTGAAAGTCGCGGTAATCGCCTGAGGTCGATACACCCGGGCCGTCCAGCTCGACCAGGGCATACGGCCGACGCTCGCCGGCCAGCGGCGCTTCGACCGCGACACGCCAGGGCCGGTCCGCCGGGCTGCGCCCCAGTCCCCGCACCTCCCCGCCCAATTCGACCAGGTAGTCGCGGACGCCCAGCGCCTCGAAGCGCTCGGCGATCTGGTCCACAGCCAGGCCCGGTGCGATGGCGCCCACGTCAATCTGCAGATCACCGACGGTTTTCCGGAGGAATGGTCCCGCGGGCTGCAACTCGAGCTTCTCGAAGCCCACGAACTCCCGCAACCGTGCGACCTCGGCCGGCTCCGGCCAGCGTGCGTCTTCCGATCCGCCGCCAAATCCCCAACGCCTGACGAGCGGGCCGACCGTTATGTCGAACGCACCTCCTGTGGCTCGGCTCATCTCCCGCGCGATTGCGACAACCTCGAACAGCTGCGGCGAAACTGGAATCCAGTCAGTGCTCGTGCTGTCGTTGAACCGCGAAATTTCCGACGTACGATCGTACGTGGACAGGTGATTGTTGGCGTCGGCGAGCACTTCATCGATCGTCGACTGGAGCGACTCGCGTGTCACGCCAGACGGTAACCGCGTGACGACGACGCTGTACGTCGTGCCCATCGTCGGTCCCTGGAGGCGCTCGGGCGATGGGGCGCGGGAGCAACCCGCAAGTGCAGCGATGGCCAGAACGATGAGTAGCGCGCGCATGCGGCGCAAAGTGTGCAGCATCGGAAATGAAAACGCCCCTTGCGGGGCGTTTCTGTAAGTGGCGGAGAAGGTGAGCGGATACCTGATGTCGAACGCGGTCATGCCTGAGACGCACGCAAAAACCTCAGGCGACGCGCAGGACCAGTGCGCTGCCGATGCATCGCCCGCAGGCGAGCGCGTGGCACGCTAGGCGTGGGGCATGGGCCGCTCGCCCCCCGCGACAAGATCGACTTTCCGGCGTTGGGGCCTTAGGTCCGACGCGGGTTCCGTCGTCGACGGGTCGGGGGATGCCATGCGGAGCAGTGACATTGCCAGCACTCCAGCCGAAAACCCGAAGCCTACTGCTAAAAATAACGAGATGAGCGTCATATCTGCCTCCCGGTCCAAGCATTTGGTCTGCGACCAGCAAGCGGCAAGAGTACTCAACGCGTCAGCGGGGTCTGTGCGTCAGCGTACATCCCGCACGCGAGGCGGAGGTGATCGCGGCGCCATCCCTGACGCAGCGGACCCGCGCAGAACGTGCGCGGGAGTCACCCGCCACCGGCTGCATCCCCTTTCGAAAACCCGGGAGACGTCGCGTGTGCAGACGCGCGCGGTGGTCGAGTGCGCCTATCCCGTGATCGCCCGCGAGCGGTGCTGATGCATGAGATGAAAGCGGGCCCGGTCCTGCTGCGTTACCGCCAAGTTAATCTCGCGGGGTGAATTCGCAGCGGCCTTGCCGACCTTGCCGTCACCCAACGCCGCCTTGACCGCCGTCTCCAGCACCCGGCTGGCGCGGATTGCGGCGTCGAACCGCTGCCAGGTCTCGCAAACCTGCGATACCTCGCGACCTGTCGAATCGCCCGGGTTTACGGTGGGCCGAATGTTGGGACGGAGAAGAAACGCCGCTAAGCTATTGACCTACAAAGGGGCTTGGCGGAGAGGGTGGGATTCGAACCCACGTACACCTGTGAGGATGTAACTGGAATTCCAGTCCAGCGCCTTCGACCACTCGGCCACCTCTCCACTCGAAGGGGCCGAGAGCCTACACGGTCGGCCCGGGGCAGAAAAGCCCCCGCGATCAGGACAGGACCGCGCCCGCGGCCCGCATCGCCGCCTCGACCGTACCTCGGTTGGTTTCGGACAAGGGTGTTAGCGGCAGTCGGATGCCCGGACCGATCAGCCCCATGCGCTGCACGGCCCATTTGACCGGGATCGGGTTCGGCTCGACGAACAAGGCCTTGTGCAACGGAGCGAGGCGCGCGTCGATCGCCGCAGCCTCGTCGTGCCGGCCGGCCAGCGCGGCCATGCACAGGTCGTGCATCGCGCGAGGCGCAACGTTGGCCGTGACGGAAATCACGCCACAACTGCCGATCCGCATCAGTCGCGCGACGGTCGGGTCGTCGCCGCTGATGAGCAGGAACCCGGCCTCGGACTGGCGTAAGACCTCGGCGCCGCGCTCGATATCCCCCGTCGCTTCCTTCACGCCGACGATGCGCGGGTGACGCGACAGGCGCGCGATCGTCTCCGGCAGCAGGTCACAAGCGGTGCGCCCAGGCACGTTGTAGAGGATGACCGGGATGCCGACGGCGTCTGCAATCGCGGTGAAGTGCAGGTAGAGGCCTTCCTGCGTGGGCTTGTTGTAGTACGGAGTCACGGCCAGCAGCGCATCGGCGCCGGCAGCCTCGGCCGCGCGCGACAGCGCGACGCTCTTTGCCGTGCCGTTGGTGCCGCTGCCCGCAATGACCGGCATGCGGCCCGCCAGCCGCGGCTTTGCACGTCGAATGAGTTCCTCGAGTTCCGATCGGTCGAGCACGGGGGACTCGCCCGTCGTGCCACCGACGACGACGCCGTCCGAGCCCTCGCGTGCGTGAAAATCGAGCAGCGCGTCCCAGGCCGGGAGATCGATCGTGCCGTCGCTGCGCATGGGCGTGACGAGCGCCGGGATGCTGCCCTTGAACATTCTTGCCCCTCGACTGCCAACCACGGATGCTACTCACGCGCCGCCTTGCGACGCAAGAAAAGCGCGTGTACGCCGGCCGTGCGCCCGGCTACACTGATCGCTTGAAGGCCCCATGAAGCAACTCATCGCGATTTCCGCCATCGGTAATGACCGCACTGGTCTCGTCTACGACCTGACCCGGGTCGTCGCCGAATGCGGTGGCAACATCCTCGAAAGCCGCATGACCGCGCTCGGCAACGAGTTCGCGACGCTCGTGCTGGTTTCCGGAAACTGGCACACGCTCGCCAAGCTCGAGGGCGAACTTGCGAAGCTCGCGGAGACCTCCGGTCTCACGATCACGACCCGCCGCACGGAGCCGCGGCCGCCGCGCACGGACATGGTGTCCTACACCGTGGACGTGGTCTGCCTCGACCAACCCGGCGTCCTCCACGCGCTGGCCGGGTTCTTCTCCTCGCGTGGCATCGACATCGGCGACATCACGACACGGACCTACAGCGCCGCCCACACCGGCGCGCCCATGTTTTCCGTCTACATGGTCGTGCACGTTCCCACGCGCATCCACATCGCGGCCCTGCGCGAGGAATTCATGGACCTGTGCGATCACCTGAATCTCGACGCGATCCTCGAACCCCTGAAGGCGTGAGGCCCCATGGCTGAAAAGACCGCTGCGCTCGGCAGCAAAGTCCCCGATTTCTCACTCCCCTCGACGTCCGGCACGTCCTGGAAACCGGTCGCGGCCGCGGGCCGAAACCTCGTCATCTACTTCTACCCGCGGGACAACACGTCGGGTTGCACCCGGGAAGGCCTCGCCTTCCGCGACCTCTACCCGCAGTTCCGCAAGGCGAAGACCGAGGTCGTCGGCGTTTCGACCGACAGTCTCGCGTCGCACGGCAGATTCAGGGCGAAGTACGACTTCCCGTTCGACCTCCTCGCGGACGAGGAGAAGGTCGCCTGCCGGATCTTCGACGTGATCAGGGAAAAGAGCATGTACGGCAAGAAGTACATGGGCGTTGAACGCAGCACCTTCCTGGTCGACGCGAAGGGCGTCCTGCGCCGGGAGTGGCGCAAGGTCAAGGTCGATGGCCACGCCGAGGAAGTCCTCGCCGCTGCCCGCGACCTCTGATCCCAGCCACCCAGTCCACCGTCCCCCGGAGTCCGCCGTTGCCGTCCAAGAGAAAGCCCGCACAGCGCCGCATTTTCCTGCTCGACACCAACGTCCTGATGCACGACCCCTCGGCCATCTTCCGGTTCGAGGAGCACGACATCTTCATCCCGATGATCGTGCTGGAGGAACTCGACGCCGGGAAGAAAGGCGTTTCGGAGGCTGCGCGCAACGTGCGCCAGGTGAGCCGTTTCCTCGACGAGCTCATGGCGAACTCGACCAAGGAGCAGATCGACCGGGGGCTCGAGTTACCGTCCGCCAAGTACGTCAACGGCGGCAAGAAGCCGGCGACCGGGCGCCTGTTCTTCCAGACGCAGCGGATGACCACCGGGCTGCCCGACACGCTGCCGGGGCATGGGGCCGACAACGCCATCCTCGCCCACACTGTCGCGCTGCAGAAGCATCACCCGAAGGCGCGCGTAACCCTGGTGTCGAAGGACATCAACCTGCGCATCAAGGCCGCCATCATTGGCGTACATGCCGAGGACTACTACAGCGACAAGACGATCGAGGATGCCGATCTCCTGTACACCGGCATCGAGGAATTGCCCGCAAATTTCTGGGAACGCGCGGGTCGCAACCTCGAGTCCTGGCACGAGCACGGGCGATCGTTCTACCGGATACGCGGCAAGGCCCCCGGCCATTGGGCGCCGAACCAGTTCGTGCACCAGGGCACCGACCACGGGCTCGAAGCAGTGGTTCGGCGCGTCGAGGGCGATTCCGCGGTGCTCGAGGTCGTGCGCGATTTCCGGAAGGAACGCCACGGCGTGTGGGGAATCGGCGCACGCAACCGCGAGCAGAATTTCGCGCTGAATCTGCTCACGGACCCGGAGGTGGACTTCGTCACGATCCTCGGCCCTGCCGGCACTGGCAAGACGCTGCTCACGCTGGCCGCGGGGCTCGCCCAGACGCTCGAGACCAACCGGTTCAACGAGATCATCATGACCCGGGTCACGATCCCGCTCGGGGAAGACATCGGGTTCCTGCCCGGCACCGAGGAAGAAAAGATGGAGCCCTGGATGGGCGCGCTGATGGACAATCTCGAGGTGCTGACCCAGAGCCAGGAAGGCGGCAGCTGGGGGCGGGCCGCGACCAACGACCTGCTGCGCAACCGCATCAAGATCCGCTCGCTCAATTTCATGCGCGGCCGGACGTTCCTGAACCGCTACATCATCCTCGACGAGGCGCAGAATCTCACGCCCAAGCAGATGAAGGCGCTCGTGACGCGCGCCGGGCCCGGCACCAAGCTCGTCTGTCTCGGCAACATCGCGCAGATCGACACGCCTTACCTCTCGGAAACCACCTCCGGCCTCACCTACGTCGTCAACCGGTTCCGCGGCTGGCCGCACTACGGGCACGTGACACTGATGCGCGGCGAGCGCTCGCGGCTGGCGGATTTCGCGTCGGAGACCCTGTGACTCGGTTTGCCGCAGGGTTTACGGAACCCCGGCGACCATTCCCGGTCGAAAGGCCAGATGCCCTCTCCCCTGTTTCGTAGCCTCCCTGCCCTGCTGTCCGGCGTCTGCCTGACGGCGTGGCTCGCATTGCCCGGGCCCCTTTTTGCACAGGAGGTCCAGGACCAGTTGCCGGAGATGGGGACGGCCGCGCAGGCGACGCTCAGCATAGAGGACGAATACCGCATCGGCCGCATGGTGATGCGCAACCTGCGCGACTCGGGGCAGGTCGTCGAGGACCCGGAGATCAACGAGTACCTGCAGTCCCTCGGGCTGCGTCTCTCGAGTCTCGCTCAGGAGGGCAACCGTACCTTCAATTTCTTTCTGGTCAACGACCCGGCGATCAATGCCTTCGCCCTGCCCGGTGGCTTCATTGGCATCCACGCCGGACTGCTGCTCGAAACGCACGCAGAGAGCGAGCTGGCGGGCGTACTCGCACACGAAATTGCGCACGTCACCCAGCGGCACATCGCCCGTGCCATCGCAGACCAGTCCCGGACGAGCCTGGTCTCAACGGCCGCGACCCTCGCCGCGATCCTGATTGGTGCGATGGCGGGCGGCAGTTCGAACGCGACGATGGGTGCGGTCACCGCGGTACAGGGCATGGCCGCCCAGTCACAGATCAATTTCACGCGCGAGAACGAATACGAGGCCGATCGTGTCGGCATCGGGATCCTGGCCGCGGCCGGATTCGATCCGAACGCCATGCCGGCGTTCTTCGAGACGATGGGACGGCGCACGCAACTCGGCCCGGACCAGGTCCCCGAGTTGCTGCGCACGCATCCGGTGACCAGCGCGCGCATCGCCGAATCCAAGGGCCGCGCGGCGCAATACCCACCCGTCGCCGCGCACGACGCGATGAGTTATGCACTGATGAAGGAGCGCGTGCGCGTGCTCACGACGCCAGCCGGCGTGGATCCCCGGCAGTACTACGCGTCGCTGGCCGACAATGAGCCCGATGCGACCATCGCGCAGATCTACGGCAAGGCGCTCGCGCAGATGATCGCCGGAGACGCGGCCGGGTCGATCGCGGCCTTCGAACACCTCCGGTCGGCCCATCCGGAGGTCATGCAGTTCCACACGGCACTCGGCCAGGCGCAGCTCTCGGCTGGCCAGGTCAAGGCGGCGGTCGATACGCTGGAGCGCGCGCGCAACCTCGCGCCGCGCAACGTGCCGGTCACGTTGCGCTATGCGGAGGCCCTGCTGCGGGCGAATCGCCCGAAGAAGGCTCACGAAATCCTGCTGGACCTGTTCAATAACGTGCCGCCCACGCAGGAGCAGATCCGCGTGACTGCGATCGCCGCCAATGCGGCCGGCGACGTGGCCGACGCGTATTCCTACATGGCCGAGTACCACATCATGAGCGGCGACCTTCCCCTCGCCATCAACCAGCTGGAACTCGCGCTGTCGGTGCCGAACGTGTCCCAGGTGCAGCGTTCCAGATACATCGCCCGCCTCCAGGAACTGCGCGAAGCACTGCCCAAGGAGCGCGCCCGGGTGCAGCGACCGTCGTCGACGGGCAACCCGGGTCCGAACGGCTGACGGAAATCTGTAGAATCGCGGCTCGCGCGGCCCGCCCGCCGCGCCTCGGGAGTGCTGAATGCTTCGATGGACCACCGGCATCGCCCGGTCGCTGGCGTTGGTATTGTTGATCCTGCCGCAGGTGGGCTGCGCTACGACCGCCGGGCGCAGCCCTGCCGACCCGATCGAACCGGCCAATCGCAGTGTCTACAAGTTCAACGATGCGCTCGATCGCGCGGCACTGAAGCCCGTCGCCCGTGTCTATCGTGATCACACGCCGAAATGGCTCCAGACGGGTGTCGGGCATTTCTATACGAATCTTTCGTACCCGTGGACCATCGTCAACCAGGTGCTGCAGGGCAAGATCGTGGCGGCCGGACAGGACACGCTGCGCTTCGCGATCAACACGACCCTCGGCTGGGGTGGCGTGCTGGACGTGGCGTCCGGGGCGAACCTGCCACAGCACGATGAGGACCTCGGCCAGACACTCGGCTGGTGGGGCGTGCCTGCCGGACCCTACCTGATGTTGCCGCTGCTCGGCCCTTCCACGGTGCGTGACCTGCCCTCGATGGTGAGCGAGCGCTTCCTGGAACCCTTCTACTGGTACGACTCCGGCAACGAGCGCTGGTTTTCGCTTGCCTTGAGCCTCGTCGACAAGCGGGCCGAGTTGCTGCCACTCGAGGCCGGCTTGGCGCGAGTGTTCGACAAGTACAGCGTCATCCGTGATGCCTACCTGCAACGCCGCCAGTTCCAAGTCTACGATGGCAACCCGCCCGACGACGCGTGGCAGAACGAATTCGAGGATCCGGAATTGGAGGACGAGGTGCCTCCACGGCATTGATCGTCCCGAGGCCGTGCCGCCCTAGCGCGACAGCAGCAGGTCGTCGAGGTCGGAGATCCTCGCGATCGCCAGCATCTGCGCCGGCACGCCTTCATACCGGACGCTGCCGCCAGCCGCTCGCACGGCAGCGAGCCATTCCACCAGGACCGCCACGCCTGCGCTGTCACCCGAGGTGACACCCGACAGGTCGACGACCCACGAGCCATCGCGTCCAAGCAGGTCGAGTCCGGCTCGAAGTGCACGAGCGGCTGTCTCGAAACTGAGTTCACCGCTCGCCCTCACTCGACCGTCACCGGCCGCCTCGATCGCGAATTGCGCCACGCTCATCCTGCCTTGGCTGATTGTTTCGCGGGCGCGGGCGCGGGCGCGGGGCTGGACGGCGGCGCGGCTTTTTCCGTCTCGAGCCGCCGGATCACCGCATCAAGCCCTTTCTCGTCGATCTCCGCGCCGAAGTCCGTCCGGAAATTCTTGACGTAGGAGATGCCCTCGATCGTCACGTCCCAGGCCTTCCAACCCTCGGGCGTCCTGCGCAGGCTCCAGTTCACCGGCACGGGTGTGCCGTCGTCACGCTTGACCTCGGTCCGCACCGTGGCGCTGTTGGCATTCGGGTCGCCCTTGAACGGCAGGAAACGGACCCGGTCGCCAGTAAACTCGAGCAGCGCGTCGCCGTAATTCGCCATCAGCGAGCCGTAGAAGGCGTCGATGAAGCGCTTGCGCTGCGTGTCGGTGGCCGTTCTCCAGTGCTTCCCGAGCACGAGCCGCGCGGCGTAGTCACTGTCGAAGTGGGGCAGCACGCGCTTTTCCACCACGGCGCGCAGCCTCGCCGGGTCCTTGCGCAGGGCTTCGCGGTTTCCCTCGAGGTCGCTCAGCAGTTCCTGCGACACCTGCTCCATCAATTCCTGTGGGCCCAGCCCCGGCGTCGCGGTTGCGTCCGCGGCATGGGCAGGAATGGCCGTCAAACCGAGGAGGATCAACGAAAGGAAGAACTGGCGCATGGTTTCGCATTACTCCTGTGGGGCGGGAGCCTCGGACTTCGATTCCTTGCCGGCCTGGCTGAACAGGTACTTGCTGATGAGGTTCTCGAGCACGATTGCGTCCTGCACGAACTCGACCTGGTCGCCGTTGTGCAGGTATTCCTCGGAACCACCCGGGGAGATGCCGATGTACTGTCCGCCGAGCAGCCCCGCCGTAAAGATGCTCGCGTCGCTGTCATTCGGGATGCGGTCGTAGTGGCCATCGATGCGCATCGTGACGACCGCCTTGAACAGGTCCATGTCGAAACGGATGGTCTCGACGCGGCCGATCTTCACGCCCGCCATGGACACCGGCGCGCCTTCCTTGAGACCGCCGATGTTCTCGAACTGGGCACGGACCCGGTAGGAGTCATCACGCAGCGAGATCTCCCGGTTCGAGATCTGGGTCACGAGGAAGATGATGGCTGCAATGCCCAGCAGCACGAACAAGCCGGTGGAAACGTCGATGGCACGGGACTGACGCATGGTCGCCTCGGGTCAGAGCAGGATGGCGGTAACGATGTAGTCGAGGACCAGTGTCGCCACCGAGGAGATGACGACCGTCCGGGTGGTGGCGCGCCCGACGCCCTCGGCAGTTGACTCGGCATTGTAGCCTTCGAACACCGCAATCAGGCTGCAGGCGACGCCGAACACGAGCCCCTTGATGAGACCCTCCCGGACGTCCTCGAGTTCGACGGCGCTGCGCATCTGTGACCAGAACTGGCCCTGGTCGATGCCGAAGAACTGCACGCCGATGAGCTGGACGCCGAAGATGCTCACCATGACGAAGATGCCGGTCAGGAGTGGCATCGAGATCACGCCGCCGAGGAAGCGAGGCAGGATCACCCGTCGCATCGGGTCCACCGCCATGATTTCCATCGCCGAGAGCTGGTCGGTCGCGCGCATCAGGCCGATCTCGGACGCGAGCGCCGTGCCGGCGCGGCCGGCGAACAGCAGCGCCGTGACCACCGGCCCGAGTTCCTTGAGGAGTGTCAGCGCGGCGCCGGTGCCGAGCGAGTCCTCCGAGCCGATGCGCTGCAGCAGGTCGTGACCCTGCAGGCCCATCACCATGCCGACGAACAGGCCGCTCGTCATGATGATGACGAGCGACAGCGCGCCTGCGTTGTAGACCTGCTCGACGATCAGACGGGGTCGCACGACCCCGGCCGGCGACAACAGCAGCAGGCGCCCGAAAAACCGGGTCATGGCCCCGGCACGCGCGAGGAAATCCTGCAGGCTCGCCAGGAGTTCGCGCAGCAGATTCATCGAGCGCCCTCGCCCGCTCCGAGCAACTGCTCGTGATAGTCGGGCGCCGGGTAGTGGAACGGCACCGGCCCGTCGGCGAGGCCGTCCATGAACTGGTGGACGATCGGCGAAGGATGGTCGTGCAGCTCTTTCGGTGTGCCGCTCGCCACCACCCCGCCTTCCGACAGGATGTAGCTCACGTCGGCGATCTGCGAGATCTCGCGAACGTCGTGCGTGACCACGATGCTGCTGATGCCGAGCGCGTCGTTCAGCGAGCGGATCAGGCGCATCACCACTCCCATCGAGATCGGGTCCAGGCCGGCGAAAGGCTCGTCGTAGATGAGAATGTCGGGATCCATCACGATGGCGCGGGCGAGCGCGACGCGCCGCGCCATGCCGCCGGAGAGCTGCTGGGGCATCATGCGGGCCGCTCCGCGCAGACCCACCGCATGCAGCTTGGTGAGCACGAGACCGCGGACCAGCCGCTCCGGCAGCCGGGCGTGTTCCCGCAGCGGAAAGGCCACGTTCTCGAACACGTCGAAGTCGGTGAACAGAGCGCCGTTCTGGAACAGCATCCCCATGCGACGCCGCAGGGCATAGAGTTCACGCCGCTTCAGCCGCGGGACATTCTGGCTGTCCACGATGACGTCGCCCGCATCCGGTGCGATATGCCCCGTGATCAGGCGCAGCAAAGTCGTCTTGCCGGTGCCACTCGGGCCCATGATGGCCGTGACCTGGCCGCGGCGGATCTCGATGTCGAGCCCGGTGAATACGGCCTTCGTATCCACCGAATAGTGGACGCCGTGCAGGAGCGCGACATTGTCACCGCCCGCAACTGGCCGGCCGCCGGCGGCGGGCTCCACGTGATTATTCACCTTGGCAGTTCGCGGACAGCGTCAGGCTGCTTCCAGGGATGGCTCGTACTTGCCGAGTTGAGCCAGGCCGTTGAGCCGCGCTCGCTTCAGCAAGGTGGCCTGGCCGGCACCGACGTTGTCCGCCTTCCCGCCCCAGGCCTTGATCGCACTCTCCTGCAGCGCGCGGCCGTAGCTGAAGGTGAGCGCCCAGGGAACGCCGCCCAGCTTGTTCATCAGGGCGAGGTGCTGAGTGGCCTCTGCCTCGCTCTGGCCGCCGGACAGGAACGCGATGCCCGGGACAGCCGCGGGCACGTGTCGCTTCAGGCAACGGAGGGTGGCCTCGGCCACTTCCTGCGGGCTCGCGCGATCCGCGCACTTCTTGCCGGAGATGACCATGTTTGGCTTCAGCACCATTCCCTCGAGGTGGATGCGGTGCGCGAAGAGTTGCCCGAACACGGCGTCGAGCACCGCATCCGTGACCTCCTCGCAACGAGCGAGGGTGTGGCCGCCATCCATGAGTACTTCAGGCTCGACGATCGGAACGATGTTTGCCTCCTGGCACAGGGCAGCATAGCGGGCCAGCGCGTGGGCGTTGGCCTCGATCGCGAATCGACTCGGGACGCCAGTCCCGATGTCGATGACCGCGCGCCACTTGGCGAAGCGGGCGCCGAGCTTGTGGTACTCCGCAAGGCGTTCTCGCAGCCCATCCAGGCCTTCGGTGATGGTGTCCCCCGGGAAACCTGCCAGCGGCTTGGCCCCCGCGTCCACCTTGATGCCCGGCACGATGCCCTGGCTCGCGATCACTTCCGGAAACGGCACGCCCTGCCTGGTCTTCTGGCGCAGGGTCTCGTCGTAGAGGATCACGCCGCTGATGAATTGTCCGATGCCCGGGGTCGTGAACAGCAATTCCCGATAGGCACGTCGGGCCTCCTCGGTGGACTCGAGCTTGATGGCGTCGAAACGCTTCCTGATGGTGCCGCTCGATTCGTCGGCCGCCAGGATGCCCCGGCCCCTGGCTACCATTGCACCCGCGATGGACTCGAGTTCCTTGCAATTCATGATGATCCTCCCACCTTGGGCGTCCGACCGCCGTAGCCAACGCCTGATTCGACTGCGGAAAGTCTAGCAGGTTCAACCAGCTGGCTCGGTGCCCCCCGGCGGCACCCCGTCTGGATTTTGCGTGATCGGCTCTATAGGACTAAAATTGTCCCAATTGAGGAGCCCCAGATGTTGCGCATCAGCAAACTCACGGATTACGGGACAGTGGTACTCGCCTGCCTCGCCGCTCCGCCCGAGCGGCGGCGCACGGCCAGCGAGGTCGCCGAGCACACGCGTCTCGCCTTGCCCACGGTCAGCAAGCTGCTGAAGAGCTTCCACCGTGCCGGCCTCGTGACCTCCGCGCGCGGGGCCCATGGCGGGTACCAGCTGGCTCGCCCGGCGTCGCGCATCAGTGCGGCGTCGATCATCAACGCGATCGAGGGCCCGGTTGCGATCACCGAGTGCAGCGGCAACCACAGCGCCTGCGACCTCGAGACCATCTGCAGCACGGGAGGCTCATGGCAGAGGATCAACGCCGCGATCCGCAGCTCGCTGGACGGGATCAGCCTGGCGCAACTGTCGGGCCAGGAGGCGGTGGCCATCTGGCGACCGGAACTGTCCGGTGCCGTCCGAGTGGTTTCCCCGCAGCGCCCGGCCGGACGGTTGTGAGGACCTGAATCATGTCCACCAAGCAGCAGGACCTCGACGCAATCGTCGGCCAGAAGTACCAGCACGGTTTCGTCACCGACATCGACTCCGACACGCTGCCCCCGGGCCTCGACGAAGACGTGATCCGTCTGGTGTCGCGGAAGAAGGGCGAGCCACAGTTCATGCTCGACTGGCGCCTCAAGGCCTACCGCCACTGGCTCGGCATGAAGGAGCCTGACTGGGCACACGTGCGCATCGCCCCCATCGATTACCAGTCGATCTCGTATTACTCCGCGCCGCGCAGGAAGGATGGCCCGAAGAGCCTCGAGGAGGTCGACCCGAAGCTGCTCGCCACCTACGAGAAGCTCGGCGTACCCCTGCACGAGCGTGCGCGGCTCGCCGGCGTGGCGGTCGATGCGGTCTTCGACAGCGTCTCGGTCGCGACCACGTTCAAGGACAAGCTCGCGAAGGCCGGCGTGATTTTCTGCCCGTTTTCCGACGCGGTGCGCAATCACCCGGAACTGATCGAGAGGTATCTCGGCAGCGTGGTGCCCTACACCGACAATTTCTTCGCGACGCTCAATTCCGCGGTGTTCACGGACGGCTCGTTCGTTTACGTGCCGAAGGGCGTGCGCTGCCCGATGGAGCTCTCGACCTACTTCCGCATCAACGCGGCCAACACCGGCCAGTTCGAGCGCACGCTGATCATCGCCGACGAGGGCAGCCAGGTGAGCTACCTCGAGGGCTGCACGGCTCCGATGCGGGACGAGAACCAGCTGCACGCCGCCGTGGTGGAGCTCGTCGCGCTCGCCGATGCCAGCATCAAGTACTCGACCGTGCAGAACTGGTACCCGGGCGACGAGGAAGGCCGCGGCGGCATCTACAACTTCGTCACCAAGCGCGGCGAATGTCGCGGCGCCAGTTCGCGCATCAGCTGGACGCAGGTAGAGACCGGCTCCGCCATCACCTGGAAGTA
>Ga0316626_10000487_pt1 | contig 15460 bp, 21 predicted proteins | sample OWC_Aug_T1_C1_D5_FD_207656 | JGI IMG/M metagenome (GOLD analysis project Ga0316626, IMG submission 207656) | Wetland soil microbial communities from Old Woman Creek delta, Ohio, United States - OWC_Aug_T1_C1_D5_A | ecosystem: Environmental > Terrestrial > Soil > Wetlands | place: USA: Ohio...
ATGTTTTATTTTCTGGGGAATCAAGCCCCCAATTTTGCCGAGTACTGGAAACCGCTGATGGCAACCCGGCCAGCCAACTGCATCATCTTAGGGGAGCGCGGCGACGTTGATAAGTTTTATTCGGCCATGGACGCCCTTCTGTTCACCAGCACGTCCGAGCTTGCTCCGCTGGTTGTGAAAGAGGCCCTGGCTTGGAATATGCCGGTCTACATGCGGAACCTGCCAATCTATATGGGGGAGTACGACAACGAACCGCTGGTTACGTTTATTGACGACGACGTGCAGGCCACGGTGGAAAAGCTGAAAAATGGGGCCTGTGCCGCTGTGTAGCGCAGGCCCCGCGAGGAGACTCGCAGCTTCGGAGGAAACAACTTCGTAAGTATTGTAGCCCTGGAAGCGCCAAAGTACAATACAATTGTTTCGTAGGCACAAATCCGAATGCAAAGGAGTAGGGCATGTCCGTACCGAATCTTGCAACCAACCCGATGTCGCTTGGGGAAATCACCGTGACATCCGGGACCCCGGTGTCGATCTTGGCTAACTTCCCCACGTATGCTGGGGTTAAAGCCACCAAGCTGGTTATCCACGCTTTGGCTGGCAATACCAGCGCTGTGGTGTTGGGCGTAAGCTCGACGTTCAACTACACCACCAATGTTGGGGCGATCTACGTTATCGCCAAGGGGGCTTCGTTCGAACTCCAGGTCCAGAGCGGCGTGGACAAGATCGATGTCGGCAGCTTCTACATCGACGGGGCCACCAACGGAGATAAGGTGGTGGCGTATCTGTGGCAGGGGTAGGCCCCGGCGTGTATACCGTCCAGTTCCGTTGCAAGTCACACCCCGTCTGGTACGACACCGATCGAGACTACGCCACCCACGATGAAGCCGTAAACGCCTGCACCCGCGAGCATTACGCTCGCAGAACCCCCTGCCGGGTGCTTGATGCAGAGGAACGGCAGTGCTTCAGAATCCCGCTAGTTGACCCTCCCGACCGGCCCAAATCGAACGCCCCCAGAAAATGTTGCGGGTGATCCAAGAAAACGCTTGCAATCGGGTTAAATCCGTTGTATTGTTGTTTACAGATCCGTTGTCGTGGTCAGAGTCAACCGAAACGGAACTGCGGGGCCGGGTGGCGTGGTGGTCGCCCAGCCCCGCATGGAAAGATCTTTGAAAATGATGTGACGGTGTTGGTGGCGGTTACTTCTAGCTCAATGGTTGAGCATTTGCCGCATAAGCAAACGATGTTGGTTCAATTCCAACGAAGCCCCGCAAGGGGTACCCCGCTCCAGTTTTTCCTCACATCTCTAATTCGCTCGTGGCAGTGTAGAGGCGGATACTTCCAATCGCCTTGTAAGCGATGGCCCCCCCAACAAAAGATATGGGGGCCATTTAAGAACTCCGTCTCAATCTTTCTCCACGGGACCAGATCTAAGGATTTGGCGGTGTTGGGGCTGATACTTCGCATATGGAGCGAGAGGTCGTTGGTTCGAATCCAACTCCTTCCCTTCGGGGGTGGATAGCTCAGAGGTAGAGCGCTAAAAACTCAGTCTCGATTCTTTCCCCAAATCCTAGATATCTAAGAGCCCGTACCGTGGAGTTAATGGTACGGGCTCTTCTCATTTTGGAGGTATCAACATGGCCCTGAACACCGTAAAGCGTCGGACCCGAAAGGTATCGACGCCGACAATTAAGACCCACGAAGGCGCTCCCGCCTACGTGGACAACGCCAAAAGGGAACTGTACATCCTGGCGGCAACGGCTCTCTTTGGATCGGACACCTTCTATGAAAAGCAGGACGATCGGCTGAAGCGGTTCCGGTCGCTGATCGGCAGCGTGCTCAAGGACAGCGACGGCGCGAAGTACATCGCCGCGTTGACGAAGTACGCTCGCAACGAACTGCATCTTCGCACTACCCCGGCGCTGCTGACCGCCGAACTGTTCCTCGGTGGACCGGAAGGGAAGCAGGGGTTCCTGTGCGACAAGTGCGGGAATCGATTCCACGATTTGCCGAAGCACATGGCCGAGAAGCACGCCAAGGGATTGGCGCATCACCCCGCTAGCCCTTATGGAATCATGTCTCCATACGCTCTCGATGCTGCTACCTGGGCCTGGGAGCGCGGCGACGAGGTTTTGGAATCCGCAGCCTACTTCGACGTAGTCGGCTCGAAGTTCACCGCTCAATTCAAGAAAGCGGTCGCAAGGTATCTCTCGACCCTCAACGAATACAAGGTCAACAAGTACAAGGGCGAGAGCCGCACCTACACGATGCGGGACATCGTGCGGCTGTTCCACCCGAAGCCGGGGCTTCCCTGGCGTTCGGCGTTGCTGAAGTTTGTCAGCAAGGGCTGGGCTGAACTGAGCGACGAAGAGAAGGCGCTGCTCCCGATGATCGGCAAGGTGAAGTCGGGAGAGGGCCAGACTTGGGAACAGAAGATCACCAAAGCTGGCGAATCCGGCGAGGTCAAGGCTGAGGATTGGGAGAAGTCCGTGGATTCCATGGGCCACATGGCCTTGCTCCGGAACCTTCGAAATATCGTGCAGAAAGGTGTGTCAGCGGAGGTTCTGCGGAAGGTTGCCGAGCGGATCTCGGATCGTGAAGAGGTCGCCAAGGCAAAGCAGTTCCCGTATCGCTACTACTCGGCGTACACGGCGCTTCCGTCTGGAGCGCCCAAGTACCTGACGGATGCGATCGCTAAGGCCATGGACCAGAGCGCCGACCAGATCGCTGGGCTGGATGGGAAGATCGCTATCGTGATCGACCGCTCGGGATCGATGGAGCATCCCCTGTCCAAGGACAGCGATGTTTCTCTGGAAGTCGCGGCTTCTGCTCTCGGAGCGATGTTCGCCCGGAAGGGAAACGCGGACATCTACGTCTACTCCTACAACCCGGTGGAAGTTCGAATCCCGTCGAATACGCCGGTAATCGCAGCCATGAAGGGAATTCTAGGGGTTCCTGGAATGGGCGGAGGAACGAACCTTGGGGCCGCGTTGTCTCGGGTAGCAATGGTGATGCCAGCCTACGACTACATCATCGTCCTAACCGACGAACAGGCGCACGACGATTGCATGAAGCCGGTTCGGGATCGTAAGCCGAAGGCTACGTCGCCGTGGGTGTTTTGTATCAACATGGCCGGATACCAGCCGACCGTGTTCGACCCGAAGTACCCTGGTGTGGTTCGGGTCGGCGGCTTCTCGGATCGGGTGCTGGATTGGATTCGTGCCATCGGCATCTCCGATCCGGTGAGCATGATCCTGAAATACGCTTACCCAGAAGCGTAGGGGCGGGCGAAGGGCTCGGGGTAAAACCCGAGCCCTTTCTGTTTGTGAGCTTGACAAAGTGCAAGTGACGCTTGCATAATGCCTACATGAGTCAAGATGTCAACGCGGATAGCGTCTTGGGAGTTTTGGGGTTAACCCCAAGGGATGTGAAACTCGCCATCAAAGACGGTACGGTTCAGCTTATGGCTGGACAGCCGAAGATCCCGAATGAGCATTCGGAGTTTCAAAAGCGGCGCATAAAGGCAAGCTTCCCCGTCGTGTGGAGGTACCTCAAGGGCGGGAGGACAGTAACCCAACTAGCGCAGGAGATGAAGGTCACCCACCAGCGTATCAGCCAAGTGCTATCTTTGGGCGTTGGCTTCCTGGTCGGGGCGGGGCATATCGTCCCGGTTAGCAAAAACGGGGGCGCTCCCAACGGTGGGGACGTGGATTGAAACCATTGCCATACGCACCAGCTTATCGATCGCCCGTCCATTGTTTGGCTCGCCCAACTGCTGCAAAAAGGTCAACGTCTGTTCTTCGACACGACCAAACACTGGAACGCGCCGCTGTCCTGGGGGAAGTGGATTTCGCATACTCTGAAGTTAACATCCACGTAGTGTTGCCGTCAACGGAAATCGGGGCCTCGTTTTGACTGAAATCCTTCTATCCGTCTTCGCGTCCATCTTCGGACTTCTGATCTTCTGCGGTATTGCTGTGTGGCTGTACTTCCGGTACCGCCTGGAACGGCAATCATTCTTGCAGCAGAAGCTGCTCACCTCTGCTATCACCAAACTTACGGATGACCTGGACGGGGTGAAGCTGTTGCCGAAGTTCACCGAGGGTTTGATGGCCGTCACGAAGGAGCAAGTGTCGCAGTTGGCTGATCTCCAGGACGCGGTTAAAAAGATCGGGGCTTTGTTCGCCCGTGGGGATGGGGAAGACTTCTCTCCGTATGACGAAGAGGCGGCTGATCGTGAGGGCGAGATCCAAAGGATTCAACGGGCGGGGATAGATCGGCCTGGGGCCGAGGCGAGAGTGCGAGAGAAGGATCTTTGGAAGAGGATGTCGATCAATGGATAGGGCAAAGTTCACCAAAGTCTGCGAAACCGTGATGCGGAAATCAGGCGGGAAGTCCCACGCTGAGATCGCTGGAGCTATCGCGGATGCGCTCGAACTGGTGCTGGAGATGGAAAGTCCAGATCTGGACGAGGTACGGGAAGCACAGGACAGGGCAGATAGGGCGATTGATCTTACTGGGATTGTCGGAGATTCGGAGCCTCGCGGCCTCACACTGCCTCGATCTCCCGCGATTCAGCCCGTTTCAGAGCCAAAGCTTATCGTAACCCCCAGCGAAGCGAATGCTCAGCCCCCGAAGCGGGTCGCTCCGATCAAGATCAATCGGCGCGCGGACGACGAACCCGGTGAAGACATGGGGGTTGAGTATTGGACGGTTCCAACCCTGGTGGCCGAACTTCACGAGAAGACCCCGGAGACGCTAGACGTGTACCCTCATGGAACGCAGTCTATGGTGGTGCTACAGCGAGACATCCTGGCCGATCACGTCCTAAAGGCGGCGAAGTTGGTTTACACGATGGCTTCGCTGAAGCCTACCCAGCCGTGGATCGTCAGCCCTGGAGAGAATGCGATAGCCAAGGCGGGGGCCGAGCCGCCCACCATGTCAATCGACCTTCCGGTGTTCAGGGATTTCTTCGTAACGGACAAGGACTTGATGTTGACGGACAAGATCGAAGCAATCATTGAAGACGCCCGAAAGGTGTACGCTCCCAGGCAGAAGGAGATCCACTCTTCAACCCCACGAAGGACCGGCCCCATCCGCTTCGATCCAAGCTGCCCGCACGCCGAAACAGACGTGTTGACGGATCAGCAGGGTAGGCAGTTTTGATAGGGTCTGGTACCATTGATTGGGATGGCCGGAAAACGTAAGCGCAAGTCCGAAGACGTGGTGGCGCTGATAGCGTCTGCCGAGACGGAGAAACCGCCCGAGCTTCCAGACTTCCTACAGATGGCCCCGGTGCTGGCTAAGCGCAAGCTCCGTCGAAACGGACTTGCCAAGTATCAGGAACAGATTCACCAAGCCTACGCCCCGGCACTCTTGCCTTTGTATTACCGTCAGCTTTACGAGCTTCTCAGTAAGGGCGACAAAGAAGCCATGCGGATCATGGGAGATCTGTACAATCTGGTGCAGTCTCGCGGAGGGGTGAACGTCACCACCCAGTTGTTCAATGCCAACATGAACGGCCAGAATTCTCCGGTGACCATGGATTCGATCATCCGCAGACTGTCCGATAAGCAGTCTTTAGTTGTCGAGGCCGAGCCCGTCGATGGAACGCTGGCGTCGTGATCCTGGGGTCTCCGAACTTTTAGCCCACCTTGACAGGCCAGAAGTCTACGGAAATTTCGGTGCTCTTACCAAATCGGATCTTCGCCAAATAGCCTCTGAGCTTGAGAAGTGCCACAACTCGTTCGAGTACGCCGCCCGTAATTACTTCTGGATCGTCACCAAAGAAACTGGTGATATGCTGTTCAACCTGTGGCCCGTCCAGGAGATGATCCTCGAACAGTTGTACGAGCTTAAGGCCAAGCATCAGCCTCAAAAAGTTTACATAATCAAAGCAAGGCAATTAGGATGTTCGACCTTAGCCGAGGCCCTGTTAGCGTGGAAGTCAATCTATTCAGCGAACACACGCGGGCTGCTTGTATCTGTTGACGAGCCGCACGCCTCAGATCTGTTCTCTAAAATACTGCACATTCTTGACAAACTTCCGTGGTGGATGCAGCCGATGACCGCCACCCGAGAGTACAAGGAAGGGATCTGGTTTTGTAATCCGAACGAAAAAATGCGAGCGAGCCCAGATACGGCTGGGTTGAATTCCAAGATCACCGTCCAGCATTCAACTCAGTACGCCGGGATTGGGCAGGGTATTACGATCCAAGGATGCCACGTTTCGGAAATTGCGGATTGGATGGAGGACACAGCAAGAAGGGCCGTTGAAGGAGATCTGGTCTACGCTCTAGCCAACAATGAAGATACCATCGGGATCATCGAGACAACCGGGCACGGGGCCGGTTCCTACGCGGAGAGCCTGTGGCTGTCAAACATGGACCTGGGGGATTTTGCGGAATGGCGTCCTATCTTCATACCGTGGTTCTTCGAAAAGAAGCGAGTTCTGGCACCGCCCAAGGGGTGGAAGCCTGACGCCAAGAGCGTTTCACTGGCCGGAAGGGTCGCCGACGAATGGGTGATCTGTCCTCAATGCGGTACGGTCAGGGAGAGCAACTACGGCGGGTCGTCTCTAGTGAATCAGGTCTGCTCGAAATGCGACAGGGGCCATTTCAATTCTTACAAGCTGACTAATGAGCAGTTGTGCTGGTACCACAAGGAATGGATCAATCGAGAGCGCAAAAAAGACGGAGGAGCTTCACTCAAGACTCTGAAGGAAGAAATGGCTACCACCGCTCAGGAGTCATTTCAGCTTTCAGGAACGCAGATTTTTGATGAAGACTGCCAGGAGTGGGTCAACACTTGTATTCGTAAGCCGGTCGTAACTGGCTACCTTGATGAGCGCGGGTACTTCCACGGGGTGCGAGAGAACGCAAGCCAGAAGCATGAATGCGTTCAAGAATGGTGTGGAGTTGACCATACCTTTGATGTTCACAAACCAGTCCAGATATGGGAGTGGCCTAAGGCAAACGAAGAGTACGTGATCGGGGTGGACGTTGCCGAGGGCATCGGACAGGACTACTCGGTGGCGTTTGTCAACCGAAAGGGCCGGGGCCAGAACTCCGACGTGCAGGTTGCCATGCTCCGAAGCAATCAGATCGACGCCATGGAGTTTGCCAAGCCGGTGGTCCAGCTTGGGTATATGTACAACGAAGCCATGCTGTCGATCGAGTACAACTACCCAACTTGTGCCGACACCGTAAGGATTCAGTACCAGTACCCCAACCTGTACCGATGGGTACACGAAGACGCAAACCGAATCTTCTCGAACAAATGGCACTGGAAGACCCAGTCCAACAACAAGCCGAAGCTCTGGCAGACGGGGCGGCGCTGGCTGCGTGGCAGGCAGTGGGTGATTCGTTCGGAGACGTTCCTGTACGAGATGAAGAGGTTCCAGAAGATCGGGACAGAAGATAAAAAGGCGGGTGCGGCACCCAGCTTTCATGATGACGTGATCCTAGCTGGCCTGATTTCCCTCTATACCGGGCACAATCTGGACAGCGACGAAGCCCTCACGGCATCCATCCGGCCACCGACGAACGCTGACAACGCGCAGACTGCCGACTGGCTGTTGACGTGTCTGATCTGCAATTCTACGTGGGGCTCCTCGACTCCCGATAAGCAGCTTTGTCCGAATTGCAACTCGTTCATGGTAAAGGGCAAAGCCAACAGCGTGCCGGGTCTGAAAAAAGAATTGGACTGGAACGAATTGGCCCCTGCGGTCTATGCAGAGGGGGACGAGAAAGAGTACGATGTCTTGTAAGGGAAGGAATGCAGATGGAACTTGGCCCAAAGAACGAAGAAGTGAACATGATGGTACAGATTACACTTACCCCGCAACAGGTGAAAGCCCTGGTGAAGACCGGAGAGAATGCGGCACCGAAGTTGGGTGGAGTGGCAACGTGGCTTTTGTCAGATCTAGCCAAAGGCGGAGTGATGTTGGAGCCCGATGTCGTCAAGGCGATCTCGAAGCACCTGAAGAATCAGAACTGGAGCGGAGGAGATCTACTCCCGCTTGTTGAGCGTGGCGTTGGGATGCAGGGCGACAACTTCATTGCCACCTGGAAAATCGACCCCACCTACGAGCCGATGCTGCGGGAGTTGGCGGAGAATCAAGGTCGAACCGTTAACGAGCTTGTTCAGGAACTGATGGATTGGGCGGCGGGGCAGGGCTGGTTTTACCAATGGGAGCCAGAGCCTAAGGCTCTTCGGTTCACACCTGAGGACTACCAGATGCTGGCCGAAGCGACCGGCAAACAAGATCCAAACGGAACGGACATAGCGAACTTCGTTAAGGAGATGTCGGAGTCTCCGGTGGCTGCGAGGTAGGGATGCCAATTTTTGAATTTCTTTGCTCAGAGTGCAGGAGATACAAGGAAAGCTACCTATCCCGCAGTACGTCCCCAGATCCCGCCTGCGACTCCTGCGGAAAGCCGATGTCCCGCCTGATCTCCTCGTTCTCGGTGATATTCACTGGCCCGCTCACCGCACGGTACAACGATCCGAAGTGCGAGAACCCGTACCAGGAGGGGTTTTGGGCGCACAGGGTGAAGAGCAGTTCTACCGGAGCGCCGGAAGCGACGTTCATCGAAACGCACCAACAGAGACGAGATTTCATGAAGGAAGAGGGGTTGATCGGTCACGAAGACATCGGCCCGGTCGATCCAAGCTCTGACGGTAAGTGGTCAAATACACGAACAGGTCGGCCCGGAACCTGGGTTTGAGATTGTGTCCAGATCTGGACATGGAGATTAGCGATGGCGATCTTTCAGATCCCGCGTGGTCCGGTAGTGACGGATCGGGGCACCGCTCCGGATACCCCTGACAGTTACAAAAACAACCTGCTTCGATGGCGCGACGCCGCTCGGGAAGAGGCGATTTCGACGCTCAACCTGAATCCAGAGTACGCCAACATTCACACCTACATCGACTTCCTGGAAGGCAAGCAATGGAACGAGCGCAGGCCGCGCTACCGCTCCGGATTCTTCGACAACCGGCTGTCCGAAGCCCGCTTTGATCGCTTGGCGCTGTTGACGGATATTCGGCCAACCATCGACGTGAGGTGCTCGGTAGCCGAGTACACCGAACAGGCCGACGTTGCCCGCATGGTGGTGCAGCACGAATGGCAGCGGCAGAAAATGGACTTGTCCCTTGTGTCCGTAGTCGATCATGCCATGTTCGGAACGGGCTATTGGAAGATCGGCTGTAATATGCCGGGGAGCATGACGGTAACGGCGTGCGGAATGGACTGTGTGCTTCCGATCCAAGAAGGCCAGGATCTCCAGGACTCTAGCGCCGTTCTGTACCGCACTTATAAGCCGCTCCAGTACTTCAGGAACATTTGGGGTGACCGGGCCAACGGCCTTGAGAAGTACGCCACCTCAGCTTGGGTAGACAATAGCAACCAGTATGTCCGACCGGGACACATCCAAGAGTCAACTTGGAATTCGTTGTCCCCGGCGATGCGTTACCACCTTGGGCTGCGTACCATGCGCCGAATGCCGACAGCGCAGCACGTCTTCCCGGTGGTTAACCTGGAAGAGTACTGGATCGACGATCCTACGATCAACGAATCGTCGAGCACTGTTCTGGTCAAAGACCCGTACCTCAGCCAGGATCAGCACAACTACTGGTACGAGGTAGCGCCCAGGCAACGCCTGTTCCCACGAAAACGGCTGGTGGTGTTCGCTGGCGACGAGGTGATGTACGACGGCCCTTCCCCTTACTGGCATGGCCTATTCCCATTTGCTAAATTGGTTCTCAACCCGATCGTCTGGGGTCCAGGTGGCTTATCGAAGTACCGGGATCAGATCCCTCTCAACAAGGCGATCAACGAGATTTCTGCCGCGACGCTGGATGTTTGCAAGAAGGCGGTCAATCCCCAGGTCATCTCGAAAGAGGGAGCGGTACGTGATGCGGCATGGCAGAAGTTCTTTCCCGACATGCCTGGAGGGAAACTGAAGCTCACCAGCGTGGGCCAGCCGAATCAGGACGTGGTGTTTATGAACCCGCCAATCCTTCCAGCCTACGTCTTTCTGATGCTCCAGCAGTACCTGATCCCGACATTCGATCGACGCACTGGCCGAGTTGACATAAACGCCCTGGCCCGAAAAAATCAGGTTCCAGGTGGTGAAACGATCGAGCAGATGCGCGACTCCATGCAGACAGCTTTCCGCCTGGAGTCAAGGCTGATCGAGCGGTTTATCTGCGACGCCGGGACGATTGCCGTTAGCAACGTCTTCCAGTTCTACACCATGGCTCGGCGTATGGCAATGCTCGGTGTTGACGGTTTAACGTGGTCTGACTTTGACTACAATCCTAAAACCATGGTACCGGCCACGTCACCGAAGGAAGACCACTGGAGGATGTTCTCCATGCAGGTTGCCCCCGGTAGTCTGCACAGCGCCAACAAGGATCGGGATAAGCAATTGGCCGTCAGCCTCTTCAGATTGAGCGGTGTTTCAAGGAAAGAAATGCTTCGGAAGCTGGACTTCGGCAACATCGATCAAATCGAAGGTGAGATCGCGCAGGAGCGGGGCGAAGGCATGGAACCTGACGCTACGGGAAAGGGCCGAGTCCCTCGCCTAACACGCAGCGCCAGAACCGGGAATCCGTTTTAACTAAATCGCTTGCGCGTTTCAGACGTTAACTGAAGCAATAACTTCACTTATTCATGCCAACGCATTGATACTACTGCTGTTTGTGTCAAAACGCTATTGACACCCGCATCTCCCAACCTTTACCTTCAGTAGTGACGGAACCGTATTTGTTGTTTGTCACCAACTAGTTGGAGGCCAAATGAAGAAAGCACCCGAAAAGCCAGCCCCTCCCCAGAAGGGCAGCAAAATGCCGATGCCAGGAAAGAAGTGCGGAGGTAAGTGATCATGGAAAAACAGCTTACAGGCGATCAGCAACCGCTCGGCAAGTCTCCCGTTTCCTCGCCATCGTCCAACCCTAAGGGTGGTGAGAAGCAGATCATCGGCGACACGGTGAAGCTGGGCATGACTCCAGTAGCCAGCCCTTCCGCGAACCCCAAGAGCGGGGAATTCCAGACCATCGGCGACAAGACGCCGCTGAACCGAACTCCGGTCAAGGGGTGGGGCTCGGCAGGCAAGCTTCCGATGTCGGAACGGTCGATCAAGCAGTCTCAGGGGAAGTACTAAGGGGGCATCGATGGTCCCGATCGATCCACGGATGCTATCCAGAAGTCCAGGAGCCGGGACCATCCCAGCCACACCGATGATCCCTCCGCAGATCCGGGCGCAGCAAGCGCCCGCCATTCCGCAATCGGTTTTTCTACAGTCGGGTGTCCCAGGCACGGCCCAGCCTGGAATGCCTGACACTTCCGCCGATCCGCTGTCCGCGCTCGAAACGAAGCTGAGCGAACTGGAACAGTGGGCAGGCGAGTTTAAGGCCCTCGCGCAGACCGCATATCCTCCAATCGCGTCCCTGCTGTACCCGATCGCAAAGGCTGGTCAGGTTATGCAGCAAATGCTGGGGGAGGTGCGTGCCCGCGCTGAAGCGGGTGGGGCTGCTCCTCCGGGCCAAGGCGAAGCCCCCATCCCGAATCCGTCCGATGGCCTTCCAAGGATGGCTTGAAGACGACTAGGTAACTATGGCGATTTTCGATGAGATTGTCAAGGGCATAGACGCTGCCGACAAGGCGGTATTGGATAAGTACCCCCAACTGAAGCAGTCGGTAGACAATGTCGAAGCCCAGGCCCGTGACTACGATCAGAGGTTGAAGAGTTGGGAGCAATGGCGTGCGAGCAATTGGGATGAAAACGCCAACGCAACCCGGCGAGAAGTTGAGCTTCAGGCAGAACTGGCTGCGGCGAAAGCGGCTGGAGGTGGCGGCGTGGACGACTGGAACAAGGGCGGGTTCGCCGACATCGTGAAAGACATCGAGAAGCAGGGGTTCGTGAAGGCCGACGTTGTCAACAAAACCATCACGGATCAACTTGATCGGCTGGCGCTTGGATTCGAGGAAGTCTACAAGCGCACGGTGTCCCTGCCGTGGAAGCACGCGAAGGAATTTGGCCCTGACGCCGAACTGGACATGGGCGCTGTTCTTGACCACATGCGAAAGAACAACATCCACGATCCGCAGAAGGCGTATGAAGATTATGTTGCACCCAAGCGAGCCGAAGCACAGAAGGCTCGCGAAGCCGAAGTAGCCGCTAAGCACGCAGCCGAGATCGCCGAAGCCGAAAAGCGCGGCGAGATGAAGGCGGCGATGGGCTCTGGTGGCCGTCTTCCAACCGACCAATCCGGAAGCGGCCCCGCGCTCGGGCATCTGCAACGCAACATATTGGAGAAGGCGAAAGGCGCTAACTCCGATGACCCCGGCCCAGGAAAGCTCGGGGAGAACGTAATAGCCCAGCAAGGCTACGAAGAGTTGTTGAAATCGCGGGCCGGGGCGGCTTGAACCCTAACCGCAAAACGGGAGGTTTTACAAAGTGGCACTGACTCTGACAGAGCTTGACGCCTACACGCTCAAGCGCATCATTCCGAAAACGACGGACGTGATCTATCTCCAGAGCCCGGTCTTCACTCGCCTGCATACTCGCAACATGGAACGGTTCAATGGTGGTTTGAGCATCCAAAGACCGTTGATAGTGGGCGAGCTTAACGGCGGGGCGATCGGGCGCGGCGAAGCGATGAACATCGACTTCGTAACAACTGACACGGCGCTTGTCAACGACATGAAAGTATATTATGTCGGTATTACGCTGTTGACAAAAACCAGCATCGGTGGTATGCTGGTCAACTAGCAGCCTATGACGCTAAGCCTAGAGTACATCGCCGGGTTCGCTGATGCCGATGGCAGCATCGGAATCAGCAAGAACAAGTACGGGACTTCGAAGAAAACGAAGCGCCCAACGTACTGGGCCAGGATAACGATGTACTCGCAGAATCTGGGAGTGCTTCAGGCCATCAACGATACCTTCGGCAACACCGGCAGGCTGTATGATGCTAGGTTGCCTGAGGGAGCGATAGGGCCTGGGTGCTACAGGGTTGAGTGGATCGCCATAAAGGCGGTCGATGTAATCAGGCAGATCGAGCCCTACATGATAGTGAAGAAGGAACAAGCGAAATTGGCTATTCAGCTTCACGACATCAAGAAGGGTAGTCGGTGGCACGGTGTTGATGAAGAAGCCTACCTGATGCGCGAGTATTTGTTCAATCAGATCAAGGTACTCAACCACGAAGATTCGGAGCGTTATAGAAAAAGTCGGGTGAATTCGGTGGAAGCCCCAGGGGAAGGGGTAACGCCGAGCCGAGCCTCAGAGGGCACAGGTCCTGAGGAAGGTGTAACGCATACGGACGTGACTCCCAAGAATAATCGTCCGCAAGAGCGCCCGAGCGGGAAGGCTCCCGTAAGACATATGCTGAGCAGCGCGGAATCCCAAGGAATCCAGTAACGCGCTGAAGCCGGGATAAAAAACCCGGCGATAACAAGACTGATGGTTTTGATTCCATGCGGAACGATGGAGAGCTTGCCATCTTCTCGCAGGTTGAGGCAAAGTTCACCAACGCATCGCTGAAGATGGCGAAGCTGCTGGCCGTCGATATGTACCTCGACGGGCAGGGCGTTCGCGCTAAGATGCTGAACGGTTTGAAAGAGTGGTACGACGACGGCAACCTATTCGCCACGGTTGGCGGCATCACGCGCAGTGATGTCACGACTGTCGGCACAGTGGGTGGCCTCAACGCCTACACTCAGTCGGGCCTGACCAGCTTCACTCTTCGCACGCTCAACACCGCTTACACCCAGTCTTGGTTCGGGGCCGATCACGTCGATCTGATCTCCGTTACCAAGAACGGCTGGGACCTGATCTGGAACGCGCTCCAGCCCATGCAGCGGTTCTACGACAAGGAATCGGATCTGGGCCAGTGCGGCTTCCAGTCCCTCCGGTTCAACGCTTCCGAGATCGTGATCGACCAGTACATGCCGACCGGCACCAACGGCGTCATGTACGGGCTGAACACGAAGTACATCGAATGGTACTTCTCCACAAACCCGAAGTTCCAATTCGGCTTCACGGGCTTCAAGGAAGCGAACAACACCATCGACGTGGCAGGCCAGTTCCTGGTTGGCAGCAACATCGTGATTCCGAACCCACGGTCGGGCTTCAAGCTTTCCAGCACGTTGTTCTAAGGAAAGGGACAAGGAGAAACCGACATGGTAACCGCATACCTTGCAGCTAATTTGGGCGGCTTCGTGGAGTACCGGAAGTTCAGCCTCACTTACGCCGATTTGACCACGGCTGGTACAACCCAGACTATCGCCCTGTTCACCCTTCCGGCGAACGCGAAGATCCTGGGCGTGTACCAGAAGCATTCCGTGGCCTTTGCTGGCGGATCGCTTTCAAGCATGACCGTTTCAGTCGGAAGCGCGATCGGAGCAACGCAGTTCACGGCGACATTCGACGTTTTTCAGGCTGTGGCCGATACCACGGTTCAGGAAACCGCGATGTTCAAGTCCGGAACGGCGGCGGCGCAAGTCGTCAATTCCTACTGGACCGGCAGCCACAACGTCAACACGGCAACCGCTGGCGCATTGGACATCTGCGTCCTGTTTTTGAATGTCAGCACCCCGTAAGGAGGGATCACCATGGCACTACTTTCAGTTTGGGAACAGAGGGCCGATGGCACCAAGATCTACTACGGGACCAGCTATCCGACTGCTTCCACGGACGGGACTTTTGAGGTGGGGGACACTGTGATTAACACCACGGCCCCCGCCAATGGCGTGGTACCGTACTGGAAATGCGGAGTAAGAGGATCGCCTGGGACGTGGGTTAAGGGTGCGGCTCTAGCTACAGTCTAAAGGAGATCGGACATCATGAAGACCGAGCACGTTGCGGTAGGTCTCGGTACGACACTGTACATTCACAAGTCTACCATCCCCTACACCGATCTCACGGCGAACGCTGGCCTTACGGGCACAGTCGCGTTGTTCACGTTGCAGCCGGGTCAGAAGATAATGGGGGTGTACGTCAAGCACACCACGCAATTTGTGGGTGCCACTACACTTACCGTTAGTGTTGGCAAGGCGGGAGCGGCAACTTTCTTCTCCGCTACAACCAACATCCACACGTCTGTAGCCAATACCACATTGCAGGAAACTGCCGTATTCAAGAGCGGGCAGTTCACGGCTCTTGCTGTGAATGCCTACTTTGCGGCGACCGGAGCGAACCTGTCGGCGCTGTCAGCCGGAAGCGTTGATGTATACCTGTTCGTTCTTCCGGTTACCAGCCCTGCGGCGTTGTTCACGGCGGATTGGCCTGCGGCGGCGACTGCTACAACGACGACGACTACTACGACCACGACAACCAATACCACCACCACCACCACCGGAACGACTACGACGACCGGAACGACTACGACGACCGGAACGACTACGACGACCGGAACGACTACGACGACCGGAACGACTACGACGACCGGAACG